>FJVU01000581.1_pt1 | contig 13878 bp, 15 predicted proteins | sample 1011831 | NCBI WGS metagenome assembly FJVU01 (sample SAMEA3912450, study PRJEB9761) | metagenome | biome: forest; material: soil | place: USA | collected 2011-06-22 | depth 0.1 m
GCGCGAGACGAGCAGCGAACACATCGTGGATCTCGTGGCGCGGATTCGCGCGGGGATTCCGGGGATTGCGATTCGCACGACGTTCATCGTGGGATTCCCGGGAGAGACGGATGAGGAGTTTCAATTTCTGCTCGATTTCATCGGGCGCACGCGGTTTGAGCGGCTCGGAATTTTCACGTATTCGCAGGAGGAGGGCAGCCGCGCGGGGAAGATGGAGGAGCAACTCACCGCGAAGGTGAAGCAGCGCCGCTACAAGATGGCGATGCAACTGCAGCAGCGGATCGCCCGCGAGCAGAGCGAGGCGCAGGTGGGCAAGATCGTGCGCGCGCTGGTGGACCAGCCGCTGGTGGCGCGCGGGGAATCGGACGCGCCGGACATCGACGGGCGCATCCTGTTGAAGAAGCCGGCGCCGGTGGGCGAATGGGTGAACGTGCGGATTACCGGGACGCAGGTGTACGATTTGGTAGGGGAAGTGGTGGGATAGCCGAACGGCGGGGTCGCGCTGAGGCTGGCCGCACGCCAGATCGCACCACCTCCGTCGGACAGTTTCCCGAAACCCCGCCTACCAATCCGTCGGTTCGTAGTCCTTCAAAAACTTCCCCCACACATGCACGCCGGTATTGAAGCCCGCGATGATGGGATCGACGATCCGCGCGGCGCCATCCACGATATCGAGCGGCGGGTGAAAACGGTGGTCGGCCTTTTTACGTGAGGCGATGGCGGCGGGGTCCTCGTCGTTCACCCAACCGGTATCCACGCTGTTCATGTGGATGCCGTCGCCATGGAATTCCGCGGCGGAGGTGCGCGTCATCATGTTCAGCGCGGCCTTCGCCATGTTGGTGTGCGGATGCCGTGTCGTTTTGAATTTCCGGTAGAACTGCCCCTCCACGGCGGAGACGTTCACCACGTGCTTGTCGCGCTCCGACGTGCGGAGCATGAGCGGCTTCAGGCGCGCGTTCAGCACGAAGGGCGCGACGGCATTCACGAGCTGCGTCTCCAGCAATTCCACGGAGGAAACCTCGGCGAGCAGCAGCCGCCAGGAGTTGCGGTCGCGCAGATCGATCTGTTGCAGATCCTGGTCCAGCTGGCCCTCGGGGAAAAGATGCGCGGGCGTCGCGAGATCCTCGGGCAGCAGCGGGGCCTGCGAAAGTTCGGCGGCATGGGTGAGACCCGCGACCGCAGACGCGCGACGCTCCACGAGCGCGGGCTCGCCGTCGGGCAGCAGATCGTAGCCGCGCAGCCCCTCATAGGCGCCAAGCAGGCACTGCGCAGCGGCGGGAAGTTGCTGCACCGCGGCCTTTTCGCCCTCCATCATGTGGCGGTAAAATTCCGGCGGGCGCCGCACCGTCTGGCACGCGTTGTTCACGATGAAGTCCAGCCGGTCGCGCGTGGCGAGCAAGTGCCGGCAAAAGGCCTCCACGCTTGGCGTATGCCGCAAATCGAGACCGAAGATTTCCAACCGCTCGCCCCACAGCGCAAAGTCCGGTTCCTGCGCGTAGCGCGCCGCCGAATCGCGAGGGAAACGCGTGGTGACGATGAGCCGCGCCCCGGCCCGCAGCAGCTTGATGCCCGCCTGGTAGCCGATTTTCACCCGCCCGCCGGTGAGCAGCGCCACGCGCCCGCTCAGGTCGGCCGTCTCGGTGCGCTTGCGAAAATTCAGCTCCGCGCACGTCGGGCAAAGCTGGTCGTAAAACGGGTGGATGCGCGCGTAATCCCGCTTGCAGATGTAGCAATTTTGCGGCTCGTGCACCTCGCGAAAATCGTCCTCGCCGCTGGCCGCTTCCGGCTGCTCGAAATTCTCCGCCGGCGGCAGCGCATTCGGGGTGATGAAGACCGGCTTGCTCCGCAGCGTGCGAATGCCCGTCTGGTTCAGCACCGTGTCGTCCTTCCGCAGCTTCTTCGCCCGGTGCTCATGGTTCCGGGCCTTGATGAGCCCCTTTCGCGCGCTCACCTCCGGGCAATACACCTCGCCCGCCGCCTTCAAAAACCGTCCGCGCAGCTCCACCGGCAAATCCAGCAACAGCTTCCGATCGGCGATAATCGTCTCGAGCACGGCCGCCGCCGACTCGACGCGCGCAATAATCCCGCCCGCCGCCTCCGGGCTGGCGGTTTCAGGAATGGTTTCGGCTTCAGGCGTAGGTTCGCGCATCGTGGAATCGCCGAAGCTAGCGTGAATTGGGGCGGTTGGCAGCAAGAAGTGCGAGGAACGAAAAGGGCGCCCTTATCGAAAGCGCCTGCTCGAACATGAGCGCCGTCACTGGGAACGCGACCGCGGCCCCGCCGCGTTTGCCGAAGCCTGCACCTCTTGTCCTGATCAGCTATCTTCACAGCGCGAAGCGCCTATTATTAGAGTTCGAACCACTCCACCGACACCGGTAGCGCTTGGTCGCGAAAGAACTCCTTCGCAATGCTGAGCGAAGTCGAGAAAGGTAGCACAAACTCGTTGGGAACCAAGCGTGTTCGGCATGAAAGGTGGTGGCGGAGATGCGGACCGGGAAGGACGGGTGTTTGGGGCTGTGGGAGGGGGGGCGCGTCCCGGTGGGGGCAGGCGTGGGGGTTGAGATTACGGCAGGCTCCGCCCGCGGCCGTGGAGCGCATCCTGCGCGGCCTAGCGGGCGGTGGCGGATTTTTTCGCGGCGCGTTGCGCGCGCAGGCGGGCTTCGTGGGCGAGTTGGTCGGCGAGCAGTTGGGCGAGGGTGTCTTCGTCGACCATGCCGACGAGATACCAGCGCAAGAGTTCCCAGACGCGCTTGGAGGGGCGGCGGCCGAAGTCCAACTGCAAAAGGACGGCCGCGATGAGCGTCAGATAGAGTTGGATGGCCACCCCGGGCGGGCTTTCGGCCAGCCAATGCCATTGGCCCTCGGCGAGCAGGCATTTGATCCAGCGAAAGAAGTACTCCACCTGCCAGCGTTCCTTGTAGAGCAGCGCGGCCTCCGCCGCGCTGAGGTCGGTGGGCGGCAGGTTGGTGACCAGGAGCAGTTCCTGGTCGTTGCAGCCCTGCACCCAGACCAGCCGCAGGCGTTCGCTCAGGGTGCCGCTGGCCTCGCTCCCCAGGCGGACCCAGGCCTGGCGTTGCACGCCGTGGGCGGCGTCCTCCGCGGTCACTGGCAGTGTCTCCTCCACGGTGGGGGCCACCCCGCGGTCGAGCAACCGGATGAGATAGCGGCAGCCGTGGCGCGAGAGATAGGTGAAGAAGGCGTAGTGCTCGCCGAAGTAACGGTCGCCCACGTAGCCGTCGCCCGGCTGCAGATCCGCGCGCAACGCGGCCCGCTCGCAGGCTTTGCCGGTGGTGAAGCGGACCTGCGCCGGGGCGTCCTTGCCCAAGTCAAACGAGACATGCAGCCGCACGGCGTTGGCCGTCCCGGCGCAGCCTCCGCCATACAGGGCCCACGCCATGCGCGGCAACGCGGCCAAGAGCGAACTGTCGCGCGCCAGCCAGCGCTGCGCGCCGACCGCCGGCGTGCGCGGCGCCAGTTCCGGCAACTGGCCGACCAGATGCAGGAAGAGCTTTTCGAGCCAGGCCGGCTCCACCAGCGCCTGGGCCTCCGAGAAGCTCGCGGCACTCACCCGGTGGCCACAGACCCCGCGTTGCACCTTCGGCATCCGGCTGGCTTGGACCAAGCCGCGCACGGTGCGCGTCACCGGATTAAACAACGCCAGCAAAAACAAGCTCAAGTAGTCGCCCAGTTCCAGCCGCCGCTTGGGATCGGCAAACGAGCGGTGGACCGCTTCCGGCGCGGTCACCACTTCCGCCAGGACGGTGCGAAAACGCCGGATCACTTTGAGCCGCGCCAGATCCTCCTCCCGAAACGCGGGGGCTTTCTTCTTTTTACCTNGGTTGGTGTGCGGTGCGGGCAAGCCCTCACGGTGTGCCAATATTCCCGTACGAAGTACAGTGACGTTTGCGTGGCACCCGCCGCAGGACCGTCACTTTCATCGCCTCATCGCCATGCCGAACACGCTTGGTTGAAAACCCATCCCACGTTGGCGCCCCGCCGCTCGGGCGGTGGTTTTGAAACGATGTGATTAACGAGGCGCCTTGGGCTCTTCGCCGTCCGCCTTCGCCGGGTGCCGCTCACGGAGATCGTGATAGTCCTTGTCGAAATTAAACGGCGCAGGCGTCGGAATCGTCCGCAGCAACTTCGGCGGCGTCGAGGGCGCGTTCGAGCGCGGGCGCTGGATCCCAAACTTCCACACCGCGAAACCGATGACCAGAAAGGCCAGGGCGATCCACCCCATGAAGATGAGCAGCGCCGTCTGCGGCGACCGTTGCGGCACGCTTCCCGCCGCCGCCAGGGATACCCCGTCCCCCGCGGTATTGAGTTCAATCACCTCCTGCAACCGCGTGTGGATGGTGGCGAGGGGCTCTTGCTTTCCCTCCTCGCCGCCAAAGCGGAAGATGCCGCGGTCGGGCTCCACCCATACCGTGATGCTTCCACCCTGCGCGTAGCGGCGGTACTGGATGACAAAGGCATTCCCCAGGCCGCGCCAGCGAAGGCTGCCATCCCAATCCCAGCCCATGTCCAAAATGCGCGCTCCGGTCGCCGCCCACACCACGGTCGGCATCTCGATTACGTGCGACATGCGGCCATCTTCGACGGTCCAGTCCACCCGCACCGTGCGGTCTGGCGAAAAGGTCGGCTCCATGGTCAGGCGGGAAAGGCGGGTCGGCGTTTCATGCTTGGGCGGTTCCTACGCGGACTCGGCCGGGCTGTCACGGCGGTACGAGAGGGACGCGGCTTTAGGTGGCTGCCGCGCGCGCGTCCCTGACGCCTTCTTGGCTCGTTACCATCTTGCCGCAGCGGCATGGGAAAATACTACGCCGAAGGCGCTCTTTTTGTGCACTGAGAATCCTCTCTAAACCGCACTCACTTCAAAAATACGTGATCCCTTTGAGGAGGAAAAGGGGCCATGAGCCTGCCGCCCGGAACGGTCGGCCGCCGGACAGATTGGAAAATCTGTGCTACTTCCCCCTACCAACTCCGCGTCTCCTCCAGCGAAGCCCCGGTCTCCAGCAGACTCTTGAGGCTGGAAAGAATGAGCGGCCAGCCCCGGGACACCGCCTGGATGAGCTTCGATTCGTCGCGATCCATTTCGTGGAGCACGGTGAACTTCACCATCTCGCCCTGGGGCTCGAGGGTATAGGTCATGCGCGAATCGCCCTCGGCCGTGAGTTCGGGCTTGAGTTCACTGCGCCACCGCAGCACCAGCCGCTTGGGCGGGTCGATTTCCAAGACTTCGCCGCTGTCGGGAATGGTGCCATCAGGCGCGGCAATTTTCCACGACGCGCCTACTTTCCACTCCGACTCGTGCACGCAATCCATGAAGAATTGCCGCGTGAACTCCGGCTGGGTCAGCGCCTGCCAGAGTTTTTCCGGCGTGGTGCGAATGTAGGTGACGTAAACAAAGGTGCTTTTTGGCGTGCTCATGGTGTGTGGATTTTTGGTGGTTTAAAATCAGGCTTTGCAGGTGGGCTTCAGCACCATGGCGGCGCCGGTTTCGAGTAGGCTCTTCAGGCTGCTGAGCACCGCCGGCCAGCCGTTGTTGATGCCCTTGAACTTGCTCGGGTCGCCCTCCACATCTTCCGGCAGCAGGTTCTCGTGCAGGAGGCGGAGTTTCACCGCGTCCCCGATGGGAAAGAGCTCGTAGGTCACCCGGGACAGGCCGTCCCGCTTCGCCGCGATCTCCGGCGCATCGGCCTGCTTCCACGTGTAGACCAGCTTCCGACCCGGCTCACACTCCAGCACTTCGCCGGCGTGGTCCCCGGCAAACTCCATCCCGCGCGGCGGGCGGATGCTCATCTTCCCGCCCGGCTGGAGCTCGAACTGCACGCGAAATCCGAACCAGTATTGCTCGCTGAAATCCCCGCTGGTCAGCGCTTCCCACAACTTCTCCGGCGTGGTGCGAATGATGATGTCATAGACGAACTCGATCGTGGCGTTGGCGTTGGCGTTGGCACTCATGGCTTTGGTTTTGGTGACTTTTTTGGCGTTTCCGGTTCTTCGAGACCTTTCTTCAAATCGCTCAGCGCCTGGAGGCGCGGGCGTTCGTATTTGGCAATCCAGCGCTCGTAGATCTCGTGCAACGGCACCGGATTCAAAAAATGCAGCTTCTCGCGTCCCCGCCAAACCGTGGCGACGAGGTTCGCCTCTTCGAGGAGCACCAGATGCTTCGTCACCGCCTGCCGGCTCATGTCCAGAAGCGCGCCCAGTTCCGACAACGTCTGTCCGTTGTTCGTGTGCAACGCATCCAGCAACTTCCGGCGGCTCGGATCGGCTAGCGCTTTGAAAACTGCGTCCAATAGGACGGTATTATGCAACCATTTGGTTGCGTGTCAAGCGGGGGATTTTTGTTTTCGTCAAATGGTCGCGAATGATCCGGGGCGACGGGGCGGGCGTTTCAGAATTGATGCTTGAATGGCCTCGGTCGCGCGGTTTTATCCCGGGCACCATGCGCTTTCCATGCAGCACCCATTAGAGCGAACCGGCCGGCCGGACCAGCCTCGCCGTTGAAGCCAATGACGCGCCAACCCATCACCAAGCTGCAAAAGATCGCCGCGACCTTCCCCTGCGTGAGGCAGCGGCTTCTGCCGCGCCGCCATTTGCTGGCCGGCCCGTACGTGGGAGAGTTTGGCTATGAACTCCTGCAATGGCAGGGGTACGTCCGGGCCCGGCGGGCGCACTACGAATCCGTCCACGTGCTGACCTATCCCGGGCGCGACTACCTGTATGAGGGATGCACGGTGCATTACCACGACGTGGATTTGCGGGACGCCGGCTACCACTACGGATGGATGGCCGTGGCGGAGCGGAAAGCCATGGCCGCAGCCTTTGCGGAAAAGATTGGCCTGCGCGATTACGATGTCTTCGACACCACGCTGCTGTGCAGCCGCTACCATAATATGCTGTTTTGGAAGCAGGACCTGCGGCTGCTGCGCGAAACCCCTTTGGAGGGTGGCCTGCGGGATGTGGCGTTTCATTTTCGAGCGATCAACAAGGAAGGGCCGGATCAGACGCGCAATTACCGGCAGGAGTCGGCCCTGGAGCTGGTGGAACTGGGCCGCCGGGCGGGCTGGCGGATGATGTGCGTCGGGCATCCCGACTACTCGTTTTGCCCGGAGGGGGTGGAGGACCAGCGAAAGCTGGACCTGCGCGAAACGGTGGCGGCGATGTGCTCGGTGCGATTGCTGGCCGGGGAGTTGAGCGGCCCCTTTCACCTGGCCAATCTTTGCGGGCTCCCGACGGCATTCTTCGCGGATGGCCAGTGGCGGATCGACAATTGCCTGGGCTGGAATCCCTTTCGCGTCCCGCTCTACGTGATCGCCAACGATACGATGCAGCCGCCGGCGTCACAGGCGTTTCAAAAGATTCAGGAATCGCTGGAGGATCTCCGGCAGCGCACCGACGGATTCACCCGCCCGGCCTTTACCACTCCCGCGCAAAAAATTTCCCGGATATGAGTGATCCCCGGCCGATGAAAGTGGCGGTGGTGCTACCCGACGACCGGGATGAGCACGGGCGCCGGGAATTGCCCCGCCCGCTGTTTGGACCCGCACCCGCTACCCTGCTGGCCGGGATGGCGATGGTGCCGGAGCTGGAGGTTCACATTCTCAGTTGTGAACGGATCCCGATGCCGGACACGCCCGTCCTGGCGAAGAATGTCTTTTTCCACGCGGTCCCGGTCTCCCGCTGGGCCTACATGCGCAGCTTGTATGTGGGCAGTGTGCTGGGGATTCGGAAGGTGCTCCGAAAAATCCGGCCCCACGTGGTTCATGGGCAGGGAACGGAGCGCTATGCCGGGCTGGCGGCGGCATTTTCCGGCTTTCCCAGTTTGCTGACAATTCACGGAAACATGCGGGCCGTGGCGCGAGCCCTGGGGGCGCGGCCTTTTTCTTTTCACGGGGTCACCGGCTGGCTGGAGGCGCTGGCCGTCCGCCAATGCGGAGGGGTCATTTGCCTGAGCAGCTATACGCGGCGGCAGGTGGCACCGTTGGCGCGGCGGCTGTGGGATCTGCCCAATGCCGTGGGGGAGGCCTATTTCCAAGTGGAGCGCCGCTCGGATCCGATTCCCCGGCTCCTGTGCGCCGGGACCATTTGCGCCTACAAGAACCAGAACGCCTTGATTCGGGCCTTGGAACCGCTGGCGGCCCGGGCGGCGTTCCGCCTGGTGTTCGCCGGAACACTGGACCAAACGGCTTATTCGCGAGAATTTCAACAACTGGTGGCCGAGCGTCCGTGGTGTGAGTATCTGGGCCGGGTGGCCCCGGATCAAATCCGCGCGGAATTGAGCCGTGCCTTCCTGCTGGTGCATCCGTCGCTGGAAGATAATTGCCCCATGGTCATTCTGGAGGCGATGGCGGCGGGGGTGCCCGTGGTGGCGTCCACGTGCGGCGGAATTCCCGAGTTGGTGAGACCCGGCCAGACCGGATTTTTGTGCGCCCCGGACGATGGCGAAGCCTTTCGCAGCGCCATTGAGCAGCTCTTGTCGGACCCGGCGACCGCGAATTCGCTGGGGGCCCACGCCCGCGCGATCGCGCAGATGGAATTCGAGCCGGAAACGGTGGCTCGCAAACATCTCACCGTTTATCGCGAATTCTTGGGGGAGCGCCAAGGGTGAGGGCGCGGGGCGCCCGAAGTCTCGGTTAGGATCGGGGGCGCGTCCGGGCCGGAGACATTTCCCCGGATCGTTCGGGGAAACCTTGGTGATGTGGAAGGTCGCGGCTCCCTCGCGGTTTACTTCTTGGGGATGAAGTCGACCACCATGGGCTTCTCGATCACGGGCTTGGCGATATCCACAAAGGCCTTGTGGGCGGGGTGGACGATGTAGGCGTCGCGCGCGGCGGTGTCCTTGAACGTGACCACCCAGCAGTGCGTATAGCCGTCCGAGAGGCCTTCCGTGGAGATATCCGTGCCCCAGGTAAGGGACTCGACCTCGGCGACCTTCCCTTTCAGCGCGGCGAATTCTGTTTCGACCTTCTGAATTTGCTCGGGCGTGGTGCCGGCTTTGAACTTGAAGTGGACGATGTGGTAAACGGGGCCGTCGGCGGCGAGTGCGGTCATGGTAAAAAGGGCAAGGGCAGCAAGGATGGATTTCATGGTGAGGAGTCGGGTGAGAAAATCGCGGCGGCGGAAAATTAGCAGCCGGTGCGGGCCTCGGCGCATTCCACAAAGGCATAGCAAGCCATGTGGAGAATGTGCATCTGCACGTCTTCCACACGACCATAGTGGGTGTCGCCGATCACGATGACCTGATGGGCCAGGTCGGCGAGCTTGCCGCGCTTGGCCCCGACGAGCGCGACGGTGTGCAGGCCGCGCTGGCGCGCCCAGTCCACGGCACGCACGAGATTCGGCGAGCTGCCGCTCACGCTGCTGGTGATGAGCAAATCCCCGGGGCGCGCGTAGTTTTCGAGCTGGCGCCAGTAGATATCCTCGTAGGCGTAGTCGTTGCCGATGGCGGTCATCCACGACACGTTGTCATTCAGCGTGAGCACGCGGAATTTCTGGCCCATGGCCTCGCTCGCGTTCTTGCCGAAATCGGTGACGAAGTGCGAGCAGTTCGCGGCGTTGCCACCGTTGCCGCAGGCAAAGATCTGTGCGTCGCGGCGATGCGCGTCACGCAGCGACGCCACCAGGGTGGCCACATCGTTGGGGTTCACGGAGTCCACCGCCTTCTTTTGCGCGGCGAGGTAATCGGCAATCCAGTTGGTCATTCCGCAAAAGTGTGCGCGGGAGGCAACCAGTGTCGAGCGGAGATTGGTGGAAATGGCGTGACGGACCGGAAATTCCGCGCGGGAGGACGGGGACCGGGAGCCGGGCTCTCGGCGGAGCGTGACCTCCGGCTGGGACGTGGCGCTACCGCGTGGGTTGCAGGCGAAAGTCCCGCTGGAGCGCATACGTGAGGCTCAGCACGAGAAACGAAATGATGAGCAGCACGGCGGCGGTGTGGCTGGCCGAAGCGTAGTCCAGGCCCTGCACGGAGTCGTAGATCGAGACCGAGACGGTGCGGGTGACGCCGGGAATGTTGCCACCGACCATGAGCACCACGCCGAATTCGCCGAGCGTGTGGGCGAAGCTCAGCACCCAGCCGGAGAGCAACCCCGGCCAGGCGAGCGGGATGGCGATGCGGAAAAACGTGCGACGCTTCGTGGCGCCCACACTCCACGCCGCCTCCAGCAACTCGCGATTGACCGAGCGAAACCCCGCCGTGAACGGCTGCACCGCGAAGGGCAGACTGTAGAGCACCGAAGCCACGACCAGCCCCGTGAAACTGAACGGCAGCGGAAAGCCGGCGACCGACTCCAGCCAGCGCCCCACCGGGCTCTTGGGGCCCAACCCCACCAGCACATAAAAACCAATGACGGTCGGCGGCAGCACCAGCGGGAGCGCCACGATGGATTCGACAAAAATGCGGCCCCGCCACTTCGTCGTCGCCAGCCACCACGCCAGCGGCATTCCGATGATGAGCAGCAGGCTGGAGGTAACCAGCGCCAGCCGCGCCGTAAGCCAGAGGGCCGGCCAGTCCATCAGGGTTTTTCATCCGGCAGGATGAAGCCGTAGCGTTTCAAAATCTCGCGCCCCGCCGGCGCGGCGAGAAAGGCCCGCAATTCCGCGGCGGCCGCGCGATGCTGGGAATTCGCCAGCATCACCCCGGCCTGTTCCAATTTTGGAAAAGCGTCGGCGGGAACCTCCCAGTAGCGCCCCGCTTCTTTCATCTTGGGGGCCAGGGCGAGCGACAGCGAAATGACCCCGGCCTGCGCCGCGCCCGATTGCACGAATTGCGCGGCCTGCGCGACGTTCTCGCCGAGCACCAGCTTGGCGCTCACGGCCTCGTGGACACCCTGCGATTTCATCGCCGCCACGGCCGCCGCGCCATACGGCGCCACCTCGGGATTGGCGATCGCCACTTTGCGCACACTGGGATCGAGCAGAGCCTTCAGGCCCAATTTCGTAACATCGAGCGTCGATTCCTTGGGTACCCACACCACGAGATGCCCGGTCGCGTAGGTGAACAGTGAATCCTTCTCCGCCTTGCCGCGCTCGATGAGCTGGCGGGGAAACTTTACATCGGCCGACAGGAAGAGATCAAACGGCGCACCGTTGTCGATTTGCGCAAAGAGCGTGCCGGAGGAACCATAGGTGGCCTTCGCCGCGAGGGCTGGGTGCGCCTGCTGAAACGCCACCAGCACCTCGTCGAGGGCAAACCGCAAATCCGCCGCCGCCGCGACGAGCAACGGCTCCTCCGCCGCGCGAAGATCGCTCGTGAGAAAAACCGAGAACAGTAAAAGGAGTCGGCGGAACATACTGGGTAATGAAGTGTCGAAAGCCGCGCCGACACCACCGTTTTGGCAGCGCAAGGCCCAGCCTTCCAGCACCCCCCGCTATAGCCGGAATGAGAGAACGGAAAAGCATTCTTTAGCGGGCCCAAACCGCAAAGCGCGAACGCACGGAGAGCGACGATCTTGGAGTGCGTGCGGCAAGCCTAGGCGCGACGCCGCCTTTGGCGATCCACACTCCTCGAGAACATAGCTCCATCACGGAATGCTTGCGACTGGTCCACTCGAAGATGCACTGGCCGTGTGCTGAACGCCAAAGGCGGCGTCGCCGTTACACTCCGCCGCACGCACTCCAAGATCGTGCCTCGGCTTCTTGACGATCACAGAGTGGTGCGTGAGACCATATCCACCTCCACGCAAAACGGGCGGGCCCGTCCCCGAGCCCGCCCGTGCACGTCGAAAAGTTCTCCCCCTTACTGCGCCGCCAGCTTCTTCGTGATCGTCGCGACGTGCTTCCCTTGGAAACGCGCCATCGCCAACTCCTTCGCACTCGGCTGCCGCGAGCCATCCGGCCCCGCGATGGTGGCCGCTCCCAGGGGCGAGCCCCCTTTCAGTTCGCTGATGTCCGCGAGTTCCGGGCAGGCATAGGGCAGGCCGACATACACCATGCCGTGATGCAACAACGTGGGGATGAACGTGAGAATCGTGGTCTCATTGCCCCCGCCCGTGCCCGTGCTGGCAAAGACGCTGCCGACTTTGCCGACGAGCGCGCCCTTCATCCACAGGCTGCCCGTTTGGTCGAGGAAGTTGCGCATCTGGGCCGCCATGTTGCCAAAGCGCGTGGGCGTGCCGAAGATGATGCCATCATACTCGGCGAGTTCCTTGGGCGAGGCCACGGGCGCCGCCTGGTCCAGCTTGGCGCCGTACTGGGCCGCCGTCTCCGGCGACATGATTTCCGGCACGCGTTTCACGATGACTTCGACGCCTTCGACGCTCTGGGCGCCTTCGGCAATCGCGGCGGCCATCGTTTCGATGTGGCCATACATGGAGTAGTAGAGAACGAGGAGTTTACTCATGGTGTGTGTTCGTTTGGATGGATGGATGGATGGATTACGTTATTTGGAAAGTTTGGCGTCCACCGAGAAGCGGCCGGCGCCCGTGAAGACCAGGGCCGCAAATGCGCCGAGATAGAGGAAGGCCATCTCGCCCGAGTGTTCGCCCTTCAGGGCGAAATGGTGCACCTGGCTGAACGCCACCGCCATATTGGTGGCGAGCGCCAGGGCGGCCCAGCGGGTGGCGAAGCCGGCGGCGAGCAGCAACGCCCCGAGGCTTTCGGTCAAGATCGCCGCCATCGCAAGGTAGCTGGGAATGCCCATCTTGCCCATGAAGCCGACGGTTCCGCTGATGTCTTTCACCTTGTCGAGGCCGTGGAGGAAAAATAGCCCCAGCCCAAACCAAAGCCGCAGCAGCAGCAGGCCCAGGTTGCTAAAGGAGGGAAGGAAGGTGAGCGTGATGAGTCTTTTCATAGTGGTAGTTTCGGTTGGAGCAGTTTTCCGCGCAGGTTACGCGAGGTCGAACAGGAGGGCCTCACTCGCCTCATCGGCGGCGATCGTGTGCGTGGCCGGATCTTCCAGCGAAGCCGCGTCGCCCGCCACGAGTTTGGTGCCATTCAGGGTCACCGCGCCACGCGCCACTTGCAGCCACAGGCCGCGGCCGGGCTTGAGTTCGTGGGTCACGCTCTGCCCCGGCTGGAGCAGCAGGCGATACACGTCGGAATCGGCGGTGATGGTAGCCGAGTGGTCGCGGCCATCGCGGGAGATAATGAGCACCTTGGGCGCTTTCGCCTGTTCGGCGTTGGGCTCCCATTCCGTATAGCGCGGCTCCAGGCCGTGGCGCTCCGGCTTAATCCAGATTTGCAAAAAGTGCGCGGGCTCGCTGGACGAGGGATTGAACTCGCTGTGCTGCACGCCGCGTCCGGTGCTCATGAGCTGCACCTGGCCCGCCCGGAGCGTGCTGCCGTTGCCCAGGCTGTCCCGGTGCTGGAGCGCGCCGCTGAGCACATAGCTGAAGATTTCCATGTCGCGATGCGGGTGCGTGGGGAAGCCGCCACCCGGCGCCACGCGGTCTTCGTTGATGACCCGCAGGTTGCGATAGCCCATATGCTGCGGGTCATGGTAGTCGGCAAACGAGAAGGTGTGCCGCGAATCGAGCCAGCCATGGTCGGCGTGGCCCCGGTCGTTGGATTTACGGATTTGGATCATGGCGAAACCTTAGCGCACCGGGTCGCGGTGGCGGAAATATCATGTTGCTTGGCTCAGCATATCGGAAAGGTATGCTCGGTCTTTCAAATGGAACTGCGCCATCTTCGCTATTTTGTGGCGGTTGCCGAGGAACAAAATGTGACTCGTGCGGCCGTGCGTCTCCACGTCTCCCAGCCCCCGCTGAGCCGCCAGATCCGCGATCTCGAGGAGGAGCTCGGCGTGGCCCTGCTCACGCGGAGCGCCAAAAGCGTGCGCCTCACCGCGGAGGGCCGCCTCTTCCTGCTTGAGGCCCGCGCGGTGCTCCAGCGGGCCGACGAAGCCGTGCGCGCGGTGCGGGCCATGGC
>FJVU01000263.1_pt1 | contig 13709 bp, 15 predicted proteins | sample 1011831 | NCBI WGS metagenome assembly FJVU01 (sample SAMEA3912450, study PRJEB9761) | metagenome | biome: forest; material: soil | place: USA | collected 2011-06-22 | depth 0.1 m
CGGAAGTAGAAGACGCGGCCGTGGCCGACGGTCCAGACGCAGCCACTGCGGAAGTGCTCACCTTTGTCCCATTTTTCCTCGAAGATCACGGCGTCGGGCGTGGGGACGTGAAAGGGTTCGTCGTACATCTCGGTCTTGGCGACGTCCCAGTGCTCGGGGAGACCGGCGGCGATGGGATGCTGCGGGAGGAGGGTGGTGACGTGGGAGGGCGCGCCGTCGGCCCGCCAGGCGGGGAAGACGCATCGGGGGAGCGTAAGCTTCCAGACGCTACCCTCGTGGGCGAGTGAGGGGGTGAGCGGGGCATCGCGCTTCACGGCTTTGCCAATGGGGTTTTCGTTGAGGAATTCCCATTGGGCAGTGGCGCGCTCAGGCGCGGGCACCTGCGCGAGGGCATCGGCCTTGGCGCGATCCTGCATGAGACGGACGAAAGGCTTGGCCCAATGCGCGGAATGAAGGGCGATGAGGCTCAGTTTGCCGTCGCGCACGCGGGCGGCCACGCGTTCGGCATGGGCATCGGTGAGGGCGGGATTCTGGCGGTGCGCCCACCAGATGACGACATCGGTGGCGTCGAGCGTGGCCTCGTCGCAGCCTTGTTCGGGGGAAGTGAGGCTGGCGGTTTTCACCGTGAGGCCGGGCTGCTTTTGCAGATGGGCGGCAATGGTCTCGCCGAGGAATTTGTCGCCATAGGCCTGTTTTTGCTCGGGCTGCTGTTCGTCCCAGATGAGCACGCGGATGGGGTTGGCGGCGTGGAGGGATAGGCCGGCGAGGGCGGCGGCGGCGAGGATGGACGGGTAGGAACGAGGCATCGGGTTGGTGGTGTGGGGTGGTTATCGCGAAAGCGGGAAAGACTTGGGAACCGTTTGCGGGAAACTCGGGAGAGATAGACGAGTGCCTGACGGTTGGCCGAGGAGGGAGGTGGGGTGCGACTAGGAAAAAGTCTTAGGGGATATGGGCAGGGAGCGCAACGGTCGGGCAGTACCAGCACCAATAACCCTTTTTTGGCATTCGGGGCAGCATGGCGCCGTCAAACGAACTGCCATGAACGACCACGCCGCACTCATCGAAACTCTCACCACCTCGGAAATGTATCGCAACTACACCCGCGCCTTTAGCGAAGCCACCGGGCTGCCGCTCACGCTACGCGGGGCAGAGTATGTCAGCAAGCCGCACCATCGGCGTGCAAAGGGAAATCCCTTTTGTGCGATGGTGGCCAAAGCGAGTCCGAACTGTGCGACGTGCCGGCGCATGCAAAACCAGATGACCGAGGAGGCGAAACATTCCGCGGCCGTGCTGAAATGCGACTTTGGGCTGACCGAGGCGGCCGTACCGGTGAAGCTGGGCGAGCAGACGATTGGCTACCTGATCACGGGGCAGGTATTTGTGAAGCCGCCGGGCGAGGAGCAATTCGAGAAGGTGGGACAAACGATGGAGGCGCTCGGGGTGGAGGTGGACAAGACGGAATCGCGCACCGCCTACTACGCGACGCGGGTGGTTTCCCGGAAGCAACTGGACGCGGCGGTGTGCCTGCTCACGATTTTCGCGGAGCATCTGTCCATCCGGAGCAATCAAATCACGACGCAGCAGCAGAACCCGGAATCGGCGGCCGTGGTGCGGGCGAAGGCCTATATCCGCCAGAACCTGCAGGAGGACATCTCGCTGGCCGATGTGGCCAAGGCGGCCTGCACGAGCACCTTTTACATTTGCAAGCTCTTCAAGAAGCAGACCGGTCTGAACATTACGGAATATATCTCCCGCCTGCGTATCGAGCGGACGCAGGAACTCCTGGCGAATCCCACGCTGCGGGTGAGCGAGATTGCGTTTGAGGTCGGCTTCCAGTCGCTGACGCACTTCAATCGCGTCTTCCGCAAGATTGTGGGCGAGGCGCCCACCACGCACCGGGAAAACCTGGGACTTCCACAAGCGGCCTAAACACACCCTTCTTTCCCATGCCGACCGTATTTGATTGTCGAAAAGGACGCCGCGCGGAGTAGCTGCCTCCATGGCTGCCTGGCAGACCAGGGCTATCGAATCCTCACCGCGGACTCGTGCCTGGCAGCGCACACGCTGACGGAAAGCGAGCCGGGCCGCGGGGTGGACGTGCTCCTGGCGGATGCCGGCATGGCTCTGCTGATGGGGAGCAATCTCGCGCGATGGATTCGGCGGGCGGGCGGGCGCCTGAAAGCGGTGCTCGTTTCCGAGGGAGAGTCGAGCCAGCGGCCGTTCCCGTTTCGATTCCTGGCGATGCCTTTCGAGGCAGCCAGTCTGCGGGCCGAGTTGGAAGAGGCGCTGACGCCGCTGCCTGCGGCGGCCTAGCCGAGGAACAAGGAAGAATCGCGGGTGGTATGTTAGCGCCGGGGCGAAGTAGCACAACAAGCGGTGTGAGCTTCGCAAGGGACGGGTAGCGCGAGCCCGCCGGTCGATGGCAAGGTAAGCGCCGTCGAGAACGACGTGTCTGAGAACAACCAAGACCAATTATAACCACCGGAGGCCCGGGCGCCGTAAACGCCCGAGCCCATTCAAACACATGGGAAGTGAAAATACACTGGAAGTAGAACTGATGACCGCCCAAGGCTGCGTCTTTCGGGGCCAAGCCACGGCGGTGCGGGTGAAGCTCTCGGATGGGGCGATGGAGCTGAGTTCGCCGGCGGTGGCGTATCTGAATTTTGCGGAGGTGACGGAGGTACTACTCCAGGGGGAGACGGGCACGGTGTTGTTTGAACTGAAGAATGCCGTGGCGAGCCTGCGGAATGGAAAGCTGACGGTGGTGGCGGAAGAGATTCGGCCACAGATGGCGACGGAGAATCCGTGAGCTGAGGAGTCGGAACTAGCNTGGAGAGCGATTGCCTTCCACCCAGCGGATGGCGTGGTGGATGAGTTCGCCGGCGNTGGTGATNNCNAGCTTCCGCTTNATATTCCCACGGTGCACCGCGACCGTCTTGTCGCTAAGGTGAAGCTGGCTGGCGATCTCCTTGGTGGATTTACCCTGGCCGATGAGTTGATAGACTTCGAATTCGCGGTCGCTGAGCTGGCTGATGGGGGAGCGCGCGCTGCGGGGCTGGCCGGAAAAAGTTTCGACGATGCGGGCGGCGATGGTGGCACTGACGTAGATGGCGCCGCTGAGAACCTGGCGGATGGCCTGCATGAGCCGCTCGCCGCCCTCCTGCTTGGTGATATAGCCGCGGGCACCGGCGCGCAGTGAGCGCTCGGCGAAGAGCGATTCGTCGTGCATGGAGATGACGAGAATGGCGAGTTCGGGCTGGAGGGCGCGGAGATCCTTGATGAGTTCGAGGCCGTTCTTGTCGGGCAGGGTGATGTCGGTGAGGACGAGGTCGGGGCGCTCGTGGGTGATGACGGCCAGGGCCTGCGCGGCATTCTCGGCTTTCCACGTCACGATGAGATCCGGCTCGCCGTCGATCAAATGCGCGAGACCTTCGCGCGTCATGGGGTGGTCCTCCACGATCAAGACGCGCTTTTTTCCACGGTGGGTTTTGGTGGGAGTTTTCTTCAAGAGCGGATCGGCAGAACACCCGGAGAGGGTGGATTTGTCGAGACAGCACGTGGGGTGAAGTCGGCGCGATCGGGAAAGCCGGGCCTCACTTCGTCGCGGACCGCAGCGGGAGGGTGCAGATGACGGCGGTGCCGCCGCGCGGGCGGGGCTGGATGGCGAGCTGGCCCTGGATGAGCTGGGCGCGATAGTTCATCACTCGCAGGCCCATGCCAGGGGCCGCGGAAAGGTCTGTGGGGAGGCCTTGGCCATCGTCCTCCACGGCGAGGCGGAGGCTGGTGGCGTTACCAGTCAACGTGACGACGATGTGACGGCCATGGCTGTGGCGCACGGCATTGTTCAACGCCTCTTGGGCGATGCGGTAGAGTTCATTGGCGTCGAGTGGGTTTTCGAGAGGTACGGGTTTGCGGCACTTGAAGGTACAGCGCAGGCGATACACCTGCGCGGTGGTCGTGGTCAGTTGCTGGAGGGCGTGCATGAGTCCGTGGCCATCTGCGACGACGGGATTCAGTCCGCGGGCGATCTGCCGGGTGTGGCCGACGGCAGCGGTGAGGGCGTGCTCGATTTGCTGAATCCTGGCGGCAAAAGGATGGTTGGCACGCTTCAGTTCGCGCTGCATCGACGAGGTGAGAAAGCCGATGCCGGTAAGCTCCTGGCAAATGCCATCGTGAAGGTCGGCGGCCACGCGCTGGCGCTCGGTCTCGGTGGAGCGGAGGACCTCGGCCTCCAGGCGCTTGCGCTCGGTGATGTCGGTGCGAATGGCGATGTATTGCTGCGGCCGGCCGGAGGCATCGACGAAGGGAAAGATGGTCGTGGCGACCCAGTAGAAAGTGCCGTCCTTGGCGCGATTGCGAATTTCGCCCTTCCAGACTTGGCCGTGCCGGATGGTGTCCCAGAGTATGCGGAAGAAATCCTTGGAGTGGTAACGGGAATTGATGATGCGATGGTCCTGTCCGAGCAGTTCCTCGCGTGGATATTTGGAGAGCTCGCAGAACTTGTCGTTCACGTAGGTGATCCGGCCGCGCGCGTCCGTGATGGCCACGATGGAGTGAGCATCGAGGGCGGCCTTGAGTTCTTGAAGTTCCTTGAGTGAGCCGTCCGCAGTGGGGGGAGGCGGGGAGGCCTCGAGAGCCTGGAGCCGGGCGATGAGCTCGCTCTTGGTCATCCGGGAGTAGTTGGTCATCGCTGATCGGTAGCAGGATGGGGCGGCGAGGCACGCCGGAAGTGGCAGGTGGGACGGTAAGATTTTCGCCTACCCCCGGTAGAGCCGGACCCGACCCTCGAACTGGTGACGGCCCGATAGCGCGGGACGCACGATATGCGAATATCCAACGCATGAACTGCCCATCCAATCTGCTGATACCAACTCCTGGCCGCCAGGGCCACGCCTCTTCTGGTGCTCCGACTTCGGCGCCGCGCATCCTCGTCGTGGATGACGATCACATTCTCCGAGAGCTCCATTCGGCGATCCTGTATCTCGAAAATTACGAGGTGGAAACGGCGGAAGACGGGCAGGAGGCGCTCGAGCGGCTCGGCGCAAAGAGTTTCGATTTGATGATCACGGATCGGACGATGCCGAGGCTGGATGGGGTGAGCTTGATTCGGAAACTGCGGGCGGCGGGCAATCAGATTCCCATTGTCATGGTGTCCGGCTCATTGGCGCACTCGGAGCTTCCGCCGGACGTGGCTGGTGAGGTCGCGGTGGCGCTGCCGAAGCCGGCACTGGTGGCGCAGGTGCTGGCGGCGGTGGCGTTTGGCTTGCGGGGAACGAAGGCGGCGGGGTTTCGGCCGCGGACCGGTTCTTTTGGCCCCGGAACGGCGGATGCGGTCCGCCCGGCCGGGTTGCCAAACTAGGAACCTACCAGGGAATAATTTGGCGGTCCTTGATGAATTTTCCGCGCAGAGTGGCGGGCGCATCGAGCGCCAGCCACACGAGCGTGTCGGCACCTTCCTCGGGACTGCGCGGGGCGTCCGTGCCGCCCATCTCCGTGCGGCACCAACCGGGGCACATGGAATTGATGATCACGCCGGGCAGCGCGGCGGTGAGCTGCTGGGTGAGCATATTGAGCGCCGTCTTGCTGATGCTGTAGGCGGGCGCCCAGGGCTGCGGCTCGCCATCGAGCTGACCGGCCCCGCTGGAGACGTTGATGATGCGGGGCAGGGCTGATTTTTCCAGCAACGGGAGCATGGCTTGCGTGACCCGCAGCGTGCCCACGACATTGGTCTCCAGCGTGTCGCGCAAGGTGTCGGGAGCGAGTTCGCGGAGGTNCTCGTAGTGGTCGAGGAGGACGGCGGAATTATTGACGAGCACGTCGAGCCGCCCATGCTGTTCCGCGATGGTTCGGGCTGCCGCGGTCACGCTGGCCGGGGAAGTGAGGTCGAGTGCCACCGGGGTGGCGCCACGACCTACGGCTTGGGCGGCGGCGGCGGCGCGGGTGGCTTCGCGGCTGGCGATGATCACACGTGCTCCGCGCCCGGACAATTGATGGGCCGCAGCGAGGCCGATGCCGCGGGTGGCGCCGGTGATGAGAATGACGGGTGGCATCGAAGGACCGGGCGAATGGCGGGTGGTTACATGAAAAAGGCCGTGATCCCCGCGATGGCGCCCGCGGTGCCGAGGGCGAGCCCCCCGTACCAGAAAGCGCGCCAATGCGAGAGGATGGCCACGGACGAAATCACCACGCCAATCTGCAGCATCAGGGACGACAGGTCGCAGCGGTCATTCACCTTGGAATCGGCGGCGGCCTCCGTTTGGAGGCTCTCGGCCTCCTTCTTGATGTCGGCCTTTTCTTTCTCGTACCGCGCCTCCTCGTCTTTCAGCCTGGCTTGGGCGGCCTTGGCGCGGGCGGGATCGGCCTGGGAGGGCGCGAGCTCCTCCAGCAGCGCGCTGTGCATCCCGACGATCTGCTCCTTGATGCTCTTGGACTGATAGTAGGCCCATTTGTTGGTGGCCTCGTTCGTCTTGAGAATGGCATCCGTCTTGGCGTTGTCGCCCAAGTTGCCGATGACGGAGAGAAAGACCGCCAGGACGGCGATGCTGATGGCTACTTGCTTTTCAAAAGGATCGGTAGCTTCGGGAATTTCGGGTGCGTCGGCCATGGGGGACGGGTACCACTGCCGACGGGATTTGCCAAGGGTGGTGTGTCGAAAGCGGCAAGCGTGGCGGAGGCGGGCACGTTCCACTCGGCCGGCGTCCTATTACTGAAGTGCTATAGGCGGTTTTCGCGAGGGGCTTTATTTGGTTGGGCGTTATGAAAAACCTACTCACCACCATCATCGCAACCACCACCCTCATCGCCTCCGTGGCCCGCAGCGAAGCGGCCGCGGTGGACTACTTCGTCGAGGTGGACGGCATCCCGGGCGAAAGCACCGTGGCCGGCCACAGCGGGCAAATCCACCTGGAGTCCTTTTCGCTGCAAGCGTTTCAAAGGAATCTGGTCCAGCCCGGCGGAAGCACGGCCAGCCCGGCGCTGGCCATGTGCCGGCCGGTCACGCTCATTATTCCCACCGACCAATCGTGGCCGTTGCTCTTCAAGGCGTGCATGACCGGGCAGCATCTCAAAAAGGTGACGCTGTTCGCGGACTACTTTGCGGATTCCAACGGCGGCCCGACGGGGAACTTCCTCACCGTCACGCTGGAGGACGTACTGGTGGCGAGCGTGGAGCTGAACAACAATGGCGACCGGAGCACCGGCGGCTCGGTGGGGGAGACCGTGACGCTGCACTTCACTTCGGTGGGCATTACCTACCGGCCGGTGTTGATGAACGGTAATTTCGGGATGCCGATTACGACCAAGTTCAACCTCTCGTCCAACAAGACCGCCGAATAGCGAACCAACCAACCACTAACCAACCACCAACCTGGGGGGGCGCTCCGCAAAACGGGGCGCCGCCCTTTTGGTGTCCGGGTGTTCGCTCAAAAAACCCGGAGAGGCCGGCGTGAAATGGGAGCAAATCGCGCTAGCGGCGGGCCGTCGCTCCGAGGATCTCGTTTCCATCGGGGGGGGCGGAAGGGGTAAGTGTAGCATCTGGAGTTCCCCGGAATTTTGTAAAGCCATGGGAGGGGAGGTACGAAGAAAACACGTTTCGGAACAAATTGCGTATATCCCTGCTAACGAATTCTCTGCTAGCTGGTTGCCATCGCCATTGCCGACGTCACGCGGCAACCATCCCATGACTTCCGAACTCGAAGAGATCAGCCAACAAATTGCCGCCCTGCACCCGTCCATCGATGCGATAGAAGCGGAGATCGCCAAGGCCATCGTGGGCCAGCGCTACCTCGTGGAGCGCCTCCTCATCGGCCTGCTCGCCAATGGCCACGTGCTGCTGGAGGGTGTGCCGGGCCTCGCGAAAACCGCCACCATCAATGCGCTGGCGCAGACCATTCACACCAAGTTTGCGCGGGTCCAGTTCACGCCCGATTTGCTGCCGAGCGATCTGGTGGGCAATCTCATCTACAATCCCCGCGAGGGCACCTATTCGACAAAGAAGGGGCCGATTTTTGCCAACCTGATTTTGGCCGACGAAATCAACCGCGCGCCGGCCAAGGTCCAGTCGGCCTTGCTGGAGGCCATGCAGGAGCGGCAGGTCACCATCGGCGAAGAAACTTTCGCGCTGCCCAAGCCCTTCCTCGTGCTGGCGACGCAAAACCCGATTGATCAGGAAGGCACCTACTCGCTGCCCGAGGCGCAGGTGGACCGCTTTATGTTGAAGGTCGTGGTGGGCTATCCCAGCCAGCCGGAGGAAAAGGAAATCATGAAGCTCATGGCGCGCACCGCCACGCGCGAGCCGCTCCAGGCCGTCATCCAGCCCGAGACCATCCTGCAAATGCGCCAGTTGGTGGACGTGGTGCATGTGGATGAGCAGATCGAGGACTACATCGTGCGCCTCGTTTTCGCCACGCGCGAATCGAAGAAGTACCTTCCGAAGATGGACGGGATGATCCGCTTCGGCGCCAGCCCGCGCGCCTCCATCAATCTCGCGCTCGCGGCCAAGGCGCACGCCTTCCTGCAAGGCCGGGCGTATGTGAATCCGCAGGATGTGAAGAGCATCGCGATGGACGTGCTGCGCCACCGCATCATCACCACCTTCGAGGCCGATGCCGACGAGGTGACGAGCGAGAAAATCGTACAACACATCCTGGACACCATCGCCGTGCCGTAGCACGGGAATTCCGGCGCGCTTTCCCGCGATGATACCCAAGGAGTGGCTTAAAAAAATCCGGCAGATCGAGCTGCGCACCGTGCGGCTGGTCGAAGACTTGATGGCGGGCCAGTACCATTCCGTCTTCAAGGGCCGGGGCATGGATTTCGACGAAGTCCGCGAGTACCAGCCCGGCGACGAAGTCCGGCGGATTGACTGGAATGTGACCGCGCGCACGGGCGTCACGCACATCAAAAAATATATCGAGGAGCGCGAGATGACCGTGATGGTGCTCGTGGACGCGAGCGCCTCCGGCACCACGGGCTCGGTGAGCCAGAGCAAGCGCGAGCTGGCGGCCGAGCTGGCCGCAGTGCTCGCCTTCAGCGCCATTCGCAATAACGACAAAGTGGGCGCCCTGCTCTTCACCGATGGCGCGGAAAAATTCATCCGCCCGGGGAAAGGCCGTCTGCATGTGCTGCGGCTCATCAGCGAGGTGCTCACCTACCGTCCCGCCCGTCGCGGCACGAATCTCACGAACGCGCTCCAGCACATCAATCGCGCCGTGCGTCGCCGCGCGGTCATTTTCGTCCTGTCTGATTTCATGGACTCCGGGTTCGAGCGCGCCCTGAAGATCACCAGCCAGAAGCACGATGTGATTATGGTGCCCATCGTGGATGCCAGCGAGCGCGCTCTGCCGGATCTCGGCTGGATTGCTTTCGAAGACGCCGAGACGGGGCAGGTGGTGGAGTTCAATACGGGCAGCGCGAAGGATCGCGCGGCCTACGCCCAGGCCGCCGAGGCGCGGATCGAAGGTCTCCGGCGGCTCTTCCGCCGCTCGGGCATTGATACCATTGAGGCGCAGACTGATCAGCCCTACCTGCGCGCGCTCATGCAGTTTTTTGAAAACCGCTTCCGGAGGCTGCACCCATGATGCTCGCGGACGACCTCATCGACGACCTGCAACTGCGGGAGCCGCCGGTACCTTTTCAGGTAAATCTTTGGATGATTGGCGGTGCCATCGTCGCTCTTCTTCTCCTGTGGTGGTTCGTGCGCTACTGCCGCGCCCAGGCCGCCGCGCGGTCGCATGGGCGCGTGGTGGAGCAGGCGCATCTCGATGCGCTGGCGGAGCTCGAGCGGCTCTTCGCCTTGGTGGACCAGGAGCAATCGCGGCCCTACGCCATCGAAAGCTCGGCCATCATCCGGCGGTATATCGAGACCCGTTTCGAGTTGAGTGCCCCGCGCCGTTCCACCGAGGAATTTCTCGCCGAGGCCGAGCATTCGCCAAAGCTCGCGCCGCCCCATCAGGCTTTGCTCGGGGAGTTTTTGCGGGTGTGCGATTTGCTGAAATTCGCGCGCACGTTTGCGAACCGGACCGAACTTCATCAATTGCACGAGGCCGCCGTGCGCTTCGTGCAGGAGACGCATCGCGCGCCGGCCACCGGGGAGGGGGCCGCATGANCGCCGTTTTCCTCGGGTCGCTGAGTGAGTGGCTCCCCCAGTGGCCATCGTTTCGTTTTGCCTCGCCGTGGCTGCTCTTGCTGCTGGGCTGGCTGCCCTTCTGGATGTGGCTGCGCGGCCGGTTCGGCGCGGTGGCCGCCGTGCAATTTTCCTCGAGTGCACTGCTCGCGGTGGCCAGCCGGAAACGACGCTCCGTGCGCGGCCGCCTGCTCGTGGCCTTGCGCTACCTGGCGCTCGCCTTGCTCATCGGCGCGCTCGCCCGCCCGCAAGTGGACAAGGGGCTCTCCGAGCGCGAGGCCATGGGCATTAACGTGATGTTCGTGCTCGATTTTTCGGGCACCATGAAGACGAAGGATTTCCTCTTGGAGAACAAGCGCATCAGCCGCGCCGAGGCGATGAAGCGCGTGGTGGCGGAGTTCATCAAGGCGCGCCCGGAGGACCGGATCGGTGCGGTGTTCTTCGATGCGGGGGCGCATCTCATCAGCCCGCTCACGCTCGATCACGATTGGCTCCAGGCCCAGCTCGCGCTGGAGGAGCCCACCCGCGGCACGGCCCCGGGCTCCGGCATGCTCATCGCCGCGGAAGCCCTGCTGCCGGCGAAGAACCAGACCAAGGTCATCATCACGGTCACCGATGCCGACCAAATCAACGAGGGGCCCGAGCCCGATGAAGTGGCCAAGGCCATCGCGCCGCTGGGCATCAAGAACCACGTCATCCAGATGGTGGATCTGGGCCACGCCGAGCAATACACCGCGAGTGGGCGGATTTTACAGGACATCGCGCGGACTACGGGCGGCCAGTTTTTCAAAGTGTCGGACTACGCGGGGCTGCGCAATGTGTACCGGCAAATCGACTCGCTGGAGAAATCCGCGTTCAAGGAGCGCAAGCAGAAGACGTGGCGGGAGCTGATGGAGTGGTTTGCCATCCCGGCGCTCGCGCTGCTGTTGCTCGAATTTCTGCTCTCGCGCACCATTTGGAGGAGGCTGCCATGACGTTTGCGTATCCCTGGCTGCTCTTCGCCATTCCGCTGGTGCCGATCCTCCTCTTGCTGCTCCATCGCTGGAGCGAGGCCCGGGCGCGGCGCAAGCTGGATGCCGTGATTGCCCCGCGCCTCCGCGAGCAATTGCTCCGCTCCGTCGATTTCGGGCGGCGCTGGCGCAAGGTGCTCTCGCTCTCGCTGGGCTTTGCCTTCGCCCTGGCGGCCCTCGCCCGGCCGCAGTTTGGCCTCAAGGCCATGGAAGTGGAGCGTTCGTCGGTGGACTTCCTCATCGCCCTCGACCTTTCGCGCTCCATGCTCGCCGAGGACATGGAGAGCAAGCCACGGCTGGAGGCCGCCAAGGCGGGCATCGGCAAGCTGCTCGATACCCTCGGCAGCGACCGCGCCGGGCTCATTGCCTTTGCGGGCGACGCGTTTCTGGCCGCCCCCGTCACGCAGGATCACGAGGCGGTGAAGCGCAATCTGGAGGCGCTCGATCCCTCGGCCATTGCCAAGCAGGGCAGCGACATGGCCAAGGCCATCAACCTCGCGCTGAAAACTTTCGACGCCGGCAAATACGAAACGAAGGCGCTCGTGCTGGTGACGGACGGTGAGGAGTTGCAAGGCGACGCCATGGTGGCCGCGCGCGAGGCCTCGCGAAAGGGGATGCTCATTTTCACGGTGGGCGTGGGCTCCCCGCTCGGCGCGCGCATCCCGGATCGCAAAGGCGCCGGGGGCCTCGCCCGCTTTGCCAAGAACGAATTTGGAAATGATGTCCTCACCCGCCTGAATGAACGCATGCTCCAGCAACTCGCAGCCAGTGGGCGCGGCACGTATGAGCCGCTCGGGCGGGAAGGGGAGGGGCTCGTAGCCACGTGGCACCATGGACTGGAGCCGCTTACCCAGGGCACCCAGACCAAGCAATCCAAGGACAAGGAGGAGTATTTCCAGTGGCCGCTGGCACTGGCCATCGCGCTCATCCTGGCGGAAATGCTCGTCTCCGACCGCCGCCAGCCTATAAAGATCTCCCGCGCATGAAAGCGACCATCCTCGCCTCCTGTCTTCTTCCCGCCACCGCCATGCTGATCCCGGCTGCCGCCTGGGCCGGTCTCGAAGCAGAGCGCGCCCTCCTCCAGCGCGACCCCGCGCAGGCAGCCGCGCAGTTCCAGCAGCAGCTCGCGCAAAAGCCCAACGACCCGTATTTGCAATACAACGCCGGGGTCGCCGCCTATGCCGCGAAGGACTACGCCAAGGCCGACGAATTGTGGCAGCAACTNGCCACNANGCAGATGCCGGAGGAATTGCGTGACCAAGTCTGGCTGCAGATCGGTAATGTTTCCTACCGCCTCGTGCAGCCGCAGATCGAAAGTGCGCCCGATGGGGCCGTGGCCCGTCTGGAACAGAGCCGCGAGGCCTTTCGCGTGGCGCTTTCCACCAACAAGAAAAACCAGATCGCTGCGAAGAACCTCGCGCTGGTGGAGAAGGAGTTGGAGAAACTTTACGCCCGCCTCGCCAAACGCCTCGCCGACGAGGGGAAGAAGGAAAACTCGGCGCCCAAGGCGATCGAGAAACTGCAAGCCGCGCTCACCTACGCGCAGCAGGCGGAGACCCTGAGCAAAAAGGACCCGCAGCGCCAGGAAGAGCGCAAGGACATCGAGAAGGCGCTCGCACAGAAATTCGACCAGCGGGCCGCCAATGAGGAAAAGACCGCCGACCAGCGCAACCCGGAGAACCAGTGGGAGCAAAAGGATGCCCGCGAACACTACGAAAACGCGCTCGCGGATTTTCAGCAGGCCGAGTCGCTCGCGCCGCAGGATCCCACAGCCAAGGACGGCGAGAAACGCGTGCAGGAGAAACTGGCCAACCTCCTCGCCAAGGCCGGACGCCAGGATCAAAAGCAGGCCGAGCAATTGGCGAAATATGAGCCGGAGCGGGCGGTGGACAAGTTCGAGCAGGCGCTCGAAAAATTTCAGGAAGCGCAAGCGGTGCAACCCGACCACGCCGATGCGAAAGCCGGCGAACAGGAAGTCCGCNANGAACTNGAAAAACTCCACCTGGAGCAAGGCGATCGCGAGGCCAAGCAGGGCGAGCAACAGGTGAAGAACGACCCCACCGAAGCGGCGCAAAATCTTCAGAGCGCGCTCGCGGAATTCCAAGCCGCGCAAAACCTCGATCCGCAAAACGCCGAGATCCAGCCGCGCATCGATAAAGTGGAGGCGCTTCTGCCCGATCTCCTCACCAAGCTCGGACAACAAGAGCAGCAGCAGGGCGAGAAATCCGAGCAGCAGGGGAACAACGAGCAGGCGGTGGAAAACTTTCAGCAGGCCGAAAACAATTTCGCCCAAGCCCAGCAAATGCAGCCGGGGAACAAAGCCGCCGAGCAAGGCCAGCAGCAGGCCGAGGCCGCCCTCGCCCGGCTNCAGGCGAAGATGGCGCAGAAGGCCGAGCCGCAAAGCCCGCCGCAAAATTCCAAGCAACAGCAGCAGGCGCAGCAAAGCTTCCAGTCCATGCTCGCCAAGTTCAAAGACGACCAAAAGGACAAGGACGTCCAGGCCCAGCACCACCCCGGGCAAAAGTACAACGAAGAGCGGGATAAGAACCTGCGGAACTGGTAACGGGGCTCCGAAG
>FJVU01000388.1_pt1 | contig 13513 bp, 12 predicted proteins | sample 1011831 | NCBI WGS metagenome assembly FJVU01 (sample SAMEA3912450, study PRJEB9761) | metagenome | biome: forest; material: soil | place: USA | collected 2011-06-22 | depth 0.1 m
GCCGCCGCCGCCGCGCGCCTTGCGCATCGCCATCGTGGGCCGGCCCAACGTGGGCAAGTCCTCGCTGATGAACGCCATCCTGGGCGACGAGCGCACGCTGGTTTCGCCCATCGCAGGCACCACGCGCGACGCCGTGGACATCGAATACGAGCGCCATGGCCGGCACTATGTGCTGGTGGATACCGCCGGCATTCGCGCCCGCGGTCGGGTGAACGATTCCATCGAAGTATTTTCGGTGATGCGCGCGGAAAACAGCATCGACCGCGCGGACCTCTGCTGTCTGGTGATCGATGCGACGATGGGGATCACGGCGCAGGACAAGAAGATCGCCGGCATCATCCAGGAGGCCAAGAAGCCGTGCATCATCGCGGTGAACAAGTGGGACCTCATCAAGGACAAGACGGAGGACAAGGAGGCGCTGCAAGCGGTGCTCGACGAAATCACCAATGATCTTTTCTTCCTGCCGTATGCGCCCGTCCTGCTGGTGAGCGCCAAGACGGGGGCGTCGCTGACGCGCCTCTTCAAGACGATTGAAGCCATGGAGCGCGGAGCGCAGGGGCGCATCGGCACGGGACCGCTGAACCGGCTGATCTCCGAGGCGTTTGCCCAGCAACCCGCCGCCCTGCGCAGCGGCAAGCGATTCAAGATTCTCTACGCCACGGTGCCCGAGCCGAAGAGCGACTCGCCGCTGCCGCTCCCGCATTTCGTGTTCTTTTGCAACAACGGGAAGCTGCTCGACGACCACTATAAGCGGTACCTGGAGGCGCGCATTCGCGAGCAGGTGCCCTACGTGGGCATCCCGCTCATCTTCCATTTCCGCGGCCGCGAAGAGCGTGGATCGACGAAAGAACGGGCGCCGAGGAAGGAACGTGGACCGAGTAAGGAACGTGGGCCGGGGAAGGAACGTGNGCCGGGNAAGGAACGTGCGCCGGGNAAGGAACGTGCGCCGGGNAAGGAACGTGCGCCGGGAAAGGAGCGCGGATCGAGTAAGAAGAGCTGAGCGCGCCTGCGGAAGGCGCGTGAGATAACGCCGGCGTCTGGCGGCCCATTCCTCATCGTATGAAAAGTCGCATCATGTATATCGAAGACAAAAGCGGCGGTCTGGTCGGGCCAGCGCGCATTGGGCGCGTCACATTCTCCAAGACCGGCCGGACGATTTACTATCGTGGCCGGAGCTTTCAGAGCCTGAAGGGGCAGGGCTATAAGGCGAATTACTGCGACGTGGAAACCGGCGGCCGCTTCTGGATTTCCGGCCCGAAGCGCGAAGGCGGAGATGCCCTTTATCGCGGCGGAGCGCAGCCTGAAATTGATGAGGATGTGCGCGAAGAATATTGGCGAGACATCAGACGCCAGCCTGAGAGAGTCGCGGCATGACCGTGCCGCGACGCGCGGACTTGAGCGCGTGGGGACTTTCGTGGAGGCCATCGGCAAGCCTCTTTGGCCGTCGGCGGGGAATGGTTTACGAGGCTTGGGCGCGTGCCATCCGCCTGTAGCGCACCGCTACTTAGGCTTCTTCTTTTCGGCGTCGATGTCCACTTGGGCGATGTCGCCCGCTTTGCGCACGAAGGCCTGGCCCTTGGGGGCCATGAGGTATTCCAGCAGGTCGCGCACTTTGCCGATGGGCTGCCGGTTCACGCTGAAGACGAGCGGGCGTTGCATTTCGTAGGTGCCGTTGGCGATGTTGGCCAGGGTCGCGTCGATGACGGTGCCGTCCGGTTGTTTGAGGCCGAGGGCGTGCAGACCTTCGCCTTCCTTGTAGTAGGCGAATTCCAGCACGGAATAACTCCCCCTGGTGAATTGGACGCTACCTTTCAATTCCTCCGGGCCGTCGATTTTTTCACTATTGGAGAGCGGGCCTTTGCGGACGTCGCCGTAGAGGTAGAGCATGTAGAGGTCCCACACGCCGTTGGTGGACGAACGGTTGAAAAAGGTGATGGCGCGGTTGGGGCCGCCGACTTCGTTCCAGTTCTTGATGTCGCCTTCGTAGATGGCGCGGAGTTGTTCCTTCGTGAGGGCCTGGACGCCCCCCTTCCACAATTCGTCGGACACGATAATGGCGAGCGATTGCACGCCGACCACCGTTTCCGTGAAATGCTTGTCCGGCTTGGCCGCTTGCTCCTGGGCGGTCATGCGGCGGGGCGTAATGGCGATGTCCACCCCCCCGTTGGCCATGTAGTAGATGGCTTCCGCGCTGGTGCCGGTGGTGTGCGGTGTGAAGTCGATATCGAGGTCCGATTTGATTTCGTCGGAGGCGACCTCCAGCACCCGGGCGACCACGCGGGTGCCCCGGATGGAGACATAGTCCGCGCCAAAGCCCGCGGAGAGGAGACCGCAGAGGAGGCCGGCGAAGAGGGCGAGGCGACTTTTCATCGAGAGCATTTTATGGGTCGGAAATTCACCGGCCAATAGACAATACCCCGGGCAGCAACTCCAGTGAATGTTGCGTGGCAGAATGCCGTGGGCGCCAGCTATTCGACCGTCACGCTCTTGGCCAGGTTGCGCGGCTTGTCCACATCGCACCCGAGCTTCACGGCGGCGTGGTAGGCGAGCAATTGCAGCGGAATCGCCGTGAGAATGGGCGAGAGGTAGTCCGGGCATTCGGGAATGGTGATGACGTCGTCAGCCACCGCGCGGAGCTTCGCCTCGTGGCCCTCGGTACCAATGGCGATAACCGGGCCTTTTCGGGCGCGCACTTCCTCGATGTTGCTCACGTTCTTCTCAAACACGGAGTCGTCCGGCGCGATGACCACGCTGGGCACGTCGGCGGTGATCAGCGCGATCACCCCGTGCTTCAGCTCGGCGCTGGGATAGCCGCTGGCGTGGATGTAGCTGATCTCTTTCATCTTCAGCGCACCCTCCAGGGCCATCGGGTAGTTGAACTGGCGGCCGAGGAACATCATCGCCTGCGAGCCGGCGTATTTTTCCGCGATGAGGCGGATTTCCTCACTCTTTTCCAGGATGCGCGCCACCTTGCCCGGCAGCGCTTCCAGCTCGTCGATGATGCGCAGCCCCTCCGTGGTGCTGAGGTGGCGGATGCGGCCCAGCAGCAGCGCGATGAGGGTGAGGATGGTGACCTGCGAGGTGAAGGATTTCGTCGCGGCCACGCCGATTTCCGGGCCGGCGTGCATGTAGACGCCGCCATCGCTTTCGCGGGCGATGGTGCTGGCCACGTTGTTGCAGATGCCGAGCGCGCGCAGGCCCTTGCGCTGGGCTTCGCGGAGGGCGGCGAGGGTATCCGCCGTCTCGCCACTCTGGCTGATGCAAAAGACGAGCGTATCCTTGGGTAGCGGGAGCTGCCGGTAGCGGAACTCGCTGGCGAACTCAATTTCCACCGGCACGTGCGCGAGGGCCTCGATGATGTATTCGCCGCACATGGCCGCGTGGGCCGCGGTACCGCAGCCGGTGAGGATGATGCGGTCCACCGCGCGCAGTTCCGCCGGGGTCATGCCCAGGCCGCCGAGCTTGGCCGTGGCCTCCTCGCGGGAAAGGCGGCCGCGCATGGCGTCGCGAATGGTCTCGGGCTGCTCGTGGATTTCCTTGAGCATGTAGTGCGGGTAGGTGCCCTTGCTCACGTCTTCCTCGGTGAACTCGACCTTCGTCACTTCGAAGCCGCTGGCGCCGCCGAGGAGCGAGGAGATCTCAAAGGCATCCCGGGTCAGCACGGCGATGTCGAAATCCTTCAGATACACCGCCTCGCGGGTATGGGCGACGATGGCGCTCACATCGCTGGCAAAAAAGTTTTCCCCTCGGCCCACGCCGAGCACGAGCGGGCTGCCGCGGCGCGCGCCCACAATGGCATCCGGCACATCGCGATGCATGAGGATGATGCCGTAGGTGCCGACGACATTTTTCAACGCGGCGCGCAGGGCCTCCACCAGCCGGCCTTTCGTGGGCTCGCCGCCGAGCCGATCGTAGTGCTGGCCGATGAGATGCGCGAGCACCTCGGTGTCGGTCTGGCTTTTGAAAAGGTGCCCTTCACTGATGAGCTGCTGCTTCAGGGTGGCGTAGTTTTCGATGACGCCGTTGTGGCAGATGAACAGCCGGCCGCTCTGGTCACTGTGCGGGTGGGCATTTTCGTCGGTGACCCCGCCGTGAGTGGCCCACCGGGTGTGGGAGATGCCCACATGCCCGGAAACCGGTGCGGTGGTGAGCAATTCCGCGAGGTTCGCGATGCGCCCGATGCGCTTCCGGACTTCAATCCCGGACGTCGTGAGCGTGGCCACGCCCGCCGAGTCGTAGCCCCGATATTCCAAGCGGCGCAGCCCGTCGAGCAAGACGGGCACCGCATCATTTTTTCCGATGTATCCAACAATTCCGCACATAGTGGAATCGCGACTGTAGTGTTTTGCAGTGCGGGGGAGCAACGCCGTTATGTTGGAACGTGCGCCGATGGAAAGATGGGGCAGGCACGCGGGCAGGCCGCGCCGCTCCACTCGGGCCTCTTTTCGAAACATGGGCCCTCTTTCGACCGATGGTCCTGACAAATTCATTCGCCCACCGCGGCGTGGCTGCGGAATACTTGCGGCCAATCTTTTACACCAGCCCATCGTGCTCATCAACGCGCTCCGCTTCATCCGCTTTTCCCATACGGTCTTTGCGCTGCCATTTGCGCTGGGGGCCATGCTGGTGGCGGCGGGCGGGCGGCCTGGCTGGCGGTTGCTGGGGCTGATCTTGCTGGCGATGGTTTTCGCGCGCACAGCGGCGATGGTGTTCAACCGGCTGGCGGATTGGGAAATGGACAAGCGCAATCCACGGACGGAGGCGCGGCACCGGCTGCTCCCAAGGCCCGCCGCGATCGGGCTGCTGCTCATCAGCGCCGGGGCGTTTGTCGCCACCACCTGGTTCATCAATTTCCTCTGCTTCGTGCTGTCGCCCGTGGCCCTGCTCGTGGTGTTTTTCTATTCGCTCACGAAGCGTTTCACGCACGGCGCGCAGTTTTTCCTCGGGCTGGCGCTCAGTGTTTCGCCCATGGGCGCGTGGTTTGCCGTCACGGGGGCGTGGGCGTGGACACCCTGCCTCCTCGCTTTGGCCGTGCTGGTGTGGGTGGCGGGTTTCGATACCATTTATGCCACGCAGGATCACGACTTCGACCGCGCCGAGGGCCTGCACTCCATCGTGGTGGCGCTGGGCGTTCCGCGCGCCTTGGTGCTGGCGAAGGTGTTGCACCTGGTGGCTTTCGCAGCCCTGGCGGCGTTCGGCTGGGCGGCGGGGTTGCGGCTGCCGTTTTGGATCGGCCTGGCGCCCATCGCCGGGGCGCTGGTCTATGAGCATCGCAGTGCCGCGCGGCTCGACACGGGGGCGATCAATCGCGCGTTTTTCTTGAGCAATGCCTTTGTCGGAGTTGTCTTTGTCGCTTCCATTGCCATCGATGTCCTCACCCGCTGAACCGAAAAAACCCGTCAGCCTGGCCCGCCGCCGCTTCAGCCAGCTGCTGCTCGCTGGTTTCCTGGGGGGCGGGACGTGGGCGCGCTTCGTGGAACCGTGGTGGCTCAAGACCTCGCATCACACGGTCCCGCTGGGCTTGGGCGGCGGCAAGCTGCGGCTCCTGCACCTGGCTGACCTTCATGCCGACCCGATGCCACTGAGTTATCTCCGGCGGGCGTTGAGCGAGGCCGCGGCTCTGCAGCCGGATCTGATCTGCGTGACCGGCGATTTCATCACCACGACGTACGACGAGTGGGACGCGTACGCCAAACTCCTCGCCGAGCTCCCGAAGTTGGCGCCCACCTATGCCTGCCTGGGAAATCACGACGGCGGCCGGTGGGCCCGGCGCAGCGGCTACGCTGATTCCGTCGCAGTCCGGGAACTTCTCGCGCACGCGAAAATCCCGGTGCTGCACAATGCGCGGATCCCCTTCGAACATCCGCACGGCAACCTCACGCTGATCGGTGTGGGCGATTGGTGGGCCGATGAAATCGATCCCGGGGCGGCGTTTGGCGGGCATCAACTGGCGCGCGATCGGCCCACCGTGCTGCTCTCGCACAATCCGGATACCAAGGATCTTTTCGCCACGCAGCCGTGGAATCTCATGCTCAGCGGCCATACGCACGGCGGGCAGTTTTCGCTTCCGTTTCTCGGCGAGCCGTTCGCGCCGGTCCGCGACAAACGCTACGTGCGCGACCTCCACGCCATTGGCGATCGCTGGCTGCACATCACCGCCGGCATTGGGTGCCTGCACACCATGCGGTTTAATTGCCGGCCGGAGATCAGCCTGCTGACGCTCGTGTAGCCGCACCAACCGTGCGAAACGGCGGGGCGCGATCTTGGCGTGCGTGCGGCTTTCTCGCTCCGCTCGAAGGCCGCGCGCACAAGATCGCCCTTCGCCACGCCGCACCTTTGGCGGAAGAGTCTACCCCGCCCGCACCGCCCAGCGCAGTTTCGCGGGCGCCGAGCGCGGATTGGCCCGCTGTTCTTCGGGCGTGGCCCGGGTGACTTCGTCATTCACCTCGGAATAGACCCCGGCGCGATGTCCTTCGCGGAAGGCGTGCTTCACCCGGCGGTCCTCGCCGCTGTGGAAGGTGAGCACGGCCACGCGGCCGCCGGGCCGCAGGCAATCGGGGAGCCGCCGCAGGAAGGCATCGATGGCGGAAAACTCGTCGTTTACCGCGATACGGATGGCCTGAAATACTCGCGGAATGGCGGCCTCAATTTCATCCGGTTTCGGTTTGCGCGGCAACGCGCCGAGCGCCTTGCGGACGACGTCGGCCAGTTGCGTGGAGGTGCCGGGCCGGGTGGCCACGATGGCGGCCGCGATGGGCTCGGCGTGCGGTTCGTCGCCGTGCTCGTCGAGCCAGCGGGCGATTTCCGTGGCGCTGGTTTTCGTGAGGAGGGCGGCCGCCGGTTGGCCGCGGGAGGGATTCATCCGCATGTCGAGCGGCGTGTCGGTCTTGTAGGTGAAGCCGCGCGCCGGGTCATCAATCTGCATGGAGGACAGCCCGAGGTCTGCCAGGATGGCGTCCACGCCCGTGCCGCCTTCTCCCATTAATAGCGCGACGAGCCCTGCGAAATTCATGCGATGCACGGCCAAGCTGTCCGCGGGAAAGCCGAGCGCCCGCAGACGCGCCTCCGTTTTGGGAAGCTCGATGGGGTCCTGATCCAGTCCGATCAATCGTCCGCCCGGTTGCACCGCCGCGAGCAGTTCTTGCGCGTGGCCACCGTAGCCGAGCGTGCAATCCACCACGGTCTGGCCCGGTTGCAGGCGCAGCACCTCCAGAATCTCCCGCACCATGATGGGCCGATGCGTGCCGGCGGGCGTCTTGCCGGAGGCGAGCACCTTCGCAAACGTCTCCGGGTCCGCCGAGGGGTCCCACTCTTTGTATTTCTCATGGAACTTGCGTGGGTGCGTGCCCCGGTAGCGGGGGCGGCGCGGCGGGCGGGGTGGGGGAGTCTCGGGTGAATTGGCGGTGTCTTCGCTCATTCCTTCATCGGTAAAATATAGGCCTCGATCTTCGCGCTCAACTCCAGAGCCTTGGCCTCGGCCTCCACCACGGGGAGGCCTTTGTTCATGCCGGGGCGTTTATGGCCTGCCGTGGTGAGGTAGGCGTCTCCGAGCACCCGGCCGCGCTGGTGCACGGCCCCCAGGAAAGCCTTTCCTTCCTTGGTGGCGCCCGCCGTATCCAGCCACGTGCGGAATTTCTCCAGGCGGTCCGGGGCGAGTTCCTGGATCAACGATTCCGCCATGGCGCGATGCCCGTCCGCATTGGGATGTACGCCATCGGGCGCGAATTTGTACGTCGGGTCTTTCTCCCGTTTTGTGTCCAGCACCGTCCGCATGGCCTTGTGCGTATCCACCACCCGCCAGCCCTTGGCTTTCTGGGCCATCAGCCACTCACCGTAGCGCGTGAGCACTTCGTCGTAGCCTTCGTATTGCTGGCCATTCTTTACCGCGTCCGCGGGGAACACGTGGCCCTTCAGCGGCACGGAGTCGAACACCGCCGGGGTGAGATGAATGATGTCGGCGCCCGCGGCTTTCACCTTGGTGTGGAGCTTTTCGATGCCCTCGCGGTACTTGGCAAAGCGCACCTCGTCGAAGGGCAGATAGATGCCGCAATTCATCCCGTAGCAGGCGAAGACGAGGTCGGGCTTGGTCAGGGCGAGCACGCGGTCCAGACGTTCGTGCAGGTCCGGCCGGGGAAAGGCGCCGCCCGCGTGGCCGTCCTCGCTCAGGCCGCTCACCGTCTCGCTTGGCAGCCCGCAATTGATCACTTCAAATTTACAGTCGCGAAATTCCGTGAGCAAAAAGGTCTCGAACAAATCCACATACTGGCCGGAAGCCGTGATGCTGTCGCCCAGCACGAGGATGCGCTTCACCCCGGGCAGGAAGTCGGCTGCCCGCGCGGACAGGCCCAGTAGGAGAAGGCAAAGGAGACGGAGGAAAAACTTCATCCGGCCCATGTAGCGGCTCAGCTCCGCGAGGGCAACGACGACCGCACACCACGCCGCTTGCACGCGTCCCCTGCATCCGCTATCGATTCCGCTTCGTTCATCTCGTAACACCATGCATCGCACCTTCCTCTCCGCTTTTGCCACCGTCGCCACCTTTGCCATGATTAGCCCCCTCCACGCTGAAGATTCCAAGGTTCTCTCCGTGCCGCTCAAGGACATTGATGGCAAGGAAACCTCCCTCAAGGCCTTCGAGGGCAAGGTCATTCTCGCCGTGAACGTGGCCTCGCATTGCGGCAACACCCCGCAATACGCCGGCCTCGAGTCGCTCTACGAGAAGTTCAAGGACAAGGGGCTCGTGGTCGTCGGCTTTCCCTGCAACGACTTCGGCGCGCAGGAGCCCGGCACGAATACCGAGGTGAAAGAATTTTGCACCTCGAAGTACCATGTGTCCTTTCCCATGATGGACAAACTCCACGTGAAAGGCCCCGAGCAGCACGCGCTCTACAAGGAACTCTCCGGCCCCGGCTCGGCTTTTCCTGGCGACGTGAAGTGGAACTTCGGCAAGTTTCTCATCGGNCGCGATGGCAAGGTGCTCGCCCGCTTCGAGCCCGGCACCAAGCCCGAGACGGCGGAAGTGACCAAGGCCATCGAGGCGGCGCTGGAAAAGAAGTGACCCTCGCCGAAAAGCAGCAGCAGCTCATCGCGCGGCTGGCCATCATTGAGGATCCGCAGGAGCGCCTCGGCGCGCTGATGTCGCGCGCGAAGAAATGGCCGGCTCCGCAGCCGATCGAGGATTCCCAGCTCGTCCCGGGCTGCCAGTCGCGCGTGTGGCTGCAATGCGCCCTGGTGGAGGGCGTGTGCCGTTTTCGCATGGAATGCGATGCGCCCATGGTGAAGGGCCTCGTGGCGCTGATGTGTGAGCTCTACGATGGCGCCACCCCCGCTGAGGCTGCGGAGATCGAGCCCGAGTGGATGGAGAAGCTGGGCTTCCACCGGATGGTCACGCCCACCCGTCTGAATGGTCTCGCGGCCGTGCGGGGAAAAATCCGCGAGTTCGCCCGCCAGGCCAGCGCCGCGGGGTAATCGCCGTCATTGCGTATTGGAAGACAGGGTGGATAGTAGCTGATTCAGCGCAACGACCGAGCCCATGACGCTCCCCAACAAAATCACTATTGGCCGCATTTGTCTCATCCCGGTCTTCGTGATGTTTGCCCTCTACTATGGCCGCAGCGTGGCGCACGGCGCGCCCGTGGAGTGCTACCGCTGGCTGGCCATCATCGTATTCACACTCGCCGCCGCGAGTGACGGAATCGATGGATACATCGCGCGGCGTTACAACCAGATGAGCCGGCTCGGCGTCGTCCTCGACCCCCTGGCCGACAAGGGGCTGCTGCTGTCGGGCCTGATCACGCTGACCGTGAGCCAGTGGCAGTACGAGTTCCCGCTCTGGTTCCCGATTCTCGTCATTTCGCGCGATGCGGTGGTGATTGCCGGGACGGCGGTCCTCCAGTTTGTGGTCGGCGAGGTGAAGGTGAAGCCGAGCTGGCTGGGCAAGTTGTCGACCGTGACGCAGATGGTGGCCATCGGCGCCGTCATGCTCTGGCCCCACATGCCCTGGCACCTGGAGGTGCTCGGCACGGATATCAAGGCGCTCGATCTCCCGGTGGCCTTCGCGGGGCTCGTCACGCTGGTGAGTGGGCTCGGCTATGTCCGGACCGGGCTTCATCTCCTCCACAGCAAAGGCCACGGCGACCCGCGCCCGATGGATGAGATGTGAGGCGGGGGCGCCTCAAGAGCCGTTTGCACGTGCGGGGCTCGCATTTTTAATCATCCCCGCGCAATCTCACGCTTGCGCGCGGGCCGCGGATCGGCAAAGGAGCGGGACGATGAAGCGGACACTTTTGCAACGACTGGCGGTTTTCATTCTGGCGCTCCTGCTGCCCGGCTCCGCGCTGGCCAAAGTGCAGCTCGGCATCGATGTGCTGGCGGCCCAGAATTTTGCCCCGCTGCAGGGAAAACGTGTCGGGTTGGTGACGAACCAGACGGGCGTGAGCGCCGGGGGGGCCAAGACGCGGATTTTGCTGAAAAAGAACGTGAACCTCGTCGCACTCTTTTCGCCGGAGCACGGCATCGATGGCACCGTGGGCGCGGGCAAATACGTGGCTTCCCGCACGGACGGCGCGACGGGGCTCACGGTGTGGTCGCTCTACGGCCCCACCCGCAAACCGACGGCGGAGATGCTCAAGGGCGTGGATGTGCTGGTCTACGACATGCAGGACATCGGCGTGCGCAGCTACACCTACGTGAGCACGATGGCCAAATGCATGGAAGCCTGCGGCGAATGCGGCGTGGACTTCATGGTGCTCGACCGTCCGAACCCACTCGGGGGCGAGCGTATCGAAGGACCGCTCATTGAGGACAAATGGCGCAGCTTTGTGGGCCAGCTTCCCGTCCCCTACATCCATGGCATGACCGCCGGGGAACTCGCCAGCATGGCCAATGCGAAAGGCTGGACGGGCAAGCGCTGCAAACTAGTGGTGGTGCCGATGCAAGGCTGGCGCCGGGGCATGGCCTGGAACGACACCGGGCTGACCTGGGTGCAGACCTCGCCAAACATCCCGCGCGCTTCGTCGGTGCCCTACTACGCGGCCACCAGTATCTTCGGCTCACTGGAAGGGGCCGCGCTCGANGTNGGCATCGGCACGGGCAATCCCTTTGAAATGGCGGGCTCCGCGGGGCTCGATGGCTCGTCGTTCTGCTCACGGCTCAGCCAGTGCGGTATCCCGGCCAAGCCCTATGCGCGCAGCGAATTTGGCGGCGCGCGGCTCTCGCTCTCGCCCAAGAGCGACGTGAACCTCGCGGCCATCAACATCCATCTGTTTGCGAATCTCCAGCGCGCCCGCAGCGGCAGCATCTTCGCGCGCTACCGCGACCCCGACGAAATCCTGTGGAAGGTCTACGGCAGCACCAATATCCGCGCACAAATCGAAGGCGGCACCGCGCCGGAGACGATCGTGGCCGGCTGGGCGCGGGGCGTGCAGTCGTTCCGCTCGGCGCGCGAGAGTTATCTGCTGTATTAGGGCCGGCGGGCGAAGTCGGCGTTCTGGCGCAGGAGCTGGGCCGCGCCGCTACGCCACGATTCGTGCCGCCGCCCGCGCGCATTTCGGAACCTAGACTAAAAACTTCCTCTCTTTGTAACAGGATATCCACGTGCGTTTCCGTCTGTTCCGGATATCTCTCGGCCTGCGGTCTGCTCCCCTGGGCAGAGCCGCTTAGAGTTGTCTTCTGCGATGGGCCGTCTCCCTCGCACGGGATCCTCCGCCCTGCGGATTAATTCGAAATACCCACTTCCTACCTATCCGCATCTGGATGGCACCTTCGGCTTCCCGTGAAGCCGTCTGCCGTCGGCCGCGGGAGACTTCATGAAAACCTTCACATCCAATGCGCTGGCGCTGGCGGCCTTTTTGCTGGCTCCGCTTTCCCTTTGTGCGCAGTCGCCGTCCACGCTCAAGAGTTCCTTCTATACTCCGGCGGGGGCTGGTTCCGTCGATGGCTTTGGTTCCACGGTGGCCCTGTCCGGCACCCTCATGGTGGCGGGGGCTCCTTACGATGACACCGGCGCGCCCGACGCGGGTTCCGTCTATATCTATGATTTGGCGGGCCCCACGCCCACGGTGCCCGTGCTCGTCATCCACAACCCCTCGCCGGTCGATGGCGACTATTTCGGCTTTTCCGTGGCCCTTTCCGGCGGCTACCTCGTGGTGGGCGCGATGGCCAGCGATGCCGACCAGGCGGATGCCGGCCTCGCCTACGTGTATGATCTCAGCGCGCCCGCTCCCACGGTCCCGGTCTGGACCCTGCACCCTCCCAGTCCCGTGCCGGGTGGCCAATTCGGTTTCTCCACGGCCATCGCCGGTTCGCGGGTTGTGGTAGGAGCCTCCTATGCGGGGGCGGCGAATGAAGGCGTCGCCTATGCCTATGATTTGTCCGGGGCTTCGCCCACCCAGCCTGTCGCGACGTTTACGCACCCCAGCCCGGCGGCCGGGGATCAGTTTGGCTACGCGGTCGCGATCTCGGGCACCCGCGTTTTGGTGGGGGCGCCGTTTGTGGATGCCGGCGCGTTGAACGCCGGAGCCGCCTACGTCTACGATCTCGCCGGGGCCACCCCCGGCGCGCCCAGTCTCGCACTGACCAATCCCAGCCCGTCGGAGAGCGATGAATTTGGTTACGCCGTCGCCCTCTCGGGCCCGCGCGCGCTCGTCGGCGCGCCTCGAAAGCCGCTGGGCGTGCCGCATCCCGGCGCCGCCTTCGCCTACGATCTCGGCGGGGCCTCGCCCGCGAATCCTACCGTCACCCTCCGCTCGCCCGGACTGGCCGATGGCGATGCCTTTGGCGCGGCGGTCGCTCTTTCCGGTGCCACGGCGCTCGTCGGCGCGCCCAACCGGGACGTGGGCGCCATGGACGCCGGCTCCGTTCACACCTTCAATCTCGCCGGCGCCACTCCCTCCACGCCCGTGGCGACGATCACGAATTCCACGCCTTTGCTTGGCGAACTTTTCGGCACCGCCACCGCTCTCGATGGTTTCACCGCCATCGTCGGCGCATTATCCGACACGGGCTCACCCGGCACCCGGGGCGCTTCCTATGTCGTGGGGCCTGCGTCCAACGATACGGATGCCGACGGTCTGCTCGACCTGTGGGAATACGCCCACTTCGGCACGCTCGCCGGGCACTCGGCGCAGGACGATGCCGATGGCGATGGCACCCCGGAGTTGTTGGAACTCGCCTTCGATCGCGATCCACTCTCGCCCGAACCCTCCACCACCCCGCCGGTCGTGATCGAGGGCGGCTACCTGACGCTTACGATCGCCAAGCGCGCCGGCGTCACCTATCTCGGCCAAAGCGCGGCCTCCCCCGCCGCCACCTTTTCCGCCGCCACGACCACGGTGCTGATCGATAGCGCGACCACTCTGAAATTCCGCGACAATACTCTCATTACCAACGGGGGGGCGCGTTTCCTCCGCGTCAAGGTCACCGCCGCCCCTTGACGGCAACGGCTTCAACATGACCGCCCCCGCCTTCCGCGTGAAATCTACCGCCCCTGCTCGGGCTCGAAATACGGTTTCGA
>FJVU01000203.1_pt1 | contig 13445 bp, 8 predicted proteins | sample 1011831 | NCBI WGS metagenome assembly FJVU01 (sample SAMEA3912450, study PRJEB9761) | metagenome | biome: forest; material: soil | place: USA | collected 2011-06-22 | depth 0.1 m
GAGTTCTACCAGCCCGCGATGCAGGTGAACTTTCCCAACGATCACGACTACACGCGCATCGTGGAAATCAAGCACGCGACGGGTCAGAAGCTCCCCGCGACGACGATCGTTCGCGAGTATCCCGAGGACTATACGCCGGGCGTGCCCGGTTCGCCGGGCGCCGAGCCTTATTACCCCGTGCCCGCGCCAGACGCCCGCGCCCTCTACGCCAAATATGCGGCCCGCGCGGCGGAAGAGAAGGGCGTGAGCTTTGTCGGACGCCTCGCCACTTACAAATACTACAACATGGACCAGTGCGTCGCCGCCGCCCTGGCGGAGTTCGATCGGCTGCCACCGCTTCCGGCCTGCGCCTGATGCGGTGAGGTGCGTCCTCCGATGAGACGCCGGCTTACACCGAGTACTGCGCGAGCCACTCGCGATGCGCCTTCGGCGAAATCTCGCTGGGCTTGATCTCGCTGCGGCCGCCCCAGAACACATTGGTGTAGGTCACCGGGATGCCGATGGAGGCGAGGTGGGCGTCGATCGCCGCTTTGTGGGCAAACACACGCTCCTTCTCCGTGCCGTGGCAGACGGCCATGATATTGACGTTGGCGAAATCTTCACCGCCCTCGCGCCAGTAGCAGTGCGTGAGGATGTCGTGCCGGCCCACTTCGCCGCCGGCTTCGATTTCCCGTCCCGCCGGCACGCGCCAGTGAAAGAGGGCGTTGAACTTGGTCACGCGCTGGCCCGTTTGGGAGGGCTTCACATGTTCCAGGAAGGTGCTGAAACGGCCAATCACCTGGCGTTTGTTCAGCGCCTCGGCGGTGGCGCAAAAAGTTTCCAAATCCACCCCGGCTTCCTTGGCGCGGCCCTCCCACAGGTCGAGGCCGATTTCATCGGGGGTCAGCTCCCGCTTGAGCGCGAGGAGCACGTCCCATTCGAGGTTGCTGAGTTCCACGATGCCGACGCGGATCATCTTNGCCGGCGTGTCAGANTTGTCCCCGGGTTCGATGACCTTGCGGCGCACGTGGCCTACGCCGAGGGCGAAGATGCCCTTGGCCGGCATCAGCTTGAATTTCGTGCAGCCCGTATGGTGCATGAGCACCCGGCAATGCTCCTCCATGTTGATGCCCTGCGGAACCTTCAGCGTCGTCCACAGCCGATAAAAGCTGCCCGTCGTCTGCTGGTCGGTGCTGCGCACCACCACATGGCCGCTGAAGGGATCCTTCTTGAACATCCAGTCGAAGGCGTCGTTCAGCTTTTCCTCGGGCACCTGCCATGCCACGAGCGCGCCTTCCGCGAGATTGCTCGCCACGAGCGTCTGCCGCACGCGGCGGATGGTGCCGGCCTCCAGCATGGCGCGGATGCGGGCGGTGACGACCTCCAGCGGCAGGCCGCAGCCTTTCGCAATCTCGGCGAGGGGCTCGCGGACAAAGCCTTGAATCTTGTCCTCGCTCACGGCGAGGATCTGTGCGTTGACGGGGTCGGTGTGCTCGATGCTGAAAGTGGACATGCGGAAAGAGGAGCGACCGTAAGGGATTCGCCGGGCGAGCGCTACTCAGGAATTGGCCAACGTGGCCCCGAGGCTGGCCGGCCTCCAAGCCGCCGAATCCCCGTCCGTTAGATAATCTTCACGGGGTTCAGGATGTCCGCCGCCCCCTTGAGGGTGAAGGCACTGAAGTCGCGCAGGCCGCTGTGTTGCTTCACGACGATATCAGCGATGCCGTCGCTATTGACGTCCTCAATGCCCACGCGCACGCCTTCAAAGTGACCGCTGGCATTCGCCGCGAAGGGCCGGAAATCGCTCAGGATGGCGCCGGTATCACCGTCATAGACCATCACCTTTCCACCGTCGCCCCGGTCGCCGATGACGATGTCGGCAATGCCGTCGCCATTCACGTCGCCCGCGGCGACGTAGACGCCCCTGCCGCTATCTTGGTCAAAGGGATTCAGCTCCATCTTCCCGGCGATGACGAGGCGCTGGCCCGTTTTGCCGTCGTAGGCGCGCACCTTTCCGGAGCCTTCGTTCACGGAGGTGATGATGTCGGCAATGCCGTCGCGATTGATATCGGCGAGCGCCACGCGGACTTTCTCACCGTCTCCACCATACGGGTGGAATTTGAAGACCAGCGCCCCGGTGCGGGCATTGTAGACCTTTACGGTGTCACCGTCGGCCCGGGCCACGATGTTGTCGTGCGAGGAGTGATGGTCATTGTTCGACGGGCTCGGCGTCACCACGGGCGGCGCGCCAGTGCCAACCCGCAGCGTGAGATTGGAGGTGTTGTTGGCCGGATTGGGATCCGCGCCCCCCGCGGCGTTATCCGCGATGGACACCGTGTTCTTCTCGGCCGTGCCCAGCGCGACGTTGCTGCCCACCAGGGCCTGGAAATTGATGGTCGCGCTCTGCCCTTTCGCGAGCGTACCCACGTTGAAGGTGAAGTGGGTGGCGTCGACGGCCGTCCATCCGGCGGTGCTGCCGGCTGCGACGAAAGTCAGGCCCGCTGGCAGGGTCTCCGTGAGCACTACTCCGGCGGCGTCCTGGGTGCCGTTGTTCGTGTAGCTGAACGAGTAGGTGACGTTTTGCCCTCGCACGAGCGTTCCCACCGAGGCTGACTGCGTCACGCCGAGTTCCGGCGCGGCGGTCAGCGGGATGCTGCTGGTCGCGGTATTATTGGTGGTGTCGCTATCAGTCGCCGAGCTGCCAATCGACACGGTGTCGGCGACGGTTTCCTGACCGGCGGGCGCCGCGGGGTTCACGCTGACCACAAAGGTTTGCGTCCCACTGGCCCCGGCGGCGAGCGAGCCGACATTGAAGGTATACAACCCACCCGTTCCCGCGGTCCAACCGGAGGGCGATTGAAAGGTCGTGCCTGCCGGGAGCATTTCCGTCAGCACGACGCCTGCCGCCGTCTGGTTGCCGGTGTTGGAGTAATGCACCGTGTAGGTGATCGTGCCGTTGGGGGCGGTCGTCGTGACGTCCTGGGTGAGCGTTACCCCAAGATCCACGTGAGCGGTGAGGGGATTGGTGGCCGTCGCCGTATTGTCGGCGGTATTCGCGTCGGGGCCGCTGGTGCCATCGTCGGCGATATTCGCCGTGTTCACAAACTGGGTCACGCCCGCGGGTGCGCTCGTGGCCACGGTCAGCTTCAGGTCGGCGGAGCCATTGACCCCGGCGTTCAGGGCGCCGATCGCGTAGGTGAGCGTGGTGCCGTTCAGCGTCCAACCCGGATTGTCGGCGGCCGAGAAGTTTAAGCCATTGAGCAACACATCCGTGATGGCCACTCCGCTCGCGTGCTGGTTGCCCGAGTTCGCGTAGGTGAAGTGATAGTTGAGATTGCCACCCGGCACCACGGCGGCGCCGCCCCCGTCTTTCGTCACCGCGAGATCGGCGGCGGCGTTGAGCGTCACGTTGACGGACGAGGTATTGTTGGTGAGCGTGATGTCCGCTCCGTGGGCGCCATCGTCGGCGATGGTGGCGGAGTTCACGATGTGCTCGGCGCCAGCCGCGGCCGCGCTGGCGATGCCCAAAATGAGCGTGGCCGTGCCCTGGCCATCCGCGGCGACATTGCCAACGGCAAAGGTCAGCGTGTTGCCATTGAGGACCCAGCCCGGATTGGCCGCCGGGTCAAAAGTTGTGCCCGCGGGCAGGGTGTCGGTGAGCACCACGCCCGACGCCGCCACGTCGCCTGCATTGGTATAATCAAGCGTGTAAGTGATGCTGCCGCCCGGAACCACGATGCTGCTCGTGCTGTGCTTGGCGAGCGTCAGATCGACGGCGTGCGCCAACACGTCGACGTCGGTCGAGGTATTGTTGGCGGGCGTCGGGTCGGCGCCGCCCACGCCATCATGCGCGATGCTCGCCGTATTGGTGATGTTCGTCAGCCCGTCTGGAATGATCGGGCTCGTATGCAGCACCAGGGTGGCGGTGCCATTCGCTCCCGCCGCCACGTTGCCGACCGTGAAGGTGAGCGTATTGCCATTGAGGACCCAGCCCGGATTGTCGGCCGGATCAAAGGTGGTGCCGGTCGGCAGCGTGTCGGTCAGCACCACACCCGTGGCGTCCTGGTGCCCTGCATTGGCATAGCTCAGGGTGTAGGTGAGGTTTTTTCCCGGGACGGCCCCGTCCCGCCCATCGCTCTTCGTCAGGGTCAGATCCGGCGTGGCGTCGAGCGTCACACTGTCGGAATCCGTGTTGTCCCCCAGGTTGGCGTCGGTCCCGCTGCTGCCATCGTCGCTGATGGTCGCGGTGTTGGAAAATTGCTCCACGCCAGCGGGCACGTTGCCAATGCCGAGGATGAGCTTCGCCGATCCGGTGCTGAAGCCGGCGGCCACGTTCCCAGATACTGCGAAGGTGAGGATATTTCCGTTGAGCGTCCAACCGCTGTTGGCCGCCGCACTGAACGTGGCGAAGGACGGCAGCGTTTCCGTGATGACCACGCCCTTGGCCGCTTGGTTCCCCGTGTTTTTGTACGTGAAATCGAATTGAATGGTGCTGCCCGGGACGACGCTATTGGCCGCCGCATGGACGGTGACCCCGAGATCCGGCGNCGCCGTGAGCGCGATGGTGTCCGTGCCGGTATTGTTGCCCGCTCCGGAATCGACGCCATTCGCGAGATCGTCGGCGATCTTCACGGTGTTGACGACGGTCTCCGCCCCAGCGGCGGCCGTGGCATTGACCTTCACGGCGAAAGTCTTCGTCGCGGCGGCCGCTCCGGCCGTCAGGGCTCCCACGGCCAAGGTGAACGTTCCCGACCCGGAGGAGGTTTCCGTCCAGCCGGTCGAACTATTGGCCGAGTCAAACGTCGTCCCCGCCGGGAGCGTTTCCGTCAACACCACTCCGGTGGCGTTTTGGTTGCCCACGTTGGAATAAGAAATCGTGTAGCTGAGATTGCCGCCCAAGGCGACCGCCGTCGCGTCCCCATGGGTCTTGGTCACCGCCAGATCGGGCGCGGCGTCGAGGGTCGTCGAGTCCGTGGCGGTGGTCTGCGCCACGGTGGCCGTTCCGCTCAAGATACCCGCCGTGTGGGCGACGCTGGCGAGTCCCGCCGGGGCGACGGCGCTCGTGTGCAGGATGAGGGTGGCCTCTCCGCTGGCGCCGCCCGCGAGCGTGCCGATGGAGAAGTTCAACTTACCGCCGCTGAGCGTCCATCCAGGGTTTTCGGCCGCGTCAAAGGTGAGGCCGCTGGCGGCGTCTGGGGCCGTGTCCAGCAGGGTTACTCCCGTGAGGCCGTCCGTGCCGCTATTGGAATACGAGATGGTGTAGGTCTGCTTGCTGCCCGGGGTCGTGTTGCTCTGCCCGTCGGAGATTCCCAGCACGAGCGCCGGCGCGATGCGCGACTCCAGCAACTCGATGCCTCGATAGGCGGGGCGTTTTCCAGCAGTGGCGCGGGGTCGGGAGGATTTCGACAGCTTGGTGCGGCTCGGATGGTGCATCAGATTAGAGACGCTCATTGAAGCGCGTTTCTTGGGCGACTGCCAAATCATATCGGTGACGGGGATGTTAAAATGTTGGGCGTCACCGAGACGCCAAGGGATGGGACGGTCGAAATCAAGGGACGCCCGCCGTCACCCCACCCACTCATCCACCGCCTGCAGGAGATCCACGGCGGCCTGGATGGCTGGGTCCGCGTGGGTGGCCACCAGTTCCGCCGTTACTTCCAGACGGGCGCCCAGGGCGAGCTTCGGTGCTCCTTTCAATTCCCGGGCCGTCTCCACATACACCCGGTCGGCCACTCCTCCGCGGTGCCAAATCAAATCGCGCACCAGGCTGAGCACGGGCAGGCCGTCCCGCGAGAGGACCTCATCGATGCTCAGGGTCTTTTCGTGGAAGGCCTCGGAGTACGCTTCCCAGATGCCGTGCAACGCCGGAAAGGCGTAGCGCGCCTTCAGCAGCGTCCCCATGCGTTCGTGCAGATCATACGTCCCGTCCGAGGCGGCCAGCAGTCCCTCCAGTGAGGCGATTTTCCCGTCGGCCTTTTCCCGGGTGACACGCGCCCCGGTCGGATTCCGCACGCAGCGATTTTCGATCCGCCCCGCCAGTCCGCGCAGCGTGGCGAGTTTTTGCGGGAAAACATTCACGGCCCTTTCCCAAAGATCGCTGGCGAGCACGGCGAAAGTCGTCCAGGCCTGCATCAGGATCGCGCTCAGGATGGCCTCCATTCCCACATGCAGCATGGGGTCGGCGGCCGTCAGGTGCGCCAGGTTTTCCACGCCGTTTTCCAGGCCCAGCGTCAGATGCTCCGGAGCCATCCGCTCCCGCTTATCGAAGGCGGCCAGGACAAAGCTCGCGAGATCCTCATACTGCGCCTCCATCCGGCCCGCATGGGTCCCTTGCAGTCCCCCGGTTTTCTGGAAGACCGCGACATCCCACGCATGCTGCACCCGCATCGCCCGCCAGACCATCGCCGGCACCGCGCGCGCGGTGTCCTCCAGTCGCCGCAGGTTGCTCTCCAGCGCCTCCGCCACAGGCCGGAGCCTTTCGCACTTCAAACTGCGGATGGGGTGTGCCCGGATTTTGAAGATCGCCGGGAACTTAAGGTCATGCATACGGCTCCCCTACGCGAGATTCTCTGGGAGATACAGCTTCATCGGATAGGGCGGCGGTGCGACGATAGGCAGAGGCAGACAGTGGGAAATTTGGCGGGTTGGCATATTGGCGGTGTGGGGAATGTTTTTTCGAAGGCGTGGGCAAAACGGAAGTGCCACAGCTAATGGGTGAAATATCGGGAACCGCCCGGGTGGTGATGTGAACATTTAGCGGCCATAATATAGACACATTTCTAAAGAAATGCACGCGGAATTCGGTGACGGTTTGGAAGGGAGAGTGGTGGCTCTTAGAATGTCGGGATATTCCAGGAAGGGCGGGCCAAGCCCGGTGTTCAATGCGGCGCGAAGGTGGGGCGCGCCGCATGGTTCGCGTCGAGAATTCTCCGCCAAGACGTCCTTTCAGCGATGTCATTTTCCAAACGTCTAATTTTTGCCGTTTTTCGGCCGTTTTCTCATCGCCTTAAAAAAATCTTTGCCGTCCCACTAATATTTCACCTTCCCCATCCGTGCTGATCATTGACACACCCTGATCACACCCTTATTCCAACACTACTCTATGGACGCCACCCTCGAACACGAGACGACAGGTCACAAGCTCCAGCGAAAACTCGCTGAATGGCGCTTTTTCATCATGTCGCTGACGATTCACTTGATCCTGCTCGCCTTCGCGCTGGTCATTGTCATCCATGAGGTCATCGACAATACGGAGGATTTTTCCGCCGAAGGCGGTAATGGCCTGATGGCCGAGACCGAAAATCTCGCCCCGCCGCCAGAGCAGCCGTCGGATTCCGTGCCGCAGGAGACGGTACAGACCCAGACTGCCCCCGACGTGAGCACCCCTTCGCTCGATGTCATGAGCACCTCGGCGAACACCAATTCGTTCAAGGTGGCCGTGAACGCTCCCAAGATTAACATGAGCAACACGGGGGATTTGACGAAAGCCACCGGTGCTCCCGTCAAGGGTCTCGCGGGCGGCGTGGGTGGTCTGCCCGGCGCCATGCAAGGCCGTCTCGGTTCGGGCCGCGGCAATGCCATGAAGGTCAACGGCGGCAAGACCAAGAGCGAGCAGGCAGTGCTCCGCGGTCTCGAATGGCTCCGCAAGGTTCAGAACGGGGACGGTTCCTGGGGCGAAAAGAACAAGGCGGCCATGACCGGCTTTGCGCTCCTCTGTTTCCTCGGCCACGGGGAAACCAACGATTCGCAGGACTACGGCCTCACGGTCGGCAAGGCGGTCCAATGGATTATCGACAACGGCACCAAGTTCCAGGGGCGTCTCAGCATGGAGAATGCCTTCACGCAACCCGGAGTTTACGAACACGCCATCTGCACTTACGCGCTCGGTGAATACTACACCATGACCAAGGACGAGCGGGTGACGGAACTCCTGAAACAGGCCGTCGGCTTTGTGGTCCAGGGCCAGGGCCCGGCGGGTGGCTGGATGTATGGCTATGACAAGACGGCGAACGACCTCTCGGTGAGCGGCTGGCAGATTCAGGCCCTCAAGGCGGCGCACCTCACGGGTCTCAATCTCCCCGGCGTGGATGGCGCCCTCGATAAGGCCATGGATGCCATCGACAAAGTTTGGAAGGGTTCGGAAGGCTACGGCTATCGTGGGCCGGAAAACAAATACAGCCTCACGGGCGTGGGTATCCTCTGCCGCCTCTTCTGGAAGGGCGAACCCGGCGCGGTGCGCAAGAGCATGGATTGGGTCCTCGAGCAGACAGAAAAGGACGACAAACAAAAGCCCCTCAAATACAAGTCCGACAAGTGCGACCTCTACGCTTGGTACTATCACACGCAAGCCTCCCTCATGTTCGGCGGTGCGGCCTGGCAAAAGTGGAACCGCTGGTTCCAGGATGAGCTGTGCGATGTGCAGAACCCCGATGGAAGCTGGCCCGCCCCCGGTGGCAAGAGCCCCGGCCCGGCCACCGAGGAAAGCATGACCGGCCAGGTCTATCGCTCCACCCTCTGCATCCTCATGCTGGAGGTGTTCTACCGCTACATGCCCACCAACCGGGCGTAGTTTTTCAGCGGCTAAGATAGCGAAGAGGGCGGCAGACTACGGTCTGCCACTCTGGGCGGGAATGTCGCGACGATACGGGGCTTCCGAAGCTGGATACCAAGTGGGTGCTCTATCTGACCAGGGGCGCTCCGTCCTTCAGACGCTCCTCGAAAGCTTCCGCCACTGGGAGATTGATGCATTCTTGGAAAATGTTGGCGGGGTGCGCGCTCCGTACTCGGTCTAGCCCCACGCCAAGAGTGAGAGCTGAACGGAACGGGAATTTCGTTCAATCTTTCCCGCCAACTTGCTAAATCCCGTGAAACCTTTCCTCCTTTCGCGGGTTCGACTCTTACTGATCACATGAAGCTTTCTCCAAAACAGCGCCAATTGGCCATCGTCGGCGGATGGATTTTCACAGCCGCCGCGGCCTTCTCCTTCGGTCGGATGACGAATTGGCTGGATGCCCCGGTGAATCCACAGTCGGCCAGCGCCGGTCACGGCACGGGAAATGGCGGTGCCGCTGGCCCCAACGGCGGGGTCAACCAGGGGAACAGCGCTTTGGCGGATCGCATTGGCGGTTCGTTCAAGACGGATGGCACCGGCGGCACCTCCGGGCGCACTCTGGCAGAAATCACGGGAAACCAACCGGTGGAAGACTGGCTCAAGAAACTGATGAACCAGGACGACGATATCTTCCGGATGAAGAACTTCCTGGATCTGGTCCAGGCGCTCGACAACCCGGAGGACATCAAGACGGCTTTGAAGGTCATCGGCGCCAGCCAGGGGGGCAATCGGCGTGGAGGCTTCGGTGGCGGTCGTTTCTCCGAATATGGCATGCTGATGGAGAAATTCACCCAGATTGACCCGAAGGCCGCTCTCACTTTTGCCGGCGAGCAAAAGGGCCCGGAGAAATTCATGGCCACCGCCACGGCGATGCGCTCGTGGGCGCGGCTCGATCCCTCCGCCGCCCTTTCGTGGGCGCAGACCGAGGGGGCGAACCTCCAGATGGATTTTGGCGGACGGGGCCCCGGTGGACCCGGCGGCGGAGGACCTCCCGGGGCGGACGGCCAGGATACCCAGCCCAAGGAAAACTTCGCGCTCATGACCGTCATTGGCCAGCTCGCCAAGACCGACCTCGACAAGGCCATGTCTTCGGCCAGCACCGCCGAAATCGGCCGCATGGGCGGGCGCATGGTGGACACCCTTGCGGCGGAAATGGTCAGCCAGCGCGGACCCGATGCTGCTCGCAAAGCCGTGGACTCGCTGCCCGATGGTGATTTCAAGAACGAGTACATCCAGCAACTCGCCGGACAGCTTGCGGCCACGGACGCCCCGGGCACTGCCCAGTGGGCCAAATCTCTCACCGACGGCGACGCGAAGCGGCGCGCCCTCGGTACGGCCATCGGCCAATGGGCCCAGACGGATCCGACCGCTGCCGGAACCTTCCTCGGCACGCTGCCGATGTCCGAAAGCACCGATTCCGCCCGCGAGCGCTACGCGATTGAAGTCGGCAAGCAAAACCCCGCCGCCGCGTTGCCGTGGGTGAATACCATCACCGATCCCAAGCGATTGGAACAAACCCAGATCGCGTTGGCCCCTTCGTATTTCAAAGTGGATCCGGCCGGTGCGCAGCAATGGGTCAGTACGCTCGCTCCGGAGCAACAAGCCCGCATCACAGCCCAAGCCAAGGGCGGCAACAATGGCGGAGGCGGCAATCGCTTTGGCGGTGGCGGTGGCGGCGGTGGCCGCCGCGGNGGAGGCAATTAAACCGGGCGCTTCCCGGAGTTATTTCGCTTTCGTTGGGAGTGATCGCGTGAACCGCGCCTACGCTGCGTCGGCGGACTGAGGTTCGGCCATCTCCGGCGGCGCCGGATGGCTGGCCAGATTCGCCGCCGCGATGTCGTCGAGTTGCGCCACGCTTTCCACTTGGGTAAATTTGTCGCGCAGTCGCTTCGCGTCCGGCATCCCGCGAGAGTAGGCCATGAGCTGTGTGCGCATGCTTTGCATGGCGTGCAGTTCGCTGCCCTGCCGCGCGATCTCCTGCACGCAGTGCCGGCGAATATGCCCCCACACTTCCTCCAGGGGGGGCGGGGGAGGAATGGTGCCGGTGTCCAGAAACTGGCGCACCTCACGAAACACCCACGGATGCTGCATCGCCGCGCGCCCGATCATGATGCCCGCCACGCGCGTCGTATTTTTCCGGAGCGCCACGTCGCGCGCTCCGGCGAGGTCGCCATTGCCGATGACGGGAATTTTCACCGTCTCGGCAACTTCGCCAATCACCTCCCAGTTGGCGGTTCCGCTATAGCCCTGCTCCTTGGTGCGGCCATGCACCGCGAGAGCCTGGATGCCACATTCTTCCAGTATTCGCGCCGTGGTCGTCGCATTGATGGCATCATTCGACCAGCCGATGCGGATTTTCGCGGTCACTGGAAAAGGGGCCACCGCTTTCACAATGGCCGAGGCCACGCGCGCCAGCAGCGGGCAGTCGCGCAGCAGCGAGGAGCCGCCATTCTTGCTCACCACCTTGTTCACCGGGCAGCCGAAATTGATATCGAGAAAATCCGGCTGCTTCCAATCCATCACCATCTTCGCCGCTTCCCCGAGGTGCTCGGGATCACCGCCAAAGAGTTGAATGCCCAGCGGGCGCTCGCCCTCGACGAAATCCAGATATTCCAGCGTGCGCTCATTCTTTCGGAAGATGCCCTCCGCGCTCACAAATTCACTCACCATCACATCCGCCCCGTACCCCTTGCAGAGTTGGCGAAAGGTGGTGTCGGTGATCCCGGCCATCGGCGCGAGATACAGCGGAAAGCGGTCTTGGAACCATGGCAGCATCAGACCCGCAGCCTACCCGCTACGCCGCGGGAAGCAACCCACAGCGCCATCTGTCTTGCGCCCGGGGGCCTTGGCCGCGGTGGGTTCGTTGCGCATCCCTTCTCGCCTTGCGATGGCCGGCTCGCTCTACTCCTGGCATGACCCTCGGATTCGTTTCTGCCATTCTGCGCGACCTGCCTCTCGATGACNTCCTCCGCTTCGCGCGCGACGAACACTTTTCCTGCGTCGAGCTCATGTCCTGGCCGGTCGGGAAATCCGAGCGAAAGTACTCCGGGGTTACGCATGTCGATGCGGTGGGAATGACGCAGGCCCGCGCCGACGATGTGCGCGCCCTCGCCGCCGCCTCGGGCGTGGCCATCTCCGCTCTCGGTTACTATCCCAATCACCTGGATCCCAATCCCGAGGTGGCCAAGGCCGCGGGTGTCCATCTGCGCCGCGTGATCAAAGCCGCGGCCCGGCTCGGCCTCGCGACGGTGAACACCTTCGTCGGTCGCGATTGGACGCGGACGGTGGATGACCAATGGCCGCGCTTTCTGAAGACCTGGAAGCCACTGCTCGCCTACGCCGAGGATGCGGGCATCCGCATCGCGATCGAAAATTGTCCGATGCGGTTCACGCAAGATGAGTGGCCCGGCGGGAAAAATCTCGCCACCACTCCGGCCATCTGGCGGCGCATGTTCCACGATCTTCCTTCGCCCAATCTCGGCCTGAATTTCGATCCGTCTCATTTCGTCCTCCAGTTCATGGAGCCCAACTGCGCCCTGCGGGAATTTGCGCCCAAGCTGTTCCACGTGCATGCGAAGGATCTGGAGATCCAGCGCGACCGGCTNAATGAGCACGGGGTGTTTGCCGAGCCGAGGCTGTGGCATCGCGCCCGGATTCCCGGTTACGGCGACATCGATTGGGCCCGGTTCTTCGCCACTCTCACGGAGGTCGGTTACGCTGGTCCTGTGTGTATCGAGGTGGAGGATGAAACCTTTGGCCGCACCCTCCCCGGCCGCCAGCGGGCGCTGCGCATCGCCCGCCAAATTCTGGCCCCCTATTTTGCGTAGCCTGCAGCTTGCTCCGCGCGCCTGCCCTGCTCAACACTTCCCGTCTTATGCACTACTCCTACGAAGATCTGGCCGGCATGATCGACCACAGCCTGCTTCATCCCACGATGACGGATGCCGATCTGCAAGCGGGCTGCGCCATCGCCGCCAAGTACCGCGTGGCGAGTGTGTGCATCAAGCCCTACGCGGTGAAGCAGGCGGTGGAGTGGCTGCGGGGCACCGGCGTGAAAGTGGGCGCCGTCATTGGCTTTCCCCACGGCAACTCGGCCACCGAGAGCAAGCGCTACGAGACCGAACTCGCCTGTCGCGATGGCGCGGCCGAGATCGACATGGTCATCAACATCGGCAAGGCGCTCGGCGGCGACTGGGCCTACGTGGAGGCGGACGTGCGCGCGGTCTGTGAGGAGGCTCACCGGCACGGCGCGAAGGTGAAGGTGATTTTCGAAAACGACTATCTCACCAAAGGCGGCGCGGGCCTCTCCAGCGACGATTTCAAGCGCCAGCTCTGCGAACTCTGCGAGCGCGCGGGGGCGGATTGGGTAAAGACCAGTTCCGGCTACGGCTTTGTGAAGCAGCCCGACGGCAGCTACAACTACGCGGGAGCCACGGAGCACGATTTGCGGTTGATGCGCGCGAGTTGCTCGCCCCACGTGCAGGTGAAGGCCGCCGGCGGGGTCCGCGATCTCGATGGCCTCATTAAAGTCCGCGACCTTGGTGGCACTCGCTGCGGAGCCACCGCCACCGCCGCGATGATGGACGAATACGTGCGCCGTGCCGCCCAGGGAGACTCGGGCGAAAAAACCGCCACCGCGCTCGGCACCGGCGGCTACTGACCCGCTCGGCAACATGCAACGCGTGTGCGGCGTGGTGAGGCGCGACTTTGTGCGTGCGGCAAGCCCGCCTTGAGCGATCTGCGCTCCCCGAAAGTGGAAAGGAGCACGGAAGGCTGACTGCTCGACCGCTCGAAAACACTCTCCGAAAGGGTCGATCGCCAAAGGCGGTGTCGTCGTTACACAATGCCAGGCGGC
>FJVU01000058.1_pt1 | contig 13426 bp, 7 predicted proteins | sample 1011831 | NCBI WGS metagenome assembly FJVU01 (sample SAMEA3912450, study PRJEB9761) | metagenome | biome: forest; material: soil | place: USA | collected 2011-06-22 | depth 0.1 m
GTGGTGGGCACGCGCACCTGGCGCAGCCCGCGATGCACCAGCGCCGCGGCGAGCCCCACGGCGTCCATCACGGCGCCACCGCCCACGATGATGATGAACGACTGGCGATCCATGTGGCGCTCCAGCATCAGGCGCATAAAGCCTTCCACCAGCGAGAACTGGTTTTTCACCGATTCCCCGCCCGGGACGATCTGCGGCTCAATGGCAATCTCCAGCGATTCCGGATGGGCCGCGAAGTACGCGGCGACCTCGGCCGCGAGTTGCGGCCGGGCGTTCGCCACGTGGCTGTCGATAAAGACCATCGCCCGGTGCCGGCGCCCTTCGCCGAGCCGGCTGAGCGTGTCCACCAGCACGCGATTGGCCGGGCGGAAAAGGCCGTGGGTGAACGTGACGGGAAAATCCCAGTTCACGGAGATGCTCTGCTGGATGCTGCGCGTTTGGTCGGTCATTCGAAACAATCAGAAAGTAAGATTCCAACGTCCGCCATCCGCGGCCGGATGCCGGGGGAGAGACGTTGAGGAAAAGGATTCATCGCGTCGCCTCCATCCACTGCTGCACGCGCTTGGCGAGATCGAGCTGAGTGGCGGGCGCCTCGGGAAAGGCCAGCGAGCTGGACCAGGCGATTTCCATCCCAGGCCGATTGCTGGCGTGCGTGCCGTGGATGCGGCGCGTATCCATGCTCACCGCGCCCGGCGGCCAGCCGAGGAAGAGCTCGCACGGGTCGTAACCCGGCTTGTTGTGAATATCCACGTGGGTGGCAAAGTCCGGCGCCTCGCGCTTTTCCGTGAACCACGGATACGCAAACCACACCCCCTCGGCAGCGATGATGATGAGGTCGCCCCCGCGCCGATGCGCGAGTCCCCTCGCCTGCTGCGCTTCCTTGTCGAGCACCTCGGCCACCCCGTCCATCTTCGAGAGCACGGCCTTCGCCGCCTCCACCGAGGCCGCATCGCGGCAATACACATGCGCCACGCCGTGGTCGCTCACGGCAAAGGCCCGCGACGTGTAGAAATCCGGATAGGCCATCCCACGCAATTCGCGAGTGCCGAAGAGCCCCGCCTCGCGCAGCACGCGATTGGGGAANACGGCCTTCGTGGCCGACTCGATGGCGTAGTCGCCGAAGAAGAGCCAGTCGTAGCCGCACTCCGCGGCCTTCGCCTGCAAGCGCGTGAAGTAGCCGAGCACAATATCGAGCGCCTTGCGCGCCTTCGGGTGGTCCGGACCGTAGCGCTGCAAATCGTAGTCGAGATGCGGAATGTAGGTCAGCAGCAGATCCGGTGAGGCCTCGGGAATCTCCATCGCGGCGCAGATGGCGTCCACGATCCAATCGCTCGATTTGTGATTCGCAAACGGGCCCCAGTAGTTGAAGAGATTGAAGGCGCGGCCGATCTTTTCATTCAGCTTTTTCTCCAGCCAGGCCGGCTGCGTGTGGCAGCTCTGAATCATCCCGCCGCTATGNTTGTGCACGGGCCAGGGCGACACCACGAAATCCACGTCCTCGCCGAGCGATTGCTGCCAGAACATCATGCCCACGGTGCCGCCCTTGGCGCGGAAACTCTCCCAGATGCGTGGTCCTTCCACGAGCTTGGCGCTCTGCTCCCAAAACATCACCTTGCGCAGGTCTTCAAAGAAGAGGCCGTTGGCCACGAGGCCGTGGGCGCCCGTCGGCTGAGCCGTGCGAAAGCTGGCCTGCACCGGACAGGTGACGGCGGGAAAGATGGCCTGCGCGGGTTTGAACCCGGGCAATTTGGACACGAGATTCCACCCGAGGGCGGCGGTATCGACTACGAGCAGTTTGCGTTTTTCAGGCATGAAGGGCGGGTAGAAAACCACCTTGCCGCAATTTTGCTAGTCTGGCGCATGAAATCTTACGCAGTCGTAAGAACTGCAGAGGGCGCCTCTCCGACGCTTTCCGCGCCCGGATACCCACAATTCTTTTACAACCCGCCCCTCGCTTTGGGCGGCCGGCGGGGCCATCCTCCCGGCGTGAAAGCCGCTCTTTTGTCGCTCCTCCTTGCCATGCCCGCCTTTGCCACCGACCCCGCCGCCACTGCCATCAATGAACTCGGGCTCGATCTCCACCGCCGGCTTGCCGCGGAAAAAGCGGACGCCAATCTGTGCCTCTCGCCGTATTCCATCCAATGCGCGCTGGCCATGACCTACGCCGGAGCCGACGGCGCCACGAAGGCCGAGATGGCCAAGGTGCTCCACTACCCCGCGGGGGAAGGCATCCACGAGGCTCTGCCAAAATTGAGCGCCGCGCTCGCGGACATCACCAAGGAAACCACCGCGCGCGCCGAGGAGATGAAGAAATACCGCGGCTCGGCGGAACCAATCGTCTTCACCCTGGCCAACCGGCTCTTTGGTCAAAAAGCCTATACCTTTCACGAAAAGTTCCTCGCGCAATTGCAGGGCACCTACGATGCGCCGCTGGAGAAGATGGACTTTGCGAAGTCCGCCGAGGCCACCAAGCACATCAACGACTGGGTGGAGAAACAGACGCGGGAGCGCATCAAGAACCTGATTCCCCCCGGCGTGCTCAGCGAGGCCACGCGGCTCGTGCTGGTGAATGCCGTGTACCTCAAGGCGCCGTGGGCGGATGCCTTCAACGAACGCGCGACGAAACCGGAGCCCTTCCACATCGCGGGCGGCGAAGCCAAGCCCGTGCCGACGATGATGCAGAAGGAGCGCTACGGCTACGCGAAGCAGGACGGCTACACCGCCGTGACCATGCCCTATTTTGGCGCCAAGCTGCACTTCCTCATTCTGGTGCCCGATGAGGTGAAGGGGCTCGCCGCCCTGGAGAAAAGCCTCACGGCGGAGGCGCTGGCCCACTGCGCCAGCCTGCCCGCGAGCGAAGTCATTCTGCATCTGCCGAAATTCAAAATCGAAGGATCCAGCGTGGCGCTGAGCAAGGAACTGCAAGCGCTCGGCCTGAAGACCGCGTTTGACCTTCCGCCGGGCAGCGCCGATTTCAGCCGCATGGGACCCCGCACGCCGGCGGACTATCTCTTCATCTCGGAGGTCATCCACCAGACGTTTATCGCGGTGGATGAAAAGGGCACCGAGGCCGCCGCCGCCACGGCCGTGATCATGGCCGCGGGGTCCGCCGCCCACGCGGCGCCGCCGAAGCCCATCGAGGTGAAAGTGGATCACCCGTTCCTGTTCGCGATCCAGCACCGCGAGACCGGGGCGTGCCTGTTTCTGGGCCGCGTGACGGAGCCGAAGTAGCGGAAGGGGCCAGCGAGCGGCAGACCATTTCACGCGACTTGCGAAGCGCGGAGAAATTACTCAGCGTTTCGTCATGGGCCGTTCCACGCCATTCCTCCTTGCCACCACGCTCCTGTTTGCCGTTCCCACCGCCTGGGCGCAAGATCCACCCCAAAGGACCATGGAGTTGGATTGGGCCGGACTCATGGCGCGCACAGGCACGAAGCCCCTGGTCGTCCCGAAAGACAGCCGCTCGGGGGAAGACGTGCGCAAGGAATACGCGGCCTGGAGGCAGAAGCATGTCGTGCAACCGCAACTGGAGCAGTTGAAGGGAGCCGCTGATGAATCTCCCATGCGAGCCTTTCTCGAAAAGGCCGAGGAACAGTGGGCGCATGATGCCGCCCGGCCGATTGCGCCGGATCTCGTCAAACAAGCGGTGGCCATCATCAACGGGGACGCCCGACGGCCCGTGATCGATTTTTTGGCGGCGTACGTCTGCAAGCAGAGCGAAGAGATGCCGACGGCCCTGAAAGGAGAGCGCTATGTGGTGAACGCCCCCGCGGAGCCGGCCTTTCCGAGCCTGCTGCGGGTGCTGGCGCAGTCGGTGGTTCTCCGCGAGACCGACCGCCACCAGCCGCGCAAAGTGCCGGAGGAGGCCAAACGCTATTTCGCAGTCCTCGAGGCGCATCTCGCCCAGGCCACGGACGACGAGGACGCGCGTTGGATCGTTTATCACCATTTGAACTCAGTCATTATCACCGCCCGGGAAAAGCGGGAACCCGAGCACATCGAACGCTACCGAGCCGCCAAACTGCCCGAATGGGCGCGGCTGACCCTGGTGGGAGAAGCGGAGCGGGAATTGTCGTGGCGCTACGCGGGAAAAGGATGGGGCCACCCCGAAAAGCCCGCGGAGGTAAAACCGCACTGGGAGGAGGCCGCGAAGCAATTCACCCGGGCGTGGGAATTGAAACCCACCGTGCCCTACGCCGCGGAAAAAATGATTACCGTGACCTCCGTCGGCGACGGGGACGCGGACGCCTTGCGGCAATGGTTCGACCGGGCACTCGCGGCGGAATTTGATTCTCAACCCGCTTTTCGCAGCTACCTCGACGCGATCCGCCCGTACTGGGGCGGCAGTTTCGAGAAGTTGGTGGCGTTCGGCCGGTCCTGCGCCGAAACGCAACGCTACGATTCGAATCTCCCCACGCAGTTCAACCGCTCGGTGAACGAGACGGCTTATAACCTGGACGACTGGCGCCCGCTGTACCGGCATCCGGAAATCTCCAAGCTGCTGCTGGAGACGCGGGAACGACGGATGAACGTGGCTCCCGAGAGCCAAATGCGAAAACTAGTCGAGGCGAGCGAGCTGTGCGTGGAGGCGTGGGCGGCCGGCAATCTGGAACTGGCCAGCCGTGCGCTCGATGTGGTGCGGTCTCCTGAAGGGGCCTACCTCTACGAAGACGATGGGGGTCGGATCGCGTATGATCTCGGCGTCGATTGGAAACTGGTCTTTTCCGATATCATGCTGCACCGGAGCCCGGCCCACGAGGCCTTTGCGGCTGGCCAGACCGCCGCGAAAAAGCGGAAATATGACGAGGCGATTCAGTTCTTCAAAAAGGCCCTGCCGGATGCCCCCAAGGAAGCTGTCGCGAGAGTGAACGGCGAAGTCGTACTGGCGGAGTTCCAACGCCAATATGACAAAGCCGAATGGACGTCCATCCCGGTGCAGGAGCCGAATTGCTGGAGTCAATGGGATGGCGAGAATCTTTGGGATGCCGCCTCCAAGCGCGTGAAGCTGACGGGGAATTGGGTGTTTGGAATGAGCCTTTTCCGCGCGCCGCTCGGGACTCATTTTGAAGTGCGAGGTCACTTCAAAACCGACGGCCACATGCCCCGCGCGGCGGGCTGGGCGCTTTACTGCGGCCATTCTCCGCTTTATACTGGGCGGGGCAACACGTTTTGGTGGACGGTGCGAATCGATACTGAAACCTCGCGAACGAATGCCTTCCGCCTGGCGCCAAAATTTGACGGGGGCTCCGAAAAAAATCCGGTGTCGATTGAGGCCAAAGACGACACAAGCTTCTTGTTTCGCCGCGACGGGGGCCGGATTAGCTTCTTTGTGGACGATCGAGAGGTGCTGCACGAAAAGCAAATCGATGAGGACGCTCCCGGGGGAGAATGCGCCTGGGGCCTCGGGGTGCTCGGCCAGGGCAAAGGCGCGGCGGCCTGGGTTTGGGACCTGGAGGCACGGAGGCTCGACCGGCCTTTGTAGGAGGCCTCAACGTTCCCGCTGGAGCCGGAGCTTGAGGTCGCGGCACGAAGGCGCCAGTCTCGGGCATGCTCCACCCATTCCGACTCGTGCTCGCCGCTGCCGTCGTCCTCGGCGCTTCCCTCGCATCGGCGCAAGAGACCCCGGAGATCCTGCCGAAGCGCAAGGGAGCCTCGTTCGATTGGGCAGGCCTGATGGAGCAGACCAAGACCAAACCCCTCGTGGTGCCGAAAGAGAGCCGCTCCCCGGCGGATGTGGGGAAGAGCTGCGACGCCTGGGCATTGCGGAAAATCGTGACGCCCGAGCGCGAGCGCTTGCACGGCGCGCCGGATGAAAAAGAGTTGAGCGAATTTCTGGATCGCGCCGTCGCCCTATGGACCTTTGCGGATTCCCGGCCGCTGACGCCCGCCTTCCTGAAACAAGCGCAGGCCATCATCAACGGTCCGACGCGACGGCCGGCCCTCGACTTTATGGCGGCGCGCGTCTGCTCCGAAGGCAGCGATGAAAAGAACTGCCTGAAAGCCGACCAACTCGTGGCGGGCGCTCCGGCGGACGCGGTCTTCCCCAGCTTGTTCCGGCTGATGGCGCAGGCCGAACTGCTCAAGGAGGCCGACGCCCACCGCCCGGGCCAAGTGAAGGAAGCCACGGCCCGCTTCATGGACATCCTCACCGCGCACCTGGCGGAGGAGACGGACGATGAGGATGCCCGCTGGATCACCTTTTTTCACGCGACCTCCGCGATTGAAAAAGTGCGCGACAAGCGGGAACCGGCCTTCATCAACCACTATAAAAAATCGAAACTGCCCGAGTGGGCCCGGCTCACCATGGCGGGTGATGCGGAATGGGCGCTCTCCTGGCGCTATGGCGGCCATGGCTGCGGCTACCCGGAGAAGCCGGCGGAGGAGGTGGAAAAGCACCGGCAGCTGGCCATCAAGATGCTCACGCGAGCCTGGGAGCTCATGCCCACGGTGCCCTACGCGGCGGAGACGATGATCCAGGTCACGGGAATAGGCGACAACCAGGCGGACACCATTCGTCTGTGGTTCGACCGGGCCTTCACCGCGGAATTCGATTACACGCCGACCTTTCGCAGTTATATCAATGCGATGCGTCCCTACTGGGGCGGCAGCTTTGACCGCATGCTGGCGTTTGGGCGCTCCTGCGCGGAGACGAAGCGGGACGACTCGGATCTGCCCACCCGCTTCAACGAAACCGTTCACGAAATCGCGTATGATCTCGATGACTGGCGCGTCCTCTATCGGAACCCCGACCTCGCCAGGCTGCTGCTGGAGACGAGGGAAAAGCGTGTGGCCACCGCCGAAGCCGGGCGCCGGGGCCAGACACGTCAGGCCGCGCAACTGTGCGCGGAGGCGTGGGCGGCGGGAGATTTGGATCGCGCGGTGAAGGCGATGGAATTCATCAAAATGCCCGATGGCCGATACAACTACCAGGCCGACCAAGGCCAGGTGACGTATGACCTCGCCATCGATTGGCGTCTGATGTTTACGGAGATCCTCCTGCACGGCAGTGATGCGCGCGAGGACTTTGCCCAGGCCGTGGCGGCCCGGGAGAAGCGCGACTTTGCGGAGGCCGAGAAGCGATTCCAGGCGGCGCTGGCCAAGGCGCCGGAAAAGGCGAAGGGAAGATTGGGCGGCGAAATCGCCCTGACCAAGTTTCAGGCACAATACGACCAAGGCGACTGGACCCCGATTCCCATGGAAGACGCGGGCTGCTGGCAACAGTACGACGGGCTCAACTTGTGGGACGCCAAGACCAAACGCCTGAAACTCACGGGGGAATGGATCTTTGGCAAAAGCCTGTTTCGCGGGAAGCTCGGGGCACACTTCGAGGTGCGGGGGCATTTCAAGACGCAACCCNGCGGCCCCCATTCCGCCGGGCTGGGCATCTATTGCGGGCACTCCCCCATGTTCACCGGGCGGGGTACTTCCTTTTGGTGGTCGCTCCGCATCGACCCAGGCAACGAGACCACCAACGACATCCATTTTGCACCCAAATACGACGCCGAGGATGACAAGGATCGGAAACACGTGAAGTGGTCGGACGACTCGCCCTTCCTCTACCGGCGCGACGGCGGAAAGGTCAGCTTCTCGGTGGGGGACCGGGAGATCATTCACGAACGGCACTTCGACGAGGATGCTCCGAGCGGCGAGGCCGCCTGGGGCCTCGGGGTGCTTGGCCAGGGCAAAGGCGCGGCGTCATTTGTCTGGGAGTTGGAAGCGCGACGCCTGGACCGGCCATTGTAGCACCATCCGTCAATTCCCTGACGCGACGCCCTTCTCCACTTTGTTGATCGCCTCGTCGATGAGCTTGTCCGCGTCGCGGCGATGCTTGGCCTCGACTTCAGCGATGGCACTGTGGACCAGCTTCGCGGCCTCCACGCGGTAGCCAGCCTTGTTGGTGGCCGCGACTTTCAGCCGCTCCAGGGCAGTCTGCAAATCGGGGATCGGATCGACGGCGCTGCGAGCCGCATGCAAGGCATCGAGCGCCGCGTGCATGCGCGGCTGCTTCGGCTTGGCCTGCAGCGGCGACAGGAAGGAGGCGAATACGACCGCCAGCACGGAGGCCCATCGGATGAAGAAGAACGGAGAGCGCGTTTTCATAGCGATGAGAGCGTATGCTGAAATGAAAAACGCGAGGGTCAAGCCCCTCTTCACACTTCTGAAATGCGAACGCTACGACGTCTTCAGCACCGCGATGAACGCCTCTTGCGGGATGTTCACCTGGCCGATCGCCTTCATGCGCTTTTTACCTTCCTTCTGCTTCTCAAGGAGTTTGCGCTTTCGCGAAATATCGCCGCCGTAGCATTTCGCGGTCACGTTCTTGCGCTGCGCGCTGACGCTTTCGCGGGCGATGATTTTGCCGCCGACGGCGGCTTGGATGGCCACCTGGAAGAGCTGCGTGGGAATGACCTCCTTCAGTTTCGCGGCGAGAGCCCGGCCCCGGCTTTCCGCCTTGTCGCGATGCACAATGCTGCTGAAGGCATCCACGATTTCTCCATTCACGAGCATGTCGAGCTTCACGAGTTTGTCGGCGCGGTGGCCGGCATGCTCGTAATCCATCGAGCCGTAGCCGCGAGTGATGCTCTTCATCTTGTCCACGAAATCCACGAGGATCTCGTTGAGCGGAAAGTCCACGGTGAGCATCACGCGGCGCGGGTCGAGCGTCTCCGTGTGGTCCACGAGGCCGCGCTTTTCCATGCAGAGCTGGAGCATGGGCGAGATGTACTCATTGGGGATCATGATGAAGCACCGCACGATGGGCTCGCGGATTTCCTGGATGATGCTCGGGTCGGGCAGATTCTCCGGGTTGTCCACCTTCAGAATTTCGCCATTGGTCTTCACCACCTCGTAAATCACCGACGGATACGTGGAGATGATGTCCATGTCGTATTCGCGGCGCAGGCGCTCCACGATGATTTCCATGTGCAGCAAGCCGAGAAAGCCGCAGCGAAAGCCAAAGCCCAGCGCCACGCTGGACTCCGCCATAAAGTGAAACGCCGCATCGTTGAGTTGCAGTTTGCCCATCGCCGCCTTGAGATGCTCGAAGTCGGCCGTGTTGATGGGGTAGATGCCGCTGAAGACCATCGGCTGAAGTTCCTGGAAGCCCTTGAGCGGTTCGCTGGCCGGCTGGCGGGAATGGGTGAGCGTGTCGCCCACCTTTACCTCCACCGCGGTCTTGATGTTGGCGATGACGTAGCCGACGTCGCCCGGCCCGAGTTCCGGCTGCTGGACAAATTTCGGCTGCTGGGGACGGAAGATGCCGACCTCCTTCACCTCGTAGGCCGCATTGGTGGCCATGAGGCGCACCACGTCGCCGGCCTTCACCACGCCGTCCATCACGCGAATGTAAATCACCACGCCGCGGTAGGTGTCGAACGTCGAATCAAAAACCAGGGCGCGCAGCCGATCCTTGCGGTTATCGGCGGGCGCCGGAATGCGGGCCACCACGGCCTCCAGAATGTCTTCGATGCCGAGACCCATTTTCGCGCTGGCGTGAATCGCCTCATCCGAGGGAATGGCGAGGATCTCTTCCAGTTGCTTGTTCACCGAGGGCAGGTCGGCATTGGGTAAATCGATCTTGTTGATGACCGGGATGAGCTTCAGGCCCTGCTTCATCGCGAGGTGCACATTGGCCACCGTCTGCGCTTCCACGCCCTGCGCGGCATCCACGATCAGCAGCGCGCCTTCGCACGCGGCCAGGGAGCGGGAGACCTCGTAGGCGAAGTCCACATGGCCGGGGGTGTCCATGAGGTTGAGCAGGTATTCGATGCCATCCTTCGCCTTGTAGCGCATGGCGATGGGGTGGGCCTTGATGGTGATGCCCCGCTCGCGCTCGAGATCCATGGCGTCGAGAAGCTGGTCTTGCGACTCGCGTTTCTGGATCGTGCCAGTGAACTCCAGCAGGCGGTCGGAAAGAGTCGTCTTGCCGTGGTCAATATGGGCGATGATGCAAAAATTTCGAGTATGTTCGGACATGGAGCCGGAAAAAGGGGGCGGAATATGGTGGGGAGCTTCAGGAAGTGCAAGGTGAACGTGGAGAAAGCCAGATCGTGCGTTCGGCGGCCCGCGACCGGATGAGCGAGCCGCCCCGTCGAAGGCATCTGAGCCCTGATCCATTTAGGCGGCCAACTGCTCCCCATTCACCCCGTCTCGCGAATCCCCTTCACCTGCCTTGCATTGCGGCGGGCACCCGCTACGTTCCCGCCCCCTTTTCCATATGAATTCCAAACGAGTTACGCTTTACGACACCACCCTGCGCGACGGTACGCAAGGGACAGGCATTTCGTTTTCAGTGCTCGACAAGATTCGCGTCGCGCAAAAGCTGGACGAGTTTGGCATCGATTACATTGAGGGCGGCTGGCCGGGCAGCAACCCGAAGGATGCCGCTTTTTTCGAGGAAGCCGCCAAGCGCACGTGGCAGCATGCGAAAATTACCGCCTTTGGCATGACCCGCCGCGGCAAGCTGAAGGTGGAGGACGACCCGCAGGTGAAGATGCTGCTCGATGCGCAGACGCCTGTCGTGTGCGTGGTTGGGAAGACGTGGCCGCTCCATGTCACGGAAGTATTTCAGGTCTCGCTGGAGGAAAATCTCGCGATGATTCGCGATACCGTGGCCTACCTGAAAAAGCATGGCCGCGAGGTGCTCTACGATGCCGAGCATTTTTTCGACGCGTTCAAGGAAGCGCCGGATTACGCGCTCCGCACCATCAAGGCGGCGACCGAGGCGGGCGCGGATCTCGTGGTGCTGTGCGAGACGAATGGCGGCAACCTGCCCGAGTTTATTGAGGACGTGACGCGCCAGGCCATCGTGCATCTCGGAAAAGCCGTGGGCATCCACACGCACAATGATTGCGGCCTCGGCGTGGCTAATGCGCTGGCCGCTGTGCGCGCCGGGGCCTGCCAGGTGCAGGGCACCATCAATGGCTACGGCGAACGCGTGGGGAACTGTAACCTCATCACCGCCGCCGCCAACCTGCAGCTCAAGCTCGACCTGAAAGTGGTGCCCGACCTGACCAAGCTGCGCGACCTTTCCTACTTCGTCGCGGAACTCGCCAATGTGGCACCCGACATCCGTGCGCCTTTCGTGGGCGAGGCAGCCTTCACGCACAAGGGCGGGCTGCACGTCCACGCGGTGCAAAAGCTNNCGCGCACCTACGAACACGTCGACCCCGCGCTCGTGGGCAACCAGCGCATCATCACCATTTCAGACATGAGTGGGCAGTCCAACGTCCTGATGAAAGCCGAGACGCTCGGCTACAAGTTTGCCAAGGGCTCGCCCGAGGTGGCCGTGGTGCTCAGCGAAGTGAAGCGCCTGGAGAGTGAAGGCTACGAGTTCGAGGCCGCCGAAGCTTCGTTCGAGCTCCTCCTCCGCAAGTCGCTGGGAAAATACGAGCCCCTGTTTGAACTCCTCGAGTACCACTGCACCTATCGCCGCGCCGGCGATGGCCGCTGGGACAAGTGCGAGGCGACCGTGAAGCTGCTCGCCCAAGGCCAGGAAAGCTATCAGGTAGCCGAGGGCGACGGTCCCGTGAACGCGCTCGACGCCGCGCTCCGCAAGGCCCTCGCGCCTTTCCACCCCGGCATCGACGACATCCGCCTGGAAGACTACAAGGTGCGGATCATCAATGGCCAGGCTGGCACCGCCGCCCGCACCCGCGTGCAAATCACCAGCACCGACGGCCAGCACGCCTGGGGCACCGTGGGCGTGAGCGACAATATCATCCAGGCGAGCTGGCTCGCCTTGGTGGATAGCTACGAGTACCAGCTCGGGGGCATCGATCGCAAAGCGGAGACAAACCCGTAGGGCGTCGCGCCCGCCGTGCGGCCGTTCGATCGAGAGCGCCCCCCAAGTGGCTCACGTTGTCTCAACGTGATGCCCTTAAAGCGCGAAGCGCCACCTCTTCATCTGATGAGCACACGCGGTCTCCTTTCGACACCTTCGTTTGAGAACGTCGATCGGACGAAAGCATCCCGCGAAACGCCATTTGCCACCATCGTTTCCTTCTGCTTCCCTCTAACACTCCGCTCCCTTCCGGGTATTCGCTTTCTCCACACAAAACCCGCGCTGGACAATCCGGATTCGTCCGCTAGTTTCGGCGCCTCTTCCAGTATATCGAACATGCCTACACCATCAGTTACACGCCGTTCCTTCCTCTCCCGCAGTGCCGCCGGCCTGGCGGGCGCCGCGTTGGTCACCGGATTTCCACACATCGTTAATGCCCAGGCCTCCAAGGCCATTCGCATCGGCCTCGTCGGTTGCGGTGGCCGTGGTTCCGGTGCCGTGGTCGACGCCATGAAGGCCGACCCGGCGGTGCAACTCGTCGCCATGGGTGACATCGCGGCCGACCGCCTCGATACCGCGCTGAACAATCTCTCCGCCAAGTACGCCGACCGCGTGAAGGTGGACGCCAACAAATTCATCGGCCTGAACGCCATCGATCAGGTCCTCGCGACGGACATCGACATCGTGTTCCTCACGACGCCTCCCGGCTTCCGCCCCGGCCACTTGCACAAGGCGATCAACGCCGGCAAGCACGTCTTCTGCGAGAAGCCGCTGGGCGTGGACGCCCCGTCCATCCGCCACGCGCTGGAGGCCGTGCAGAAGGCCAAGGAGAAGAACCTCGCGATTCAGGGTGGCTTCTGCTGGCGTGCGAATTTCGCGGAACGCGCCACCTGGAAGAAGCTGCACGAGGGCGCCATCGGCGACATCAAGACCTACTACGGCACCTACCTCACCAACACGCCGTGGGTGCATCCCCGCCAAGCCGGCTGGACGGACCTGGAATACCAGCTCCGCAACTGGATGTATTTCACCTGGCTCAGCGGTGACATGATCGTGGAGCAGACTGTTCACAGCGTGGATAAAATGAGCTGGACCTTCAAGGACGTGCCGCCCGTGAAGTGCGTTTCCATCGGTGGCCGCCAGCAGCGCATCGAGCCCGAATACGGCCAGATTTACGATCACTTTGCGGTGATGTACGAGTGGGCCGACGGCAAGCGCGGCTTCATCTTCTCCCGCCAGCAGGCCGGCTGCTCCAATGAGAACAACGACTACATCACGGGCGCCAATGGCTTTGCCAACGTGAGCGGCTTCCGCCCGCTCCACGCCATCCAGACCGCCGACGGCCAGCAATGGTCCTACGAGAAGCAGGGTGGCCCGGGCGACACCCCCGGCGAGAAAAACGAGATGTACGTGCAGGAGCACAAGGAACTCATCGAGAGCATCCGCGCCGGCAAGCCCGTGAACATGGGCGAGCAGCTCGCGCATAGCTCCATGCTGGCCATCATGGGCCGCATGAGCGCCTACACCGGCCGTACGGTCGAGTGGGAAGAGGCCGTGAAATCCAACGAAGTCTGGGCGCCCCAGGTGCCGCTCGATTGGAACATGAAGCTCACCGCGCCGGAAGTGCCCATGCCCGGCCGCTAC
>FJVU01000637.1_pt1 | contig 13160 bp, 11 predicted proteins | sample 1011831 | NCBI WGS metagenome assembly FJVU01 (sample SAMEA3912450, study PRJEB9761) | metagenome | biome: forest; material: soil | place: USA | collected 2011-06-22 | depth 0.1 m
CCCTGGATGCGACCCACGCGCACCGCGCCCACGGGGCCGGCAAACGGGATGTCGCTCACGCAGAGCGCGGCGCTCGCGCCGTTGATGCTGAGGATGTCGGGGTCATTCTGGCCGTCCGCGCTCATCACCGTGCCGATGATCTGCGTGTCGTACAGGTAGCCCTTCGGGAAGAGCGGGCGCAACGGGCGATCCGTCATGCGCGCGGTGAGGACTTCCTTTTCCGTCGGCCGGCCTTCGCGCTTGAAGTAGCCGCCGGGGAGCTTGCCCACGGCTGCCGCTCGCTCGCGGTATTCGACGCTGAGGGGGAAGAAATCCTGCCCGTCCTTGATTTTGGTGGCGGAGACCGCGGTGACGAGCACGATGGTGTCGCCACAGCGCACGGTCACGGCGCCGTCGGCCAGCTTCGCGAGCTTGCCGGTTTCGATGATGATAGGGTTGGACCCGGTGTGGGCCGTTGCATTGTGAATGCTCATGGTAGATAGGTGTCCGAGCCATCCGGCGCGCCAGCCGTCGCCTCACACTCTGCCTCCCGCTCCCTGTCGCCCCGTTCCTTTCTCCTTTGCGCTCTCCTTGGGGGATGCTGGAGCGCAAAGGGCAAAGGACTGGGAAAAAAGTAGCGGAAGCCAGCCGGGCTTCGTCGGCGAGCCATGGTCTGGCCCGATACGTTTGTAGTTGGGTTGCCCCACCTCCCGCCGCCCGGTGAACCGGCGTTTGGTGGAGCGAGTGTTTTACTGAAAACCGGGAAAAAAGCAATCGCCCCGGTTCATCACCGGGGCGACGCAGAAAGTCGTTACTTGCGCAGGTTGAGCTTTTCAACCACCGCTTTGTAGCGGTCGGCGGCCGTGCGCTTGAGGTAATCCAGCAAGCGGCGGCGGCGGGCGACCATCTGCAAGAGGCCGCGCCGCGAGGAGTGATCCTTGGAGTGCGCCTTGAGATGCTCGGTGAGGTGGTTGATTCGGTCGGTGAGTATGCCGACCTGCACGTCCGCGCTGCCGGTATCCTTATCGTGCAGGCGCAGAGTTTGAAGTGCTTCGTTTGCCATTTTTATGGGTGTGTTACAGTGTGTTTTTGGATTTTGGAGGGGGCGGAGTATGATGATTCCCCGCCCACGTGCAAGGGGAAAGTGCCGGAAGGTATTTAGGAGTTAAGAATCAGGATTTAGGATTTTTGGTGGCTCGGTTCGCCGTCCGGCCCAGGTTAAAAAACCGGCGCGAGAAAACCCGCGCCACCTTGGCGCCTCGTCCCGACTCCCTGTCTCCGAGATATTTACCTCTACTTCGTAAACTCGATGCTCACCGGAGCACCCACGCCCTTCACTTCGGTCACAAAGGTCAGCTTGCCGGTGTCCGGGTCCACCTTGTGGACGGCGAGGTTGTTGCTCGTCTGCCCGCCGGCGATCAGCCAACTCCCGTCATGCGTGAGATTGAAGCCGCGGGGTCCGTTCACATGCGCGGGAGCGTATTCCACGTTCGTTAGCTTGCCGTCCGCGCCGATGGCGAAGACCGCGATGCTGTCGTGTCCGCGATTCGAGACGTAGAGGAACTTGCCGCTCGGGTGGCAAAAAATCTCCGCCGTGCTGCTCTTCGCGGCATCCGCGTAGTCGGCCGGCAGGGTGGTGATATTTTGAATCTGGGTCATCGTGCCCTTCACTGCGTCGTGGGTGAAGACGGTCACGCTGTTGCCCATCTCGTTGTTCACATACGCAAAGCCGCCCTTGGGGTGAAAGGCGAGGTGGCGCGGTCCGGCCCCCGGCGGCACTTTCGCGCTCGGTGGATCGTTCGGCGTGAGCGTGCCCTTGTCCGCGTCGAATTTGTAGATGAACACGTCATCCGTCCCGAGGTCGCAGGAATACAGGAACTTCCCATTCTGATACACCGAGTGCGCGTGCGGCTCCTTCTGCCGGTCGGGATTCGGGCCGCTGCCCACATGCTGGATGACCACCGCAGGATCGCCCAATGAGCCATCGGGCTTGATGGGCACGAGCGCGATGCTCCCGCTGCCATAGTTGGCCGAGAATACATTTTTGCCGGTGGAATCCACATACACATGGCAATTGCCGCGACCGAGAAAAGGCTCCTCGCCCAGCGCGCGCAGGCCACCATCCGGCTGAATCGCAAAGCCCGCGACTGCGCCCTCGCCCCGCTCGGCGGCGGCGTAGAGATGCTTTCCATCCGGGTGCAGCGCGAGAAAAGTCGGGTTGTTCACCTGGGCGGCGAGCACCGGGGGCGTGACCGCACCGGTTTCCGTGTTCAGCGTGGCCCGGTAGATTCCGAGGCTCACGCCGGTTTTCGTGTACGTCCCGATGTAGAAGTTTTGATCCATGGCGAGTAGTGATGTGGCAGTAGCTAAAAAGACGAGGGAGAGGAGTTTCATGTCGCACGCGGTGTAGCAGATCGAGGCAAACGTCCAACCAAGTTTGTCAGCAGTCGACCGTCAGCGGTCGGCGGTCAGAAGCAGAGATGGGTGGCAGGTGCCGTGCGGTCTCGGAAAGTGAACGCCGCGTGTGCGTGGATCATCTGCATTGTATCTGTGTAATCTGCGTCATCTGTGTCATCCGCGGCAACCGGCCCGGACGCACTTCGGGAATGGTTTATTTTTACTGTGGCTGGCGCCCGTTTGCACCGCTCTCGTGGTTTTTTCGTGCGCTGTGGAGCGGGTGGGCTACACCAAGGAGACTATGTGGAAAGGAAGATTTCAGGAACAAACCGCCGCCCTGCTGCAAAGCTTCAGCGAAAGCATCAGCTTTGACTGGCGGCTCTGGCGCCATGATATCGAGGGCTCCATCGCCCACAGCGCGGCGCTGGAAAAAGCCGGGCTCCTCACGGCACCCGAGCGCGCCCAGATCGTCGAGGGCCTGCGCGCGATTGGCGCGGAAATCGAGGCCGGTAAATTTTCGTTCAAGGTGGAGTTGGAAGACATCCACATGAACATCGAGTCCGAGCTTACCAAGCGCATCGGCGCGCCGGGGGCCAAGCTGCACACGGCCCGCAGCCGCAACGACCAGGTGGCCACGGATATCCGGCTCTATCTTCGCGACGAGTGCGACGCCATCGCCGGCCTCCTCCGTGGGCTCCAGCGCGAACTCGTGGCCCTCGCCGAGCGCGAGCGTGACGTGATTATCCCCGGCTACACACACTTGCAGCGCGCCCAGCCCGTCTATTTCGCGCACCATCTGCTCGCCTATGTGGAGATGCTCGATCGCGACCACGGCCGCGTGCTCGACGCCCGGAAGCGCCTGAACGTTCTGCCCCTCGGCAGCGGCGCCATCGCCGGTTCCACCATCGTGCTCGACCGCCTGCTCGTCGCGGAGTTGCTCGGCTTCGACGGCGTGACCCATAATTCCATGGATGCCGTGAGCGACCGCGATTTCGCCGTGGAGCTGCTCTCCGCGCTGGCCCTCGCGGCAGTGCACCTTTCGCGCCTCAGCGAGGACGTCATCCTGTGGGCCTCCAGCGAGTTCAAGTTCATCACCATCAGCGATGCCTACACGACGGGCAGCTCGCTCATGCCGCAGAAAAAGAACCCCGATGTCGCCGAGCTCACGCGCGGAAAATCCGGGCGGGTCATCGGCAATCTCGTGGCGCTCCTCACACTTTTGAAGGGTCTTCCCATGACCTACAATCGCGACATGCAGGAGGACAAGGAGCCCGTCTTCGACAGCGTGGACACCGTGAAGACCTGCCTCGCGATCTTCGCCGGAATGATGGCCGGCGTGAAAGCGAACCGCTCCGGCTGCGCGGCGGCGGTGGGCGATCCCATGCTGCTCGCCACCGATGTGGCCGACTATCTCGTGAACCACGGAGTGCCGTTCCGCCACGCGCACGAGGTGGTGGGCAAGGCGGTGGCCCTGTGCGTCGAGCGCGGCTGCGATTTGCCCGATCTCACCCTGGCCGATTACCGCGCGCTCTCGCCTGCCTTTTCCGAGACCGTCTTCGCCTGTTTCCGCCTCGAGACGGCGATGGCCGCCCGCCAGGGCATCGGCGCTCCTTCCCCGCAAAATGTCGAGGCCGAGCTCGCACGCTGGCGGGAGCTGAAGTAAGCGGGGAGCGCCGTAGACGCCGGCCGCCACGATCCTTAGAAATTGCTCCTCAGCTGCCGCAGTGCACGGGCGCAGGGCGTCCCGCCTTGCCAGGACGATTACTTCTTGTCCGCTTCCTGCAGCTCCTTCGAGCGAGCCTCATACCATTCGTTCAGGGCCTTTTTCTTTTCCTCCGCGACCCCGCTATCGGTCACGAACCATTTACCTTCCAACTTCACAAACAACTGATCGTCGTACTTCTTCTTCCCGTCCGTCACGGTCATCACGATCCCCAGCGCGGCATCACCATCCATCTTGATATCCACCAATTGCGCTCCTGTGATCTGCTGGATCGCGTCGTCGGGAAGCGTCGGCAACGCCTTGGTGAGCCCCTCTTTGTCGGCGGGACTGGCCTGCATCAGCGCGATGGCGGCGGCGCCGTCCTTCGCGGCAAAAGCCCGCTTGAAGGATTCAAACGTCTCCTGCGGCGTGGACTGCGGGGCGGCCCAAGCCGAGCAGGCGAAACCAAAAAGCGCGACGAACAGAAGGCGGAGGATCGCCGGGCGTGAAGTGCGGGAGGGGGCAATGGTTGGAGTGTCCATAACGTGGTTCTTGTAAGACTAAGACGGGTCGCGACACGAATCAATTCATGGATGAAGTTTGCGACACTTTTCCCCGGGGAGAAAGACCCGCCGCCGAGGGCTCAGGGTTGTCCGCAGTACTTGAAAAGGAACATCTCCGCGTTTCCGTCCGGCAGGTAGAAGCGAATCGCCCCATCGCGCCCCAGCACATCGGTGGAGACGGCGCAACTCGCCCGCCGGCTGTGAATCTGGTGCATGCCGAGGTGGTCGCGGCGATAGAGTTCTCCCCAGGCCTCGACGCGCAAGGCCGCGCGGCCCCGGGTGATCAGCATTTCGGCCAGTTCCTCGTGCTCACGGTAGGAAAACTCCAGCGGCGTCTGCGCCTCGATGTTCGTGTAATCCAGGCCTTCGGACTCCTCGAGCAGGGGCTCCGGCTTCTCGGTCCATGCGGTGTGCAGGATACCCACGCGCACCCGGGGGTCCTGCCCGGCCAGCAGGTTCAGGCGCGACATCGTGTTCACGGAAAGCTGCACGGCGCCGCACGGCGGCACCTTCAGGGTGAACCACACGTGATCCACGCGGTTGGGATTCGGCGCAACCTCCAGCTCCACCTGGTACGGAATGCCAATCACCCGGGCCTGGATCGGACGCCGCGTGTCGAGAATTTGGCAAACCCAGTCCTCGCGGGTGCGATGGCGGGGATGACGGTGCTGGGACATGCCCGCAACCTAGCGCGAACCGGGCGCGGAAAAAAGATCGTTATTTTTCGCGCCGGCGTGACCGCTAATCCCGCTTGGTCCCCGCGACGCTGCGCCCGCTGCGGCCTTTGACCGGCTTTTTCTTCGCCGGTTTCTTGTCGAGGTCGGTGCGGTGCTCGATCTTCTCCACGCGGCCGTGCTTGAAATACATCTCGCGCACTTTCTCCAGCATGGCGTCGCGGCGATCGTAGAGGCGCTTCGGCTTGCGCGGCTTCGCCTGGTCGAGCGCATACGCGGTGATGATCGGCAGCGTGATCGTGGAATCCGCGTAGCACACCACGCAGTCCGGCAAATTGTCCGGGTCAATCTTGCCCCAGCTCACGGCCTCGCCCGGCGTGGCGCCGCTCAGGCCGCCGGTGTCGGGACGGGCGTCCGTGCATTGCAGGAAATAGTCGTGCCCGCGCTCCTCGATGCCCATGACCTCCTGAATCTGCGGCTCCGTTTGCAGCATGAAGTTCTTCGGCGACCCGCCGCCGAGAATGAACACGCTGCTCGTGGCGCCGGACGACTTGGCCGCGTACACGATGGACGCCGTTTGGTTCACGTCGCGATTCACATCGATGAGCAGCTTGGAGCCGCGCAGCGCCATCGCCGCCACGTTCATGCCGATGCTGCTGTCGCCGGGCGATGAGGTGAAGACCGGCACGCCGTACTGGTAGGCGGCGGCGAGCATGCTCGTCTCGGGAATGCCCAGCTTTTTCTCCCGCGCATGCACATACTTGCCGAGCAGGTAGTGAAACTCGTCGGAGCCCATGGTGCGCTGAAACTCCGGCCCCTGGATGGCCTCGCGGACGAACGCATCGGTATCGAGCAGCACGTCGTAGTCGAACAGCACGTCGTAGATGCGGATGACGCCCTCCTGCCGCAGCGTGACGTCATTCAAAAACGGCGACCCCGCGTACAGCTCCATGCCCAGGCCGTAGTGCAGATCATGATACAGATTCGCCCCGGTGCTGATGATCCAGTCCACAAAGCCCGCCTTCATCAGCGGCACGATGGCGGCCTTCCCCAGCCCGGCCGGCGTGAGCGCGCCCGTGAGGCTCATGCCCACGGTGCCGTCGGCGGCGATCATCTTCTGCGAAAAGAGCCGGCACGCCTCGGCGAGACGCGCGCCGTTGTAGGCCTTGAAGGTGTTTTCAACGAGGTCGACGACCTTCCAGCCTTTGCGAATCGGGTTTGGAAGCAGGCGCGGAAATTTCTTATTAAGCGACATGGCCGCGCGTGTGTAGTGCGGCGGTAAAAACATTCAACCCTCAAGACACCCGCGCCCCATTCTTCTCCCGCGCTACTTCGTCACGCGCAGGACACGATTATTGTAGCTATCCGTGATGATCAGCGCCCCATCCGGCGCGATGGTCACGCCGTGCGGGCGAAACAACTCGCACGCCACCGGATCGCCGCCCAGCCCCGCCGTGCCTTTCGTACCGGTGCCCGCAACGCGGCTGATGAGCCCCGACTTCGGATCAAAGCGGCGCACCACCTGGTTCTCGGCATCCGCGATGATCACGGTGCCATCGCGATCCAGGCAGAGGTGCTTGGGACCATTTAGCGTGGCTTGCAGCGCCGGGCCGCCATCCCCGCTCAGCCCGGCCTTCCCCGTCCCGGCCACGGTCCGGATCTTTCCCGCCGCATCCACATAGCGCAGCGCGTTTCCGCCGCGCTCCAAAATATACAGTGAACCATCCGCCGCCACCGCCACCGCGCGGGGATCGGACAGCGGCGCTTCCTTCGCGGTCGCGCCATCCTCCGGGCGCCCGCCCTTTCCATTGCCCGCCACCGTTTCGACGATGCCCGTCGCCAGCACAATCCGCCGCACGCGCTTGTTATCAATGTCGGCCACGTAGAGGTCCTTCCCATCCGGCGACAACGTCACTTGAATCACCGTCCCAAAACTCGCCTGCGCGGCAGGCCCTCCATCGCCCCCAAAGCCCTTTTTCCCCGTGCCCGCAAACGTGCTGATCTGACCCGTCTTCGGATCGAGTTTGCGAATGCGATAATTCCACGCATCGGCAAAATAGANGGTCCCATCCGGGGNGATCGCGAGATTGTGGATGCCATTGAACTCCGCCGCCGTCGCGGGTCCGCCGTCCCCGGTGCCACCTTTCACGCCCGTACCCGCCAGCAGCGTGAGCCGGCCCGCGGCATCCACCCGCAGCACGCGATTGCCGGACACCATCTCGGCAATAATCATCTCGCCCTTCGGTGAAAACTCCACGGCAAAAGGCTCACGCAACCGGCACTCCGTGGCGGGGGCGTCCGCATCCTTCGTCCCGCCGCCGGCCATGAGCTCGATTTTGGCGGCAAAAGTGGAAGCGGCGAAAGCAAGGAGCAGAATGAGGGCGCGCATGGCCCCCCGGCATGGCAGGCGCCGCGCGGGACTTCAAGCCGACAACGACTGTCTCCTCCAGTCGTCGTCACGGGTCAAAATCTACCGATTTTGCGCCGCTCTCCGCAGGGCGAACCAAGGTGGGGCTACCCAAAATATGCCCCCTGCCCTTCAGGTCTTTGCGATTTCCGCTTTGCATCGGCGCCGTTCTTTCGCACTCCATGCGGGCAAATGGATAAAGCCGCCAAGTCCTTCCTTTTCGAACTACTCCGCACACCCAGCCCCACGGGCTTCGAAGTCCAGGGTCAACGTGTGTGGGCCAAATACGTCGCCCAATTTGCCGATCGCGTGGAAAACGACGCCTACGGCACCGCCTGGGCCACGCTGGAAGGCGCGGCCAAAAAGCCCCGCCGCATCATGCTCGAGGCGCATGCGGACGAAATCGGCTTCATCATCAAGCACATCACCAAGGAAGGCTGGCTGCGCGTGGACCGCATCGGCGGCAGTGACACCGCCACGGCGCGCGGCCGCCGTTTGGACATCCTGGGCGACAAGGGCGTCGTCCGCGGCATCATTGGCAACACGGCCATCCATCTCCGCAAGGACAGCCTCAACGACGAAAAGGCCCCGAAGATTCACGAGTTGTATGTGGATGTCGGCGTCTCCAGCGACACCGAGGTCAAAAAACTCGGCCTCCGCGTGGGCCATCCCGCCGTCTATGCCGACGCCGCGGAAGAATTCGGCGAAGGCCGCGTGGTCGGCCGCGCCCTCGATAACCGGCTCGGCGGCTTCATCCTCACCCAGGTGCTCGCCCGCCTTTCCAAGAATCGGAAGAAACTCCGGAGCACCGTCATTGCCGTGAATGCGGTGCAGGAGGAAATCGGCGGCCACGGCGCCCGCATGGTCTCCCATCGCCTCATGCCGGATGTGGCCATCTGCCTCGACGTGACCCACGCCACGGAGACCCCCTCCATCGATTTCTCCATCCACGGTGAGGTGAAGCTCGGCGCCGGCCCCAGCATCACCCACGGCACGTGCAATCACCCCAACGTCATCCGCCGCATCATGGAAGTCGCCGAGCACCGCGGCATCCCCCTCCAGCACGAGAGCAGCGGCCGCTACAGCGGCACGGATACCGATGTGATCTTCGACACGCGTGAGGGCATCCCCAGCGCGCTCATCAGCTTCCCGCTCCGCTACATGCACAGCGTGGTGGAAATGTGCGACCTCCGCGATATCGAGCGCACCATCGACCTCGTGGCTGCGTTCGCCGAGAGCGTGGTGGAAGGCGACGAATTCGGCGTGAAGCTATAACGACCTGGCGACCTGACCCGCGGCTACTGCGAGGCGCCCTCGAAGAGCTGGGCCCGATTCCGCGCGTCCAGCCACTGCCAGCTCCGCCATTCGCGGGAGGTGTCGTCCCGCTCCCGGGCCCGCAACTCCGCGACGGACGTCCGTGCTTGCGCCCGGTTGGGATGCCCCTCCGGCGCCTCCGCCACCGCGAGAATCGCCGGCCAGGCGGCGGACCCCTGCGTGGACCAATACGTCACATCGAATCCCCACGACAGATCCGCAATGGATTTGCGCGCGCACCATCCGGAAACAAAACCCGCCACATCCAGAAACTGCATCCCGTAGCAGAGCACAAACGCCGCCATGGTATTGTGCCAGACCAGCCGCGCGAGCCGCCCGCCGCGCTGCACCTGCATCGCCAGGAAGCCATACCCGACCGCCACCAAGCCCAGAAAGCAGAGCACATACACCCGCTTCTCCGTGAGCAAGTGCGTCGCCTCGACATACAAATAATCCCGTCGGATTACGCTCGCCGCGAGCATCAGATTTTGCGCGATCCACAGGTGCCCCAGCCACCGCAGCGCCCGGCTGCGCGTCACTTCCGGGGCCTGCTGGAAAATCACGGCCAGCACCACCGCCGCGAGCACGGTGGCGACAATCAGGTTGTTCACGCCCGCGTGCAGGAAATCCTTGTGCGACATCCCCTCCGGCAAGGTCACTCGCGACCACAGGTCCACCACATCGATGGTATTTACGAGGGCAAAGAGCCCATTCAGCGCCAGCAGCGCGGACAGGCTTTGCATCCACGCCAGCTTGGCGTCGGGTCGCCGCCACACTCCGAGAATCCACCCCGTGTCACCTCGGGTTTCCCCGCGCGGCCGCAGGAACGCCAGGACGAATGACGCCACCGCCAGCCAGAAAACCAGCCGCCACGGCGAGAACTTCAGCCCCAGCACCCAATTTTCCGCCCATTCCCCAAAGCGCACCAGCAAGTCATTGAAGATGAGATTTCCCCCCGCGAAAATCGCGCCGAATACCATGAGGAGGATCACCGCCGGCGCCACGATCGTCAGAGCCCGCGAGATCCTTCCCCCGGGGCTCGATGCCCGTCCCTCCGGCCGTTGCGCCAGCCAGGTCGCCGAGAGCCACGGGATACGCTCAAAGCACGTCGCCACCGCCACCACCTGCCGCAACCACCGCTGCCACACCGGGACCAATTCAGTAAAATAGGTATTCCCTGCGAGCACCATCAGCAGCGCCGCGAGGACGCAGAGGTTCGTCAGGCCAAGGTCGATCCCACCTTGGATCCCCGCCGCAAAAATGAGGCCAAAGGCCAGCCAGTCCGTCGCCCCAATCTGCCGCCGCCCCCGCGCCGCGAGCACCCCCATCGCCAGCAGAATGGCAAAAATTCCCACATTGATTCCCAGCGAGGCCTCCCAAAACAGGACATCCGCGACCGCGGTTAAGACGAGCGAAGTGGCCACCAACGGCCAGACGCGAACCTGCTCGGCAGGCAACGAATGGACGGTGGCGGTGGCAGTGGTTGGACCCATAGGTTCGGAGAGACGGAAATGAGACGTCCTGGAGCCACCGGCGTTCAATCTGGTTTGCGCCGGTCCAGGTTCAGCTCGCAAACTCCTCCTTTTCCCGCGCCCTCGTTCGCCCACACGCCCTTGCCAAAAAAGATCCACGCGCACGCATCCACTCCCTGCCCTCCCCTCGATTCCTTTATTGCACCATCGGTGAAGAGGAAGGACCCGGAACCGCAAGACCGGGCCATCGGAAGCACCGATGGTGCCTCTTTGTACGTGAGGCCAACCGCAGGACTCTTGGCTACTTCCGCCGGAAGATAATCACGTGCTGCTGAGGGAGTTCCTCCTTGGTCGTCACCCATTCCAACTCCGGGTGCAGCGCCATCTCCTTTTTCACCTGCTCCTCCGCCATCTTGTGCACCTCCTTGATGGCCACCTTCGGGTCTTCTTTGCGAAACTCAATGAACACCAGGCGCCCGCCCTTTTTCAGCCCCGGAATCATCGCCCGCACCATCTCATATGGAAAATCAAACTCGTGGTACACGTCCACCAGCAGCATCAGGTCGCAACTCGCTGGCGGCAGCTTCGGATCCTGCACCGTCCCGAGTACGGGCTGCACATTGGTGATGCTCATCAGGTGCATCTTGTGCGTGAGCAAATCGAGCATCTCCTGTTGAATATCCACCCCGTACACGATGCCCTTGTCCCCCACGATCCGCGCCATGCGGCTCGCATAGTACCCGGTGCCGCACCCGATATCGGCCGCGACTTCCCCGGGCTTCAGATCCAGTGACTTCACCGCAAGGTCCGTCCGTTCCTCCTCCTCGCGCTCGGGCCGCTCCAGCCACCCCGCGGCTTGGTGCCCCATCACATGTGCAATCTCGCGCCCCATGAAAAACTTCCCGATGCCATTGGGATCGTGCTGCGCCTTCGTCTCGTAGAGCGGATCCGGCGGCTTGGGCAATTCCTCCGCCAGAGACCAGACCACGGTGGCGAGCAGCAACGCGAACGTTCGGAGAGATTTCAGCATAGCGCCCACGAGACGAGCCCCCCGCGCCCACGAGTGCAAGTGCATTCGGGCGCCAACGACCACGATTCCGGGCTCGTCATATCACACTTCCGCCTGCCCAAACTAAGCGCGTCCGCGTCTTTGGTCTGTCATCCCAAGTTCCATAACACAGGACGTGATCGGTGATGCGGAGAAGAAGTGGCAAGTGGCGGCCGAATTCTCCGCGAGGGGAGCGCACGCTTCCAGCGTGCCGTGCTCCGCGTCTCGCGGAGCACTGCCGCGCCCAAGGGTCGGAAAATGACTTCAAATCAGTTTTTTGGCACCTTTGATTCCCGATCACTTACAACAGTTTATTCGTGAGCTCATCGAGTCGAGGGATCTCACTCCAAGCCTTTACCTCCCCCTCCCCGACCCTACGCCTCCAGCCGGTACCCCATCCCATGCACCGTCAGCAAATGGATCGGCTCGCCCGATTCCTCCTCAATCTTTTGCCGCAGCTTCACAATGAGCTGATCCAGCGTGCGCGTCGTCCCATAGTACTCAATGCCCCACACCTCATTCAAAATGGAGTCGCGCGAGACGGCGTTCCCCCGCTCGCGATAGAGCAGCGCGAGCACCTTCAGCTCCCGCGGGGTCAGTTCGAATTTTTCCTTCCCGCGCGTGCCCCGCAGCGCCTTGCAGTCCACGCGCACCTTCCCAAATTTGATCTCCTCCGGCAGTTCCGCCTCCACCGTATTCGTCGCAAAGTCCGCGCGCCGCAGGAGTGCCTGGATGCGCGCCAGCAGCTCGCGCAGGGAGAAAGGCTTGGTCACATAATCATCGGCGCCCAACTCCAAGCCCACCACCTTGTCGATCTCCTGTCCCTTCGCGCTCAGCATGAGAATCGGCACCCGGCTCTTCGTGGCGCGAATCTCCCGGCACAAATCATAGCCACTTTTGCCAGGGAGCATGATGTCGAGCACCACCAGGTCCGGCTTCCGCTGCTTGAAGAGTGGCAGGGCCTCGGTCCCCGAGCAGCAATCCGTCACGTCGTAGCTNTCCGCGCGCAGTGCATCACAGAGACCGAGACGGATGTGGGCGTCGTCTTCCACGACCAGGACGTGCTTCTTCATTGGCGTCAGTGTTTCGTATTCGACGCCCGGTTTCCAGCACTACTCTGCGGCCACTCGGCGGGCGTCACGCTTCCTCCTTGTGGGCCAGCGGCACCCGCAGGGTGAAGCGGCTGCCCCCGCCTTCGCGCCGCTCGAATTCGATGCGCCCGCCGTGCTCCTCCGCCAAGCGCTGCGCCAGCGTGAGTCCCAGTCCGCTGCCCTGGATGCCGCTGCTCAGGCTGTCGTGTGCGCGGTAAAAGCTCTCAAAAATCTTCCGCTCCTCGCCCTCAGGGACCCCCATCCCGCGGTCCAGCACACTGAGGAACAGCGAGCCATTGTCCGTCCACGTGTGCAGTTCCACCTCCTTGCGCTCCGGGCTGTATTTCTCCGCATTGGAGAGCAGNTTCACCAGCACCTGCGACAGCGCGTCCTCATCGCCCACCACGGGATACGGCGGCGGCGCCGCCTCCCAGCGCGTGGTGAATCCCGCATCGCGCAGGTGCATCTCGTGGCAGTCCCACACGCGGGCGATCACGCCGTGCAAATCAAGCG
>FJVU01000740.1_pt1 | contig 13081 bp, 9 predicted proteins | sample 1011831 | NCBI WGS metagenome assembly FJVU01 (sample SAMEA3912450, study PRJEB9761) | metagenome | biome: forest; material: soil | place: USA | collected 2011-06-22 | depth 0.1 m
CGTCAATATCGTCAAAACCTCCCGCACCCCGTTTCATTTCTCTCCAATGCATCGTGCGCATCAATTGCAGAAACCCCCTCCAATCAACCTGACTCCCGAGGCGAAGCCCTTTGCTATCTGCAGTTCCGCCACCCCGATCCCGCGCCATGCCGAGCCTTGCTTCGCCATCGTCCATATCGTCAAAACCCCACTTCCGAACGTCCCTGCGCCACGTCCCGCCATGTTAACGCAACCTTCACGCAAGCCCTTCCCACCCAAAGACCTGCGCCAAATTCCCTTCGAACGACCGCCGTTTTATTCCGTCACGCCCGATCTGCGCAGAAATTGCGGAAACCCCTCCCTGTCGGCCCAAAACGCCCCCTATCAGCCACTTGCCTGCCCCCCTCTGTCCCGGCACCACGCCGCCCGCCACGCGCCACCCGGCTACGTTTTCACCGCTTTTTTTGAACAAATGCCGCCCTCCACGGTCATTCTTTCCCCGCAGGTGGCCGAAACCGCCGCTTGCCAAGCGCGGTGCGGTCGCCTTGTATCCGCGCCCCATGCCCCGGCTCCCAGCCGGAAGCGCGGGAGATGAGCGGCCCGGTCTTCGGTGCGGCACCACTTGCGTGTTGCACCCGGAAACCGAAGCCCCCCTAATTTGATTGGTAACAACGACATGATCAGCGTCCAAAACCTGACGAAAAAATACGGCTCGGTAACCGCCGTGAACAACATCAGCTTTGAGGTGGAAAAAGGGGAGATCGTGGGCTTTCTCGGGCCGAACGGCGCCGGGAAAAGCACCACCATGAAGATGCTCACCGGCTACCTCCCCTCCACCACCGGCAGCGTCCGCATCGCGGGGTTCGATATCTTCGAGCAAAGCGTGGAGGCCCGCCGCCATATCGGCTACCTGCCGGAAAACACCCCCCTCTATACCGACATGCGCGTCGGCGAATACCTTCGCTACCGCGCTGCTCTCAAGGGCGTCCCCCGCGGCAAGGTCCGTGACCGCGTCTCCGATGTCGTCGAGCTCTGCCAGATCAAGGACCGGGAGAAGCAGCTCATCGGCTCTCTTTCCAAAGGCTACCGCCAGCGCGTGGGCCTCGCCGACGCCCTCGTCCATGACCCGGACCTTTTGATTCTCGACGAGCCGACCATCGGCCTCGACCCGAACCAAATCCGCACCGTCCGCGAGCTCATCAAGAATCTCGCCCACAAGCGCACCGTGCTCGTCAGCACCCACATCCTGTCTGAAGTCGAGATGACCTGCTCCCGCGTCATCGTCATTCACAAAGGGACCATCCGCGCCAGCGATAGCGCCGAGAACCTCCTCAAGTCCCACCGCGCGGTCGGGGAACTGCGCGTCGAGGCCCGCGTGGGCGCCGATGCCGGGGGGGCCGCCGCCGAGGCGCTCACCAAGTTACAGGGCGTCAAGGACGTCGCGGAGGAAGCCCTTGGAGAATGGACTGTCTTCACCATGCGGCTGGATGCCAACGCCACTCCCGGGGAGGAGGTCCTCCGCCTCGCCCGCGATCGTTCCTGGACGGTTCGGGAGGTGCATCAGCGGCGGGCCACGCTGGAGGATGTCTTTGTCGAGCTCACCCACGAGGCCGCCTAGTCCCGCTTTCTACCGATTTCCATGCGCACCTTTTTCGTCCTTTTCGATCGCGAACTGCGGTCCTTCTTCAATACCCCCATCGCCTACGTGGTGATGGTGTTCTTCCTGGCGGTTCTGGGTATCCAATTTCACACCTGCGTGATGGCCGTGAACAACCATCCCGAGTTTTCCATTTCGATGCTGGAGGCTGGTTTCGACAGCGTCTTTTGGTTCGCCTACATTCTCTGCATTTCTCTCATCAGCATGCGGACCTTTGCGGATGAGTTCCGCATGGGCACCTTGGAAACGCTCACGACGGCGCCCGTCCGCGACTGGCAGGTCGTCCTCGCCAAATTCGCCGGCGTCTTCACCTACTACCTGGTGCTGCTGGCACCCACCACGCTCTTTTTCCTGCTGCTCCGGATCTTCAATGGCAGCCTGAATGGTTCTTCGCTCGGCCCCTTCGGCTCCACCTACCTCATGCTCGTCCTCATTGGTCTTTTTTACGTGTCGGTGGGCTGCCTCGCCTCTGCCCTCGTGAAGGACCAGATCAACGCCGCCGTCATCACTTTCGGCGTCATCATGGTCATGTTCTTCGTCCCGGTTTTTGTGGCCTCGCCCGGCCTTGTCAAAAACACCGAGATTCGGGCCGTGGGCCAGTATTTGAGCCCCTACTTTCATTTGCACGACGCTTGCGCCGGCCGGTTGGATACCCAGCAGTTGGTGCTCTATCCCAGCCTCACGCTCGCCACCCTCTTTTTCACCCTTCAGGTTTTCCAATATCGCAAATGGCGCGCCTAGTTCGTCGTCCCGGCTTTATCCTTTTTCGTCATGAGTGAACCTACCAGCGAATCATCCTCCCGCACCTCCCGCACCTCCCGCCCGGCTCCCCGGGTCGTTCGGATTGGCCGCCTGCAAATCGCGCTGAACGTCATCCTGCAGTCCGTGGCAGTCATCGCCCTGTTGATCATGGCGAACTTCCTCGCCTTCCGCCATCACCGCTCCCTCGATTGGTCGGGCACCAGCGCCTTTTCGCTCAGCCCGCAGACCACGGCCGTGCTGAAGCAGTTCCAGGAGCCCGGCAAGGCCATCGTCTATTTCTTCGATGTCGGCAGTCCCGTCTATCACGATACGGTGCGCCTCCTTCAGGAATACGAGAACCAGTCCAATCGCAAGCTGGTGCTGGAAGTGGTGGCCGCCGGCATGGATCCGCAGCGCGCGCGCGAGCTTCAGGCCAAGTACAAGTTTGATTCGCGCGAAAATATTGTGATCCTGGACTACAAGGGAAAATCCAAATGGGTCGAGGCCTCGGACTTTGCCGAGATGGAGGAATTGCCCCCGGAGAAGCAACGCCCGGAGGAGGGCGTGGTCGCCCGCGTGAAGAACTTCAAGGCCGAGCAATACATCACCGCCGCCATGATGGACCTCGTGGAGGAAAAGCAAAACAAGGTCTACCTCGTCACCGGCCACGGCGAACTCGATTTGTCCAAGCCCGATTTTCAAATGGCCCGCCAGGCCATGGAGCACCAGAACCTGAAGCTGGATAACCTGTCCCTCACGGGCGTGGACAAGATTCCCGACGACGCCAATACCGTGGTCATCGCCGGTCCCCAGCAGGATTTTTCCGAGCGCGATCTCAAGCTCCTCAGTGAATACTGGGGCCACAATGGGCGGCTCTTTGTCGCCCTGGGGCCCGAGGCTGAAGCCACGAATCTGAGCGCCTGGCTCAATGCCCGTGGCGTGACCCTGCGTAATGATCGGGTCATTCGGGTCACCGGAAAATTGGTGGAAAATGTGGTGCAAAAATACGAGGTCCGCCCCGCGGAAGGAACCTTCACTGCCGCCTCCCGCATCACACAGCCGCTGACCGGGCGCAACACGGGGTTCATTGGGGAGACCCAGTCGATGATTCCCGTGGATAGCATGTTTCGCGCGGGCGAAATCGCCATCGTCCCGCTTGTCCTTAGCGCTCCGGAATGGTGGGGTGAAATCGACCCGATTACCGAAGGCAGTCTGCCCACCTACGCCGACGGCAAGGACCACAAGGGGCCGCTCGCCCTCGCCGTGGCCGTGGAGAAAGGCGCCGTCCGCGATCCCAAGGTCCAGCTGGAGACGCCCCGCCTGGTCGTGGTCGGCAACGGCCTCTTCCTCAATGATACCGGCCTGAAAGTGCTGCGGGATAATCGGGACTTCTTCGTGTACTCCCTCAACTGGCTGCTCAATCGTGAGAGCCTGTTGGAACTGCCCGCCAAGGATCGCCCCTTGAACGACATTCTTCTCACGAACGATCAGCAAGTCCGGCTGGGCTTCCTCCTCGTCCTGGGAATCCCGATTTGCTTCGGCGTGCTCGGCCTGTACTACCTCGGCTGGCGCAACGGTTGGAACCTTCTCACCATCACGGTCGTCGTGGTCTGCCTCGGGCTGATTCTCTGGGGGGCTGAGGAGACGGTGCGCCGCTGGGCCTCGGGCGCGGACTCCTCCGCTCCGGCCACTCCTGCGGCCAGTCCGAACTCCAACTAACCGCCATGAAACTGCGCAACACGCTGCTGCTCCTCGCGCTGGTCGCCGGTCTGTTCGTCTACATCCAGTGGGTGGACAAAGGCAAGCCGAGTACGTTTGGTAAGAGGACGGAAGAAATCCATCCCGCCCAGTTCGATGAGGATAAGATTACGACCGTCACGATCAAAAACCGGGATCTGAACGCGGTTCAGTTTTCGCAAAAGGACAACGTCTGGCGCCTCGAATCGCCGCTCAAGGATCGCGCCCAGGACTTCGACGTGAAGAGCATGATCGGCCAGTTGGGGTTGCTCAATCTCGTCCGCGTGAGTGATACCCCTCCCACCAAGGATCAGCTCAAGGCCTACGGCCTGCTCAAGCCCGAGTTCACCGTGAAGGTCGAGGCCGACAAGCCGCTCGAAATCAGCTTTGGCGAGGAGACCACGCTGCGGGGCCGCTACTATGTGAAGGTGGAGGGCCGCGACCTTGTCTACATGGCCCAGACGTCCATCCGCGAAATGCTCGTGCGCAAACCCGAGGAGTGGCGCAATCGCACCCTTTCCGAGGTCGCGCCGCAAAACGTGAAGAAGTTCACGCTGAAGACGGCCAATGGCGAAATCGAGGTGACCCGCTCGGGCCGATACTGGTCCCTCACCAAGCCGCTCAAGGCCCGGGCCGATCAGCAGAAAGTCGGCGATTTTCTCGCCAATGCGCTCAATGCCCAGGTGCAGGAATTCGTGCCCGGGGCCAAGGACCTCGGCGCTCTCGGCCTGGCCGAACCGCGCGCCACGTTTACGTTTGTAGCCGACGGCACGGACACCCCTGCCGTCCTGGAAATCGGTGCCGTGAAGGTGGAGAAGGAGCCGCCGAAAAAGGACGGCGAAAAACCGGCCGAGCCCAAAATTCCCACGAAAAACGTCTACGTGAAAATGACCGGCCGCGAGGGCGTGGTGACCATCCCCGGGGACATCGAAGTCCTCCTCCAGACCCAGCCCAAGGATCTGCGCGACCGCAATATCATGCGCATTCAGGAGGCCTCCGTGAACCGCCTCACCATCGAGTCGCCCGGCAAAGAAAAAGTGGTGCTCGAAAAGACCCTCGCCAAAAATCAAATCAGCGAGGAATGGGTCCGCAAAGTCGCGGGCAAAAGCGATCAGCCCGTCAACACCGGCGCCGCCAGCAAGCTGCTCAGCGAACTCGCCAACGGAAAAACGATCACCTTTGTCGCCGATCTCGCCAGCGATTTGAAAGGCTTCGGCCTCGACCAGCCACAAGTCACGGTGACCGTGGGCGATTTCTCCGAGGGCAACACCGCCGAGACCAATGCCGGCGAGCGCGAGCAGGCCCGGCTGCTTCTCGGCCGCGCCGACACGGACGGCGTCTATGCCAAGCTCTCCGACGAGCCCTTCATCATCACCATTCCCAAGTCGCTCTTGGAATCCATCTGGACGGATCCCATCCAGTGGCGGCCCATCTCCGTGAAGGATCTCAAGGCCGATGACGTGGTCGCCCTCGAAGTGACCCGGTTCGGCCAGGCCTCGCTCAATCTCGTTCGCGAAGGCAAGGTCTGGAAGCTGGCCAAGGGCGACACCAAGGTCAGCCAGGCCGCCGTCGAGTCCCTGGTCAACACGCTCACCGATCTCAAAGCCGTCCGCTGGCTCGGCCCGACCAAGCCCGAGCACGGCCTGGAAAAACCGAACCTCACCATCACCTACACCCTCGCCGATAAGAAAACCGGCAAGGTGCAAATCGGCGCGGTCAATCCGGGGCCCCTTTGGAACGCCTGCGTGGATGGCGAGAAAGCCACCTTCTTCCTCGCCGGTCCCTCCTTCGACGCTCTCAACGCGGCCCTCGTGGAAACCCCCAAGACCTCGTCCGCTGCCGACCCCTCCACGCCGGGTGCCACGGCCGCCGCCCCCACGCCCACCGGACCCGCGCATGTCGCCGTTCCCCCCGCCGAGGAATCCCCCAAACCCGCCGAGTCCACCAAGCCCACCGAAGCGCCCGCCCCCGGTCCCAAACCGACGCCGGAGCCAGAGACGAAAGGGAAATAGCTGAAAAGGAAAACTCCGGCGGCGCCGCATTTTTGACGGCACGCGCCGGAGTTTCGACGGAGTCGCTGTTGGTATGCTGCGGAGCTAGACGAGAGCCGGGCAGAGATCGGAGGCGTCCACGGCGTCCTGCACCTGTTTGAACATCCGGTCGGCGGCTGGCACCACCTGCGGGGTGTGATTATTGATGGGGCCCCAATGCCCATTCGCGTTGCGCAGCGCGACGCCGGTGAACTCCACGTGGAAGGCCGGGCACGATTTGGAAAGCGCTTGGTAGCTCTTGCCCGGCTCATCGCCCCAATTGGTGGCGTCGTCCGCGTTGCAGTGCGCACCTTCGCTGAAGATTTCCCGCCAACCGGTGTTTGGGTGCTGGCGGTACCACTCGAAAATGCCTGGCAGGAGCTGGTGCGCCGTTCGTGCGTTCCAACTGGTCTGGAAGAGACCGGCCTCGGCTTTTTCCCCCGTGAAATTGTGGGCACCCGTATCGCGCCCACGGCAGTAGAGGCCTGAGCTTTCGCGGATGCCGAGCCCCATCATAAGGACAAAGAGGTGACGCAGAGTATTCACCCCAGCAACCGAGTTGTCCATGCCCGCATGCTGAAATTCGGCGCGGTATTCCCACATCGTGTCACCGTTGGCGTGGACCACTGCCTTGGCCATCTCGACAGCCACGGGATCTTCCGCTTTCAATTTGCAGTAGGCCCGGCCAAAGCACAGCGCCAGGCCTTTGATGTACCCGTGTGGAGCGGGGTCGTTGTCGTGCCAGCCGTAGTGGGAGATCTCGGAGTTGGCGGCGATTTGGAGGATGGGATCGAGCGGATTAGGAATGGGCGGCATGGTTTGGTGGTTGTTTGAGGTGGAGTCGTGGGAGCGGTTTCTCGGGGCCTACCGCGCTCCCGGGGCGCGGTCGTAGGCGGCGGCGAGTTCTCTTCCGTCGGAGCTTTGGTCGCAAGCCAATCGTGATCAAAGATCCGGAGGAGCGCCTTGGGAAGGTCCGCCGCGGAGGTCAGATTGCCGTCGCCGGGCATCCCCGTGACTTTTTTCACCACGAGGCAGGTGAGGGGCGGGAGCTTTTCTTCTTCGCAGTATTGCTGCACGGGCCGCAGACAATGGCCAATGCCCACGCGGCTGAGCCCGGTGAGAGCCTGCACGATGTCGTAGGTCAGCATCTGCCGATGCGTGGCGGCGAGGGCCAAGAGGCTCCAAAGCTGGGCGGCACGTTGTTCGCGTTGCATGGCTTAAGGGTTCTGGCCTCCGGCACCCCCAGCGGCTCCGCTTCCAGCTGCAGCCCCACCAGTTCCCCCTCCGGCACCGGCCCCTCCAACTCCGCCAGCGCCGCTTCCTCCCACCCCGGCGCCGCTGGCCCCCCGCATATCTTGAACGATTTGCCGGCGCTCCTCCTGAGCTCCCCGGCGCTCCCCCTGCTTTTGGCCAAAGATGTAGCCTGCGATCGAACCGAGGACCGCCCCGAGAGCATCCGAATTGATCAGTTTCCCCGTGCCCAAAATGATGACGGTCAGCAACAGAAAGCTCATACTGAGTAATTCAATCATCGTCCGTTCAGTGATGATTAGTTTCTTCATGTCATCGCTAAAGAGGGCTAGAGCCACGAAAATCAGGACGATCGCGACAATCATCGCATAGACCGCCCAAGTGAGTCGTGTGAGGATATCATTTTGATTGGTACCCGCCTGCACGTCGGTGGCATTCATCTTGGTCGTAAGGTCTGCCAGCTTCTGCCGCTCATCAGAAACAAGCTTTTGGACGTCCGCTGTCTCTGCGTTGATGGCCCCTAGGTGAGCATCGAGCGCCGCCAATTTGCTGTCCTTATATTTCTTGAATACGCTCTTAAGCTTATCCCCAAGCCCGGAGAGTTCAGGGATCAAACTCACGACCTTTTCCTTGAGATCCTCGCATTTCAGTTTGGGATCCGATGACAGGTTTCCGTCCTTGTCGATGATGCCATGGAATGCCGCATAGAGAGCATCCAGGGCAGGAGTTTCCACTCTTTCAAACGAAATAGAGCCCGTCTTCTGCGCTTTTACGCGCAAGGCTTGAATTCGTGGCGAGGATGTCTCCAAAGACCCCTCGTCCCGAGGAAAATTCACACGATAAATGGAGCTCGCGCTCCTGCGCAATGAGTAGACGGAATCGTAGATGTTTTTGAACTCGACTGACTTGTCTTTCAGCGGCCCGGTATAGTCTTTTGCCGATTGAGCCATACCCAGCAGCGCAGCGATGTCACCTTGAACGTATTTATCCAACTCAGCGTCGGAAACGCTGGATTTAATCCCATCGACCTCCTGCTTGTAGTTCGCCAAGTCCTCCAGATCGCTTTCCAATTTTTCGATGCGCTTTTTCGTGGCCTCGTATTCGCTCTGCAAAATGTAGGTGGCGATTTTGTGTTCGTTGCCGGCGTCTTTCGTGCCAGTAACGTTTTGCGCACTGGCGATGGCGGGTGCGAGGCAGGCGAGCAGGGCCAGCGTGTATCGGAGGGTGTTCCAGATTGTTTTCATGGTCGTGGGATTTGCAATGCGGTGGCCCTACACCCCCATGAGCGTCCAGGTCTGCCAGGGGCTCCAGTTGCCGAAGTCTTCGCCTTTGTAGATGTAGTGGAGGCGGACTTTGATGATGGCGCTGGTGCCGGGGGCGGGCAGCCAGTTCAGGGTGTAGTTGGGGCGCAGGTCGAGGTCGGGTTTGAGGCCCGCGGCGCCGAGGTCGAACTCGAGCTTGATGCCGTCGAAGATGCCCTTCGTCCACACCACCTCCACCTTGCCGCCGCCAGTGGGGCGCAGGGAAAAATCGGGCGCGGTGGTGGCGGGGTTGGGCGCGCCGGTTTCGGGGCCTTCGGTGCCGAGGTCCTGGCCGATGGCGGAGTCGTAGGCGTCGGCTTCGGTGATGACGTCGTTTACGTAGTTGAGGATGCGCCGGAGGGCGCCGTAATCCACCAGGGCGGGCGCGGTCGGGAGGGTGAAGGTGAGCCAGGAGATGGTTTCTTCGCGCTCGATGGCCAGGAGCACGTCGTCGATGCGCTGATAGGCGCCGTCGGCGAAAGCGGCGACCGCCCCGCGGTATTTCTCGAGCGCATAGACCGCATTATCCACGTCGAGCAGGATGGCGGTGACGTCCGCGGGCACCAGGCCCAGCGTGGTGGCATGGGTGGGGAGCTTGGTCTTGAAGTTTTGCAGCCACACAATCTGGTTGCCGATGCGGACCGGGTAGTAGTTGGAGTGTTTCATGGATTTGCGCTTCTTGGGTAAAGGGTTGGGGGCCGGTGGGTCGGGCTCGTCGTAACGCGCCCCCGAATCGTAGCGAACGCCGGAATCGTAGCGGGCCATGGCTTACCGCAGAGCGGCCCCGTGGGTGGTGCGGCGGCTTTCCCGGTGGCGTCGGCGCTGGAGGTGCGTTCGGCTCCCGGGGCTCGGCTGGGGCGGCCTCGCCCCTGCCAGCGGCTTCTCCCCAGAAGCCAGCCAGCAGGGGCGACCTATGCCACCCAAAAAATCGGGACGCCGACGCGAAAAGGGAGGCGGCGCCAGCCGGGAAAAAGGGGCGCTCCCTTCAGCGCGGTGCGGCGTCGCCCCGGGAAAAAGCGGCGTTTCCCCAGCGAAGTGACGCGTCACCCGGGCGGAGTGAGCGCCCGGATTATGAATATTTCCGCTCTCCTCGCGAAAGGGAGGGATCACGCCGCCACGGTGGGCCGGCTCCTCCAGAAGGTGGGCGGTCACTTTGGGAAAAGCCTCCGTCACTTTCCAAAGGTGACGCCTCGCTTTTAAAAGGTGATAGGTCGTATTTTCCGTGAAAACGCTTGATGGGGAGGTGTTTGCGCCGAAATATTCGCCTTGCGGCCCGGTCGCTTTGGGAAGAAACCAGAGACCGGTGGCAGTCATGGAAGGGCACGCGCTGTTTGGAGGAGTCGGGGACATCGACGCGGGAATGTGCGCTGGCTACCCGCTCGGATTTCAGAAGGCAAACAAAATCTTCACGAACGGTGTCATTTTATGTGGGGCGGGGAGGGGGGAGGATGGGAAGACGAGGCTGTAAAGGCGGAGCGGCCTCCTGCCGCTTCAGGCTTGGGAAAACTACGGGCACCGCCGCGAGCGTAGGGGCCGCCGTTTGGAGTCCCGCGTTTACGCGGCCCGAGCGTCCAAGCTCCCGTCAGCACGCCTCCCCAGCCGCCTAAAGGCGGGACTCCAAACGGGCGGCGCTCCCGTTTGGGCGGGCGCCGGTGGGTTGATGGGCTCTGGCCAAAGCACCTGGCTGCTACCGGCGTCCGAAGAACTTCTGCACCCGCGCCCAAAAGGTCGGCCGGGGTGGGGCGGTGTCTAGACTGGTAAGGAGTTGAGCGGCGAGCTTTGTCCATTCATGCTCTGGTCCGAGCTTCGCCAGCCAGCCGCCGTAGGCTTGCCGCGCGAGCGTCGCAACTCGCTCCGTTTGCTTGGTGCTTTCATAAAGCATCGCCAGATTGAAAGCCGTGAGACAGGTGTCGGGATGCTCGCGGCCCAGCAGGCGCTCTTGGGCCTCCAGAGCGCGGAGATAAAGAGGCTCGGCTTTGCCATACGCGCCTTGGCTTTTATACAGCACCGCCAGATTGTTGAGGCTGTCAAGTGTGTCGGGATGCTCAAGGCCCAGCACACGTTCACGGATTGCCAACGTGCGGAGGTAGAGGGGCTCGGCTTTGGCGTACGCGCCCTGCCTATCGTAGAGCGCGGCTAGGTTATTGGTGGTAACGAGTGCAGTGGGGTGCTCGGGACCCAATACGCGCTCTTGGGCCTGCAAAGCGCGGAGAAAGAGTGGCTCCGCGTCGTCATATGCCCGCTGGCTGCAATACAGCCCAGCCAGATTATTGACGGTGCTAAGGGTATCAGGATGCTCGCGGCCCAACACGCGCTCTTGGGCTTCCAGTGCGCGGAGGAGGAGGGGGCGTGCTTTTATATAATCAGCTTTCGTATAGTAGATCGACGCGAGACTGTTTACGCTGCTTAGCGTGTTGGGATGCTCTCTGCCCAGAACGCGCTCGCGAGCCTCCAGCGCTTGAAGTAAAAGGTTTTCTGCCCGGTCGTATTTACCTTGGTTTGCATAACAAATGCCTAGATTGCTGAGGCTGAGAAGCGTTTCCGGATGCTCGCGGCCCAGAACACTTTCACGCGCTTCCACGGTGCGAGAGTAGAGAAGTTCAGCTCTGTCATACGCACCCAGGCTGTTATAGAGCAGGGCCAAGTTGTTCAAGCTAGCGAGCGTATTGGGATGCGCACGACCGAACACTCGCTCACAAGCAGGGATCACCTTTTCTCCCACTCGTGCGCCCTCCTCGTATTGGCCATGTCGCCAATGGGCCAATTGCAGCAGGTTCATCACCTCCGCCCACTCCGCCGACTCGCTTGCCTCATCGTAAAGCGCGGCGGCAGCGCGGAAGTGGCCAATGGCTTTTTCGTAGCGGATGGCGGCTTCTTCGGCTTCACCGAGTTTGCGGAGGGCTTCGCGCTTGAGCAGGGCGAGCTGGCGCAGATCATCGGCGGCGGCCTTCTCGCGCTTTTCCACTTCGGCGAGGATGGCGTTGATATCGCTCTTCTCGTGAGCGAGTAGGGCTTTCAGCTCGGCGGTGGTGATGCCTCGCTCTTGCGCCACGGCGACTTGCGCGGCGGCAGGGTCGGCCCCGGGGGGCTGGGCACTGAGCCGGGCGAGCACGGCCTCGGTGAGGCGGGTCTGGCTTTCGAGCGCTGAACGGAGGGCGGCGATCTCCGCGCTGTGGTGTTCGGCATGCGCGGTGAGCGTGCCGAGGCCCTGGGCGTGTGCTGCCGCGAGGGTGTCCACTTTTTGGCTCACCTGCGTAAGTTCTTCGACGAGTGCCAGGAATTCGTCTTTCAGCCCGGCCACGAGAGCCGTGAGGGCATCGGGCGTTTCCACACGGTGGCGGAAGTGGGAACTGCCCAGCAGCCGCGCCCGGTGGTCGCGCTGGAGTTGCAGGAGCGTATCGGGCTCAGGTGAGGCGCCGGGTTTGGGCGGATCGTAGGGGAAGCCGTCGGCACAGAGGAAGACGTAAAGCCGCTTGTCGTGCTGGAGGGCGAGGTCGTGCTCCAGTTGCGTGTAGCTGCGGCGGCCCTGGGGATACGTGGCGCCGGTGCGCGCGAGCTCGGTATTCTCGTCCTCCGCCCCATAGCGCAGCCCGGCGATGTGGATGACGGCCTGGCAGCCGCGGATCTTTTCCTCCAGCATGGCGGCGATGGGCTGGCCGGGGGGCGCGAAGTATTCCTGCTCCACGGCGAGCGCCCCGATGCCGCGCAGGGCGTTGGCCACGGCGGTGCGCGCGGTGCCGAGATCTGCCGTCGTCGCGGAGACGAAGATGCGCGGGACGGGCAGCGCAGGCATGGCGGTCGTGGGGCTCGGACTCATGGCGGCGCGCACCCTGCCCGCGCGGGGGGCGGTGGGTCAATCGCGCAGCGGAGGGGATTCCGCGCTGCGCCTGCGGGGGAGGCGCGCGACGGGCGGCGTTTAGGAAGCGATCAGCGTCTTGGGCGCCAGGTCCTCGGCGCCTTGCTCCAAGAGCCGATAGACGGGAATGAGCCCGGCATTTTTGGGGAGCAAATGTTGGCCGACGTATTCAAAACGGAATTCCGCGGCCCCTTTCACAGTGGCGATGGCGGCGAATTCTCCACTGACGTAGACGTGCCCGTGTCCGGCGATGGGCTCGATGCGGGCCGCGAGATTGGTATGGCGGCCCATGTAGGCGGCGCGCTTTTGGAAGGGGTCGCGGCCTTTGTGGACGGGGCCGGTGTGCAACCCGATGCGGAGTTTCAGATCGGCCTGCCCGGGCTTCACTTTGAAGCGCTCGCTCCAATCCGACTCCATGGTCATTTTTTGCAAGGCGAGGGCGGCGCGGGCGGCGGTGATGGGGTCCTTGAACACCGCGAAAAAGGCATCGCCCCAGGTGTTATTCACCGCTTCGTCGGCCTGCTCGGCG
>FJVU01000694.1_pt1 | contig 12970 bp, 10 predicted proteins | sample 1011831 | NCBI WGS metagenome assembly FJVU01 (sample SAMEA3912450, study PRJEB9761) | metagenome | biome: forest; material: soil | place: USA | collected 2011-06-22 | depth 0.1 m
CTTGCCGGCGAGCTGTTCCTTGTAGAGCCACCACGGCATGTACATGTGCATGCCGGAGGCGCCGTCCTCGTTGTGCGGCGGGCAATTCTCCAGCGCGGGAATCTGGCCGGTGAGGCTGCTGCCCACGGTATCCATGAGGTAGCGGCCCACTTTTCCGGAGCCATTGGCGAGGCCGTCGGGGAAGAGGGCGCTCTTGGAGTTGAGCAGGATGCGCGCGCTCTCGCAGCCGCTGGCCGCGAGGACGACCACGCGGGCGGTGGCCCGCTCTTCCTTGCCGGTATCCTTGTCGATGTAGAGCACGCCGGTCGCCTTGCCCGTTTTGTCGATGGTCACTTCGCGGACCATCGCGTTGGTGATGATATCGAGATTGCCGGTCTCAACGGCCGGTGGCAGGAGGACGGTGGTGCTTTGGAAATTGGCGCGGATGGAGCAACCGCGGCCGCACTCCGTGGCGTAGAAGCAGGCGGCGCGGCCATTCAGGGGCTTGGTGAGAATCGCCAGGTGCGAGGGGATGACCGGGATGCCGAGCGGCCCGCAATGCTTCTTGGTGAGCAATTCGTAGCCGCGTGGCTTCGGCGGCGGCTGGAGCGAATCGTGCAGGGAATCGGGCGTATTTTCCATGCCCTCGTTGGTGCCAAAGACCCCGATGAGGGCCTCCGTTTTGTCATACCAAGGCTCGATTTCGCTGTATTCAAAAGGCCAATCGAGGCCGAGTCCATCGCGGGTCTTGGGTTTGAAATCGTAGGGACCCATGCGGAGGGCAATACGGCCCCAATGGTTGGTGCGGCCGCCGAGCATGCGCGGGCGCCACCACATGAAGTTTTGATTAGTCTGCTTGGCCTTCCAATCGGAGGCATCCACCCACTCCGGGCTGCCCGCACGCTGCACGCGATAGGGTTCACCAGGGACCGTCCAGCCGCCGTCCACCGTGGCGTCGAAGAATCCGAAGTTTTTGTCCTTGGTCGCCTCGCCGCGCAGGGGCGCTTCGACGTTGGTCTGAAACATGGCGGTCTCCTTGATCGGGTCGTAGTTACGACCGGCTTCCAACATGAGCACTTTCAAACCGGCCCGGCAGAGGACGTAGGCGGACATGCCGCCGGCGGCGCCGGAGCCAACGATGATGACGTCGTACGAGGGGAGGGTTTTGCGCGAAGTGATAACGGGCATGGCGGAGGAGAGTGGCGGCGAGGTGGCCCGCGTTCAATGCGGAAAGAAGGGGGGCGTGGAATGACGAATGAAGAATGACGAATGAAACCGGCTCCCCCTACATTCTGGAGCCTACTGCCGTGTCACGTGTAGAATGAGAGACCGTGGCCGCGCCTCGGATGCAAGAAGGGGCTTCATACGCGCCCCGCGCATTTCCTCGCTCGTTACCGTCTGCCCGCCGCCCTGAGCCCCAGAGGGGCTCCCAGGATAAGAGCGTTTACTTTGACGGCACGACTTTCAGATCGGTGTCGTATTCGATGACCTTGCCCAGCTTTTCCAACTCGGGGCGGATTTGCTTGGCCTCGCCCACCACCACGATGGCGATGTTTTCGGTGGTGATGTATTTCTTGGCGAGTTCCTGCGCCTTCGCGGGAGTGACGGCCGCCATGCGGGCAGCGTAGGTCTTGTAGAAGTCCGGGTCGAGGCCGTAGAGCCAGATATCCTGCACGCGGGAGGCCACGCGCCCGGCATTCTCCAGGCTCAGGAGGTAGTTACCCACGTTGTATTGCCGCTGGAGTTCGAGTTCATCGGCCCCGATGGTAGTGTCCCGGATGCGGTTCATTTCGGCGAGGATCTCCTTGATGGCCGGGGCGGTCACTTCGTTGCGAGTTTCCGCGGTGGCCTGGAAGTAGCCGGCCTCGGCATTGTAGCCGAAGGCGCTGCTGCTGCCGTAGGTGTAGCCGTGGCTCTCGCGCAGGTTTTGGAAGAGGCGCCCGCTGAAGCCACCGCCGAGCGTGGAGTTCACCACATTGAGCTCGGGGAGGTCGGGGAAATTACGCGGCGGAGCGAGGTGCGCCACGATGATGTTGCTCTGCACGCTAGGGCTCAAATCGACGAGGTGAATGGTCACGCCTTGAATCGGTTTCACAGCGGCCTTTTTTAGCGCGGGCAATTTCTTCTGCTCCCAGCCGCCGAGGGCCTTTTCAATTTTCGGGAGAATGTCCGCGGCCTTCACATCGCCCACGATGGCGAGGCTGGCGTTGTTCGGGGCGAACCACTGCGCGTGAAAGGCCACGAGGTCGTCGCGGGTAATGCTGGTGACGCTTTCAGGCGTGGTGATGCGGCCGTAGGGGTGGTCCCCGTAGAGGACCTTGCTCATGAGCTGGCCCGCGAGGGAGCCGGGTTCTTTTTTCGAGGCGATGAGGCCGGAAATCGTGCGCTCTTGCTCCTTGGCGAATTGCTCCTGCGGAAAGGCGGGATGCAGCACGGCGTCGGCGAACAACTCCAGCATGCGGTCGGTGTATTTCACCAAGCCGCCGGTGCTCACGCTCATGGAATCCGGGCCGGAACCACCCTCAATGGAGGCGCCAATGGATTCGATTTCCCGGGCGAAGGTATCCGCGTCCATGGTCTTCGTCCCGCGGTTCAGCAACGAGGCGACGAAGTCGGCCTGGCCGGGCTTTTCGCCATCGAGCGAATCGCCCGCCTTGATGATGAGCCGCATGGTGATGGTCGGCTTGCGGTCGTCCTCAATAAAGAAGACCTTCAGGCCATTCGGCAGAGTTTTGACGACGTAGTCTGGGAACGCCGCGGCGGGCGCCGGCCCGGGGGCGGGCTTTTTGGTGCGGTCGATGTCGGCCGAGGCGGCGAGCGAGAGGCCGAGGAGAGCAGAGAGAATGAAACGCATGGTTTTCAAAAGTGCAGAGGTTGCGATGGATCGTGGGTGCGGCAGTTACTTGGCCGCGGGAGTTACCGCGCGCTTGCGTTTGCGGAGGTCTTCCTCGCTTTGGTCCTGCGGGGAATCTTCCTTGGGCGCGCTGGGGACATCGAGCTTCGGCCCGGGCACGGGGTAGTGGAGGATAAAGACTTTGTTGGGATCGAAGTACTTGTTGGCGACGCGCTGCAGATCCTCGCGCTTCACGGCCAGGAAGTGCTCGAGTTCCTTGTTCACTTCATCCGTCTTGCCGTAGAAGAGGTGGGCATTGGCAAGGCTGCGGGCGCGGGCGAGCATGGTGCCGTTCTCGCTGGCGATCTCGGCCTCCTTTTGGTTGAGCGCCTTGGAAAACTCCTCCGCGGTGACGCCGTCCGCTTTTACCTTTTCGACCTCCTCGGTCATCAGCTTGTCGAGGGTTTCCAGCGCGACGCCGCGCTGGCCATTGGCCATCACGCCCACCAGGCCGCCCTTTTCAAAGAGCACGGGAAAGGCCTGCGCGGCCATGGCGACCCGCTCCTTGTCCACGAGCCGTTTATAGAGGCGCGAGCTGCGGCCGGTGGCCAGGATATTGGCCAGCAGGTCGAGAGCGTAGGCGTCAGGGTGCGTCTGTTCGCAGGCCTGCCAGGCATGGAGCGAAGCGGGCAGGGGCGTCTTGCGCTCTTCCACCACGAGGAGCTGCGGGGAGGTGATTTCGGTCACCTTCACCTCGGGCCGCGGCTGCTCGGGGCCTTTGGGGATACCGCCAAAGTAATCCTCCACGAGCTTTTTGGCCTCATCGATTTGGATATCGCCGGCGATGGCGAGGGTGGCGTTATTGGGCAGGTACCACGTCTTCCAGAAATCGCGGAACTCTTCGATTTTCGCCTGGTCGATGTATTGCGCGCTGCCGATGGGAAGCCACTCGTAGGGCGTGCCCTTGAAGACCAGTCCGCAGAGCTTTTCGAACAGCGAGCCGTAGGGCTTGTTGTCGTAGCGCATGCGGCGCTCTTCCTTTACCACCTGCCGCTGGGTCTCCACGCCAGTCTCGTCGATGCGGTTGTGCATCATGCGCTCGCTCTCGATCCAGAGCGCGAGCTTGAGCTGGTTTGCAGGCAGATTGAAAAAGTAGTCAGTGCGGTCGAAGGAAGTGCTGGCATTCAGCACGCCGCCGGCGCCGGAAATGTATTTGTCGATCGTCTTGCGGGGAATGTTGTCGCTGCCCTCGAACATGAGGTGCTCGAAAAAGTGGGCGAAGCCCGTGCGGTCGGAGCGCTCATTCTTGCTGCCCACGTGATACAGCACATACGTGGCGACCACCGGGGCCGCGTGATTCTCGTGAAGGATGACGTGCAGCCCGTTCGGAAGGTCGTATTCCGTAAAGGTGAGCGGCTTCAGCGAGGAGTGGTGCTCTTCCGCAGTGGCCGAGAAGGGCAGCGCGAACGCGAGGGCGAGGAAAACAGTGCGCAACATGCCGGGAGCAGACACGGCTGGGCGGGGGGCATGCAAGGAAACTTCGCGGGGAAGCGTGCGGTGGGTGGGATGGAGTGGGCTGGTCGGATGGCTCGCACCGGAGGACATCGGAGGGGGAGGCGGACAGGGTTAATTTAGTGTGAGATTTTTTGGCGCCACTGCTACCGGCGAAGGAATCAGGTTGGGAAATTACGCTTCGCGTTTGAAAATTCACGCTGGGGCAGCGCGAAGGACTTTGCACGCGACGCTCGGGCGTGGATGNCGGGTGGGTCGGATTCTCTCGGCATCGGCCGCACCCCCCATCACGACGGATGCTATTCTTTTTCGCGGAGGATGAGCCCGCTCATCAGACCGCCGTGATCGCCGGCCGACCACGTGCCGGCGTAGGAGTCGCCGTAAATCAGCACCCGGGCCGAGTAGGCGGCGGTTCCCCCGGGGAGGCCAAAGCCATCGACCGTGATGACCGGCGTGTCGCCCGCCCATTTCACCTTCACGGGAATGGGCGCGGTGATGTCGTGCTTGGCGTATTGGATGCGGGCGCGGACGACCCAATTGTCGCCGAAGAGCTTGGTGACACCCACGATGGTGTACTTGTCTTCCTGCTCGGCCTCCAGTTTGCCGTCCTTTGCCAGGCACCAGCGTCCACTCATCGTGGCGTGGGCCATGGTCGCCTTGAACTTGGCTTCGAGGGCCTCCTGGGCCGCCTCTTCTTTCGAAACCGCCGGCGCGGTGGCTGCTTCGTTCGGTTTCGCTGGCGTGGCGGCCTCTGTGGCCGCCGGGAGGGAAGTTGCCTTGTCCGCACCCTGTCCCAAGAATGGGAGGAGGAGAGCGGTGAGCGCGATGGAGCAGGCGGACTTTTTCATGAGTGGCAATGGGTGAGCTAAGATCACCAACCGCGCAACCGATGTGGTCAAAGGAATTTTGGGAGCGGCAATGCGAACGCGCAGTTCTGAGCCAGAGTCCCGATAGGCCTTGCTGAGGGTGGGCAAGCGGGCGAGGATGCGCCCTCATGAAAGCTTCCGCCATTTTTAATACCTCCTCGAAAAAGAACCCGACGGAGAGGAATCAAATCGCCGTCCTGAAATTTTGCGCGGACTGGAAGTCGGCGGAAGAGATCGCCACCGGATTGGAGCTGTCGCACGCGGCCGTGAGCCAGTCGCTGCGCGAGGTGATGAAGGACAAGCTCGTGGAACTTAAAAAGGACGGGGCGGCCGATGAGCCGAAGCGTGTGAAGACCACCGCGAAGGGCAAGCAGTGGCTTTCGGCCTTCGGGAATTGATCGGAGGAGGGGGCCTGGAACGTCCATGAAAGGAACAAAAGACACGAAAATTGGCGCCGCGAGAGAATGGGTGCCCCCTGCGCTAATTTTTCGAGCGGGGTGGGAGGATTGTGGCGCCGGCGATGAAAAGAGTCAGCGTACCTGCGGGTTGCCGAGGTTTGCCGACGTAGAGGAGATGACGCTCGCCCGGTCGCAGGGTGAGATTCGCATTAATCTTCTGGGCTTGGAAGTAGGGCTGCTGGAGCGTGAAGGGTTCCCCTTTTGGGTTGCGCCCGGCGGGGATGTCGAGAAGGCCGAGTAGTTCGACGCGTCGAATGTCGATAGATAGATTGATGCCGGAGCCGTCCGGGGCGGCGACGCACACGGCCTCCAGCGTGGTGCCGAGGTCGCGAGTTTCCATATCGTCGGGCGGGACGAGCCCGGAGGCGAGCAGCGCTTTGGCCTCGGGGCTCAATTCTTTGGGAGGCTGGCTGGCGGTTGGCGGAGTCTGGAGCGAGAGCCAGGAGTAAGCATAGCGGTACTCGTCGATGTTTTCCGCGACGGCTCGGACACCGCTGTGCGCCGTGACTTCGGGCCAATCGATCAACTTGCCCTGTTGAGCGGCAACGAGGGCGAGGAGGCTGGCCTGGGCGGTTTCGATTTGGCCAGGGTCGCGCAACTGCGGAAGGAGGGCGAGGGCCTTCGCTTCGGGAACCGAAACCATCAGGACATCGAGATGGATTTGCGGATGGTCGGCATAATCGGGAAATGCCGGGCCTTGCGTAGTGGGAATGGGGGCGGTGGGATCCGCAAGAGGGACGGGATTTTTGGTAGTGGTGAATGTGCTGGGGACCGGTGGGGCCTCGAATGCGACGGGTGGGGGAGGATTGGATGTTGGAACGGCGGGAGGCGCGGCCTGGCTCGTGAGAGCGAGGGCGGCCAGCAGGGCAGCGGCAAAGGGTGTCTTCATGGGTGAATGAGGAGATGAACTCAGAGGGATAGACTGGCGGCGGCTTACTTGATGGCGGGGATGATTTTGATTCCGCCGATGAAGAGCAGCATGGCGCTGCCGGGTTCGATGGATTTTCCGACGTAGAGGAGGGTGCGCTCGCCGTCGCGGAGCTGGACGGTGACAGTGGTTTTTTGCTCCTGGAAGACGGGTTGGACGACGGCGGATTTTTCACCGCTGGGCAGGGGAGTGGCGGGGAAGTTTTTCTCGCGCAGAAGCCGGACAATGCGGGGGCTGAACTGGATGCTGGCGGATTTGCCATCGGCGCTCACGAGGGGCTCGGCCGTGAGGGAGATGCCGGTGTTGCGGGTTTCGAAGGTGGTGGGGGTGACGTGGCCGGCGTCCACCAACAAGGCTTGGTAAACGGGGTCCTTGGCCGGATCGACACCGGACGTGGGGACTGGGTAGCTGGGCTGCTCGAATTCGATCGGGTAGCGCTCCTCGACNGTGTTCTCCGTGACGCCGCGCTGACCGCTGACGGTGGTGAGCTGGGGCCAATCGATAAAGGTGGCCTGCTTTTGGGCGACCATGGTGAGGAGCTTGGCTTGGGTGGCCCCGACCTTGGCGGGGTCGCGGAGCTCGGGGAGGAGCTGGAGGGCTTGTTCCTCGGGCAGCGCAACCATGAGGACATCAAGGCAGACTTGCGGGAGGTCGGTGGGCGGTTTCGCATCGGCGGGAGGTTGCGNAGGAGCCAGTGCTGCAGCGGTTTCCCCGGGGGCGGAGGGGGGAATGGGCGGCGGATTTTCCGCGAAAGCGGTGAGCAGCGTGGAGGCGAGAGCGAAAATCGCGAAGATGGATTTCATGGATGGGATGGAGCTGGCTGGACACTCGGAAAGATTTTCAGGCCGACGATGAAGAGCACGGTGGGGCTGCCGGGCTCGAAAGAACTGCCGACGTAGAGCAGGCGGCGCTCGCCGTCGCGGAGGGAAAGCGTGGTGTCCGTCTTGAGCGCTTGGAAGATCGGCTGACCCACGGCGAGCGGGCCGGCCTTGACGCTGGTGCCGGCCGAGATGGGTTTGTAGCGAAGGAGCCGCACGAAGCTCGCCTGCAAATCCATGGTGGCGCGGGTGCCGTCAGCGGAGACGAAAGGCTCGATACGCAGGCGGGAGCCGACNGGGCGGGTATCGAAGGTGGACGGAAAGATGGTGTGGCCGAAGATATAATAGTGGGAGGGAAACGGACTAGGGAAAGAGCCTGAGTGATCACCTTCCTCGGGGTACGTCTCGCCGACGGTGTTTTCGGTGATGGCCTCGAATCCGCTGGTGGTGATGGCCTGGGGCCAATCGAGGAGTGTGGCCTGCTTCTTGGCAATGAAGTCGAGCAGGGTGGCTTGGGCGGCTTCGATTTTGGCAGGGTTGCGGAGATCCGGGAGCAGGGCGAGCGACTTTTCGGTGGGGAGGGCGACCATGAGAACATCCACGCGGAGAGAGTGGAGATTCGGATCGGGGTCGGCAGGGGGACTTGCATGCGCGACCGTCGCGCCGAAGAGGGCGAGGAAGAGGACGGCGGCGAAGAACGTTTTCATGGCGCGGGAGGCGGGTGCACCGGATGGTGCCCAGCATGGCGCGTTTAGACGAGAGAGCTCCGGGGATTATTCAGGGGACCGCGGAGGAACGATTTGCCGATGATCTTTAGTGCGGGCGTTCGGGACGCGTGGCGAGGTATGCCCGGACGGCGGCGGCGAGATTGGCCCCGACGGCGCGATAGCCCTCGGTGGTGGAATTGGGGTGGTTCCAGCCGGTTTCCAGACACAGGCTGACGGTGTGCGGATTGCCGTGGAGACAAACCCAATTGGCGCTGATGTCCCGCCAGAGGGGATGGTAGTTGGCCCCGATCGGCTTCGGTTGTTTGCTCATCGGAATCAGCGGTTGGCTCCGGCTGATGCGGGCATAGGCCAGATCGATAAATTGATTCCGGAGGCCAATCATCGGTTCCGCCAATTGCTTGTCTTCCAGAGTGAAAAAGAAAGTCGGGTCGCCCGGGGCGGGATTGTGGAGATCCAGGAACACGTCCATGCGGCCTTGGGCAATCCAGTCGCTCACGTGTTTTTTTGCGGCGACGACTTCGTTCCAATGGGGGAGTTCCGACCAGTCTCGATTGTGGTCATGGGGTTGGGCATCTTTGCCACCATTGCCCGTCGCGGTGTTGTCCGCATCCATGATCGGAACCACGAACACCTCGGCGTGCTGACGAAGCCAGGCCGCCTCCGCGGAGTCGCCGAGAAGCCATTCCTGAAAGCCTTGCGCGACCCAACTGGAACCGCCCTCCCAGGCGTGCTGCCGCGCCTGGACCCAAACGCCGAAACGCTGGGCGGCGGGGAGATCGCCCTCCATGACATGAAGCATGGGAACGGCTCGATTTTCCCGGGAGCGACAAAGCTCCTCGGCTTTGGCGTTGGGCGATTTTTGGCTCGCCTCCCGCACGAACGCAGTCGCCGTTTGGGGCGTGAACGGTGGCCCCCAGGCCACAAAGATCGAGGCCGCCTCGGGTTGGAGCTGATAGACCATTTCCTCGCCTTGATGGATGCCCTTGGCCGTATGCCGCCACGTTTTGCCGTCGGTGGAATAGGTGGCCTGATCCGGCATGGCCCACGAGGCGGCGAGGGGCTTCAAGAGCGGACTACCGGGCATGGGCGTGGTGGCCGCGGAACCATGCAAGCGCAGCGTGAGGGGCTCCCCCGGGGTGATTCCCTTCACCTGAAAAAACCACCAACACGGCCAGCCACGCAAAGGATCGCCGCCGGGGGTGAAGGCGATGCTGTGGGCGGTCTGGTCGATGGAGACGCCGGCGACCGAGGCGCCCTCAAAACTGGATTCCACGATGAGCCCCTCCGCTCCTCGCGTTACGGAGGCAGTAAGCAGGCCGAGGAGAGCTGCGACGGATCTGGAGGGCTTCATATTCGGGTGTTGGAACCGCTTTAAACGGGAGGAGCCGAAGCCCCGGAGTGGCCGCTACAACTTCAGGCGGGGTTCTTCGGCGAGGAGTTCCTCGAGCGAAGCCCAGCCCTTTTCGTCGGTGGCCTGGAAGGCGTGGAGATAGACGGCGACGACGGCGGGGTCATGAGTGGTGAAGAGTTTTTCCACGACTTCGGCGACTTTGGCTTTTTCGGGCGCGGGCGGGAGGTCTTCGATGGTGCCGTTCTCATCGTGGGCGATGCCGAAGCCATCGAGGAAATCGCAGAGGAGTTTCGATTGGGAGCCGACGAGCCAGATTTGCAGGAGATGCGCGGCGTCGCCGGCATGGCGGGCGCGGCCGAGGCCGGACTTCAGCCAGGCACGGCGATCGGCCTCGGATTTGCGCTGCACGAAGACCGGGCGAAGCTTTTGCTCGCGGGTGAGGGTATCGATGAGAATGGAAAGAAGATTCCCCTGTTCCTTCGTGAGGTAATCAAAGATCTGGTCGGCCACGGGGCCCGGGAGGCGGGAAAAGATTTCGTTGGTCTTGAGCATAAGCGGGCGCGGAAGTTGGAGAACTGGAAGCGGGAGTGCAAGGGCGGGGGGAGAGAATTTTCGAGGCGGGCGGTCAGAGGTCCGGGGTCAGAAGTCAGCCAGGGGTGGCGCTTCGCCCTTTTCGGAGAACTCACGTTGGGGGCAACGTGAAGGACTTGGCACGCGACGTTTGCAGGCGTGGCCGGAGGGGCGACAAATTTTGCAAAGACGAGTTGCGAGACATGTGGGTGGGAAGGTAAACAACCATCTCCCTCGGCGCGCGTGCGTGCCGTTTCCACCATGATCAAAAACTTACTCGTCGTCGGCGCGGGCAGCGCCGGTCTCATCGCCGCCATCTCATTGAGCCGGAAACTTCCGCAGATTAAAGTGCGGGTCGTCCGGAGTCCGGAACTGGGCGTGATTGGGGTGGGGGAGGGCACGACGCCAAATTTCCCCAAGCACCTGTTCGATTTCCTGGGGATCAGCCGCAAGCGCTTTTACGCCCTGGCGGAACCGACGTGGAAACTGGGGATCCGCTTTTTGTGGGGGCCGCGCGGGCGCTTTGACTACACCTTTGACGCGCAGCTCGATTCGCACTGGAGCGACCTGCCGATGCCGAACGGCTATTACTGCGACGAGGAATTCCGGTGCGCGAGCGTGCCGTCGTCGCTCATGTGGCATGACCGGGCGTTTCCGCGTCAGGCGGATGGCTGCCCGGACATTCAGGGCTGGCACGCCTTCCACATTGAGAACAAAAAATTTGTGGAGGTGCTGGAGTTGGTGGCGCGGGAGAATGGGGTGGAGATTATCGATGGCAAGGTGATCGGCCACGAGAAGCGGCCGGAAGGGGGCATTGCCGCCGTGATGCTGGAAGATGGCCGGCGGCTGGAGGCAGATTTTTTCGTGGATTGCAGCGGCTTCCGCAGCGAGTTGCTGGGGAAGGCGCTGGCGGAGCCGTATGTGAGTTTTGACCGCTCGCTCTTTTGCGACCGCGCGGTGGTGGGGGGATGGGAACGGACCGACGAGCCCATTTTGCCCTACACGACGGCGGAGACGATGGACAGCGGCTGGTCGTGGCAGATCGAGCACGAGCACCATGTGAACCGGGGGTATGTGTACGCGTCGCAGTCGATCTCCGATGACGAGGCGGCGGCGGAATTTTTGCGGAAGAATCCGAAAGCCCCGAAGTCGCCACGGATCGTGAAATTCCGTTCGGGGTGCTACCGGCGGCTGTGGGTGGAGAATGTGGTGGCGATCGGGAATGCCGGCGGTTTTGTGGAGCCGCTGGAGGCCACGGCCCTCATGATCGTGTGCTCGCACACGCAGACACTGGTGGAGATGCTGAATCGGAGCGCGCTCTCGCCCACGCCGACGTGGCGGGAAATGTACAACGATCTCTCGGGGCAGAGTTGGACGGACATTCGCGATTTCCTGGCGCTGCACTACAAGCTGAACACGGCGTTGGATACGCCGTTCTGGCGGCACTGCCGCGAGGAGACGGATGTCTCGGGCATTCAGGGGCTGCTGGATTTTTACGCGGAGAATGGACCGACGGGGTTTTGCCGATACCGGTTGCCCCGCGCGGAGAATGATTTTGGCGTGGAGGGCTACCTCGTGATGCTGGTGGGGAACCAGGCGCCGTACCAAGCGAAGCACTCTGCCAGCGCGGCGGAGCGCCAAATTTGGGAGCGGCATCGGGCGGGCTTCAACGCGACGGCGCAAGCGGGTCTGACGGTGAAAGAGGCGCTCGCGTACATTCGGCATCCGGGGTGGACGTGGAATGCCGATCGCGCCCCGGTGGCCGGGCCGGCGGCGGTCCATCAGGGGAAATAGTTTCGCGAATACAGCTCTTCGAGAACCGTTGCGACGCAGCNTCACTTTCCTGGCGGGACGGTCTTCCAGAGTTGCTTGATGCGGGCCGCATCGTGGGCGGCGAGTTTGCCCGTGGGGCTGTTTGGCGAACGCGCGGCCAGTGCCTCGTAGCGCGGCCCCACGGCTTCCAGCGTCGTCACCTTCATGTCCTGCGTTTCGCGGTCGTTGATGGCTTCCAATTCTGCCAGCAGCGCCGCTTCGGTGGCCACGGAGGGCTGGCGTTGCAATTCCGCGATGTGCGCCGCGATGGGACGGGACATTTCCTCGGCTAGCGCGCGGACGAACGGCCGTGCGGCGAAGCGCCGGAGCTCGGTCCATTGTTCGATGGGATCCGGCAGCGCCTGGATCCGTGCGAGCTCCGGGGAGGCCCAACGCGCGGCCTCCTCGCGGGCCTTGGCCCCGCGGGCAATCAGGGCGAGCCATTGGCGGAGCCCTTCCGAGCCGCCTTTGGGCATGGCATGCCCTGTGTCGGGCCACCCGTCGAAGGTGATGCGCGCGCCGAGTTTGGCGAATTCCCGGCTCGCGCGCAGCGAAGGCGGATAATTACCGTCGAGACGGCCGTCACCGATATAGATGTAAACGGGGCTCGTGAACTTTTTCGGAGGTTCGTGCTGATGCTCGATCCAGCCGCCCCCCATGATGCAACCACCAGCCAGCCCCGGCGTATGCGCGAGGAGGAGCCCGGAGAGCCACCCGCCTTTGCTAAAGCCGGCGATGTAGACCCGGGCGGGATCGAGGCCGATTTCGTGCGCTAGTCGCCCCTGCATTTCGGCGAGTGCCTTTTGCTCCAGACGCAGCGCTTCGGGGGTGTAGGAAAACGGACCATCGTCGCGTGGTGGCATGCCCACGATGATGAAGTCGCGCCCCTCCGTATGGTGGCGCATGGTCTCGATGTCGGCCTGGCCGCCCGTCCACGCGTAGAAAAAGATGGCCGGCCAGGAGTGATCCGGCGTCCAATCCTGCGGGAGGAAAACGCGGGCGGGTTTGGAAAGGCTGGGAGTGGTGACGGATTGCTCCGTGCCGGCTTTCCAATCGGTGGCCAATGCGAAGGCTGGTAGAAAGAGGAGGAGGAGCAGCAGGCGCATGAAGAGGGA
>FJVU01000252.1_pt1 | contig 12811 bp, 6 predicted proteins | sample 1011831 | NCBI WGS metagenome assembly FJVU01 (sample SAMEA3912450, study PRJEB9761) | metagenome | biome: forest; material: soil | place: USA | collected 2011-06-22 | depth 0.1 m
GGACGGCGCGATGGCGGCGGCCAGCGGCCCCGTGGGGGTGAACAGCAGGTCCAGAATCAGCCGGTCGCGCACCGCAAACGCGCGTTCCCCGGTGGGCACCCGCCACAGGGCCGCGGTCTGCCGTTCCGGCGAATTCGGGTCCAACAGCAGCGAAAGCAATTGGGAGCCATCGGGGCTGTAGGCCAGATAGGAGAGATGAGGATCCGCCGCAATTTTGGAAAGGCGGCGCCCGGTCGTAGCCTCCCACAGCTGGATGGTGCCGTCCTCCGCGGCGGTGGCGATTTGGGTGCCCTCGTGGGAAAAGGCGGCGTAGGCGAGCGGGCTGCCCGCGTTGAGCGCAGGCCCGGGCTGGCCGGAGGCGGAATCCCAGATCTGGGCGACCCCGGCCTTGGTGGTGGTGAGGAACTGGCGGCCATCGGCGCGGAAGCTCGCGCTGACAAAACCCTCGCCGGGGAGCTGCCGGAGAGGTTCGTGGGAGGAGAAGCTCCACAGCGTGGCCGGGCCTTCCGGTATCACCGAGACCACGCGCTGGGCGCCCTCGTGGACCACCATCGAAGCGGTGTCCGCGATGGCCGGAGACGCGGCCGCCGCCGGAGCGGGAGCGGCCGCGGGAGGAAGGTCCCCGGGCGAATCCTTGGCCGGGAGTGGGTTGGCGGCCGGGCTGGCCGGAGGCGGGTTCGCCGAAGAGGGAGCGGGGTGAGGAGAAAAATTCAGGGTGGCGAGCAGGGCGTTGCGAGCGGGATTAAACACGCGGGCCATCGTGGCCTCGGTGCCGCCGGACGTTTCCTTGGTGAAACTGATCACACAGAAGCTTTCCGGATCGTTGCGAATGGCGGCGGCCACGCGTCCCTCGCCCAGTGGGACGTAGCCCGGGTGCTTCACCGAACCATCCTCGTTGGTGAGATGGCGCAGAAAGTCGCGGTCGATCACCACCTCCCACGCGAAGCGCTCGCGGGCGATGGTGTTCTTTGGGTTCAGCTCGATGGCCCGCGCGAGATAGAGCAACGCTTCCTGGACCTTCGCGCGGAGCGAGGCCTCACCCTCCTTCGTGGAGACGTCGATCGTGTCGGTGGACGCGAGGATTCGCCCGGCGCGCTCGAACGCCTCCCAAGAGGGCTCCTCGGCCTGAGCATGGTTCACCGTTGGCGCGACGGCAGGCGCAGGGCCCGAAGCCGACGCCGTGGGCTGGGCGGGCGATGTCACCGGCGGGGGCTCCGCGGGTGGAGTTTTCGGCGCGGACGGTTTGCAGGACGGGAGCGGGAGCACAATCGAGGCGACGGCCAGCGCGGAGAGTAAAAAAGCGCGCGGCCCGGGCNTGGGGCTGAGGAAAGGAGCGGGTTTCATATTCGTGGAGACAAGAGCTGCACACCGGGCGTCCCTGAGAGTGGCCGCCATCCAACGGATCGGTCGTATGACTATCAAACGGAGGGCAGCTCAAGCAATGCCGGGAGAGAAGAGGGCTGCGATAGTCACGAAGGGGAGGCTTTAAATAACAGATCGATGACGTGATTGACAGGATTAGAGAAGCTATCATAGAAGGTTTGTTGCATGAAACCCTCCACCCTCCGCTCGCTGATTCTGGTATGGATCCTAGTCGTCGCTCAGATGACAGCTCTGGCTGCGTCGTTCACCTTCGACACCGTGGCGCTCATGACCGATACCACCTCGTCGCTGACCACGGGCGACACGGCTACGGTCTCCGGTTACTATGCCGTGAATGATGGCGGTGGCGGAACTTTCACGTACAACTCCGCCTCCACGACCACGGCGAACGGCTATAGTGTCTTTGCCCTGACGAATACGACGGGCCGGTGGACGAGAAGCTGGCCGAGTGTGACCTCGACCTCGTTCTTGCACGTGAAAATGTTTGGCGCAGTGGGCGGACGGAACCAGAGTTCGGGGACGCGGACGGCGAACACCCGGGCCATTCAGAATGCGATTAATGAAACGCTGTCGCAGGGGCATCCGACGCTGAAATTTGGCGGCGACTTTTTTGAACTCAACCGGTTGACGGATGGTGATGCGTCGGCGGCCAGCCAGGATAATCCGACCGGCCTGACGATGGTGCGGCCATCGGGGACGCCGGGGGCGAGCGGGCAAAATCGGAAATACATTTATTTCAGCTACCTCCTGCAAATCACGGATGCCGCCGCGGCGGGGAAATCGCTCACTTTGTTTGGCGAGGGCGCCACGCTTTACACGGAAGAAGAGTTGTATGATCCGGACATCCTCACGGTCGATGCAAGCTTCACCAGCCTGACGATTGAAGGGGTCAATTTCGACCGCAAAGTCACGCTGACACATTACCCGCGCGTTGATCCCGGCTATTACACGGGCGCCGATTACTATGGGAATACCGCGAATGGAAAGAATCGGAAGGGCGTCCGCATTCTGCCGGTGGCCAGTCAGAGCAACGCGGCCGTGACGGTGAAGAACGTGACCTTCTCCGAATGCCATCCGGCGATCTTCATCGAAGACCAAACGCGCGCGGATCTGGTGAACTTTGTCGCGGCGACGAAGACGGCGTTCCGCAGCAAACTGACGAATTTCACGGTCGCGAGCTGCAAGTTCATCTATCCCCACGGCGGAAATGCGGCCCTGGAGGTGGCGGGGCACGAGACCGCGTTTGGAAATCCGGCGTACCTGGAGCCAATCGGCTTGGGAGGCGGCGTGACGATATGGTTCACGTCGCAGTTTGTGAAGCAGGCGACGGTCACCGATTGCTTTTTCGACGGGGCGGTGGGCGGAGATTTGTCGCACGAGCCCTCCGAACCCGTGGGAGGCAGCGACCCGAGCGTGCTNGCCTCGGCGCAACTGCCCATGGATGGNTTTCTCTACGGCTGCGGCGAGACGATTGTCTACGCGCGCAATCGCATCCAGCACTTCGACGTCGAGGGTAATTTTTTCTCGGATCGCGAGTACTACACGGTGGTGCCGGCGGTGTCCGTGACCGACAGTGAGTTCGACGGCACGCCAGTCATCCGCAACTATGTGGGCGGGCGCCCGGTGCTGGCCTACGGCATCTGGGGGGTGCGGGCCGATGCGTATCACGCGACGATTTCGAACAATAGCATGCTCAACCTGAACCAGCCCATTCTGGTCTCCGAGGGGATCGGGTCGGGAAGCGGGACAGAGGCGGGATCGGTCATCGACCATAACTTCATTCGTACCAATAACAGCGATGAACTCATCTACCCCGAGAACGGAACCATTCAGAACAATGTGATGGCCATCGCGGTTTACGGGACGGGCGGAGTGACGATCACAAACAATCTGATCAACCTGCCGGTGAGCAGGAGCCGGGACGACACGGGGTATGCCATCAATACGGGCGCCCTTGTCTCGGCCTCCCATTGCGATGTGGAAAACAACATCATCTGGGCCGATGGCTATGGCACCGGCAAGGGGCGCGGGATCGGGATCGCGGTGGCGAACGGAACGACCAACAATACGGTGAGTAACAATGTGATCACCAACTTTGAAAATGTGGTCCTCGGGTGGCCGTCCGCGGGATTGGACGGCTCGGATACAGTCGCCAATAACTCCAGCGCGACGACCGCAAACGTGAATAACGGCCCGTACACCGGCTATCATCCTTTGACGGTCCCCGATGCGGCGGTGCAGAATCCGGCCTACGGTTTTGAGGATGATGTGAACCGGGATACGGGGATGTTTCTGGAGGACCAAAATACCATTGGTCTGGCGGCGGGTGGAGTCAATCGCATGACGATTGGAACGCAAGCCGTGACCACGTATCCGCAAGATTCTGTTGGGTCCGTAAAATCCTCGACCTACCTCCTGAGCGGGACGTCGACCGGTTCGACGGTGCTTGAGTTGACGACCGACGGCGGCACGGCCGCCAACGCCAACCGCATTCCCGTCGTGGATGGAAAGAGCTATGCGGTGACGGTGACCTGGGTGGGGCGGGCGCAAAGTGGGGGGACCTCCTGCGGTATCGTGCGGATGGGGACCGTCAAGAGCGTCTCCGGAGTGACGACCGTCCTCACCGGAACAGACTCTCCCTCCACCCAGCGTGACAACACCGGCTGGACAACCAGTTTGGCCGTGACGGACAATTCGTCGGGGACGGATTATTTCAAGATCACCGCCACCGGAACGAATGGCTCGACGATAAATTGGGCGGCGAAGGTGGAGTTGCTGGAGATTTCGCAGACGCCGTGATCCGATGATTTAGCCAAGGTCTCATCGTTGCAAAGGTGCGCGGAAAATCCTTCGCCTGGCGCGAGGCGCTCGCGACTTGGTCGGGGCTTTGGTTGGCCCGATTGATCACACGAGAGGGCTGAGCCACGGCCGTAGATAATAGCGGCATTCGGGACGGGATTCGCTAAAAGGAAGGGACCCTATGAAAAAATTGACGCTCCTGATCTTGGCTGCGACGGCGACCCTGGCGATGGCGGATTCCGCGCCAGGGGAAGCGAAGACGACGTGGCGCTTCGATTTCGGCGGGGCGGCGGCGCCGGGTTTTGTGGCGGTGCCGGCGGGTGCGGTCTATGCGCCGGCGGCAGGGTTTGGGTTTGAGCCGGAGAGTGTGCCGGAGGTGGTGGAGCGCGGGGGCGCGGACCCGATGCAGGATGGGGCGATTACGGGAAAGGCGCCGATCGAGTTTTCCGCAGCAGTGCCGGAAGGGACGTATTGGGTGACCGTCGTGCTGGGCGATTCGCGGGAGGCCACCACCACCACCATCAAGGCGGAAGCCCGCCGGCTCATGGTGGCCAAGGTGCAGACGGCGCCGGGGGAATATGTGACCCGCACGTTTGCGGTGGTGGTGAAGCGGCCGGGTTTGCGGGCGGGCGGGAGCGTGCGGCTGAAGCCGGATGAGCAAGGGAATCGAGACTGGGATGACAAGCTGACGCTGGAATTTGGGAACGCCCGCCCCGGCGTATGCACGCTGCAAATCGAGCCGGCGAAGCAGGTCAAAACGATCTACATCGCGGGAGACTCCACGGTCACGGACCAGCGCCGCGAACCGTATGTGGGCTGGGGGCAGATGCTGCCCGCGTTTTTCACGAAGGACGTGGCGGTGTCGAACCACGCGGAATCGGGCGAGTCGCTGCGGAGTTCGCTGGGGGCGCATCGCTTCGACAAAATCTGGGAGCAGATTCAACCGGGCGATTTTTTGTTCCTGCAGTTCGGGCACAATGACCAGAAGGACAAGAACCCCGGGGCGGGACCGTTCACGACCTACAAGGCCACGCTCATTTCGGTGATCGCGCGCGCGAAAGAATTGAAGGCCATCCCGGTGGTGGTGACGTCGATGGAGCGCCGCGCTTTTGAGGGCGGCAAGCTTCGGCCGTCACTCGCCGATTTTGCCGAGGCGGCGCGCCAGGCGGCCCGGGAGCAAGGCGCGGAACTGATCGACCTGCACACGATGAGCATCCAGCTCTACGAAGCGCTGGGCGAGGAGGCGTCGATGAAGGCCTTCGTGCATTTCCCGGCGGGGACGTTCCCCGGGCAGACCGCGGCGCTCAAGGACAACACGCATTTCACCGCGTATGGCGCCTACGAGCTGGCGCGCTGTGTGGTGGCGAGCCTGGCCGGTAGTGACTCGGGCTTGTCCCATTCGCTGGATCGGACGCTCTGGACGGCCTTTGACCCGAAGCATCCGGACCGGCCGGAGGACGTGGCCATTCCGCCGAGCCGGCTGGAGGTGACGGCGAAGCCGGAGGGGAATTGAGGGGGTGATTGAAAGCGGGTAACGAAAGCGTGGCGCACGTCGAAGCTGGAGCGCTGCCGCTGGGAACGCCGATGTCTTCATCGGCCATCCTCATTGCGCGAAGAGCCCAGTGCCTGCCTCCCGCCGTCTCAGCATCGACAGGTCCTTGCCGCGTCCCTTTTTGATAACGCAATGGCTCGATCAATCAGGGATGGAGCATATCTCAAAATTCCACGCTGAGATGCCGAGACAAGATGATAGGCGCTTTGCGCTGTGGGAATGGCCGATGAAGACATCGGCGTTCCCAGTGGCGGCGCTTACGTTTGTGGCAACGCCTGACTATTGTTCGCGGTGCGCCCGCCCTACTTCTTGCGGTACATCTCCAGGCGGCACTCGAGGCCGCCGAGATCGAAATTACGACGGGAGACGAGGGCGAGGGCGGGGTGGGGATTGTCCGTGCGAAAGGGGTTGGCGAAGACGAGGCGGCCGCCGGGACGCAGAACCGTGGCGGCAGCGGCGATGAATTCGCCGATCAGGCCGCGCAGGTTGGGGATGGGGACGCGCTGGCCCATGGGCGGATTGGAGACGACGAGCGTGACGGCCCCGGGGGCCAGGCCGGGAATCTGGCGGAAGTCGCGGAAGTCACAGCAGGTAAACGTGGGCGGCAGACCGGGCAGGCCGGCGGCGGCGAAATTAGCCTCGGCGATGGCGATGGCCTCGGCGCTGGTGTCGGTGCCGAAGACCTGGCGGACGCCGCCGAGTCGGGAGCGCTCAATGAGCTCCAGGCCGGAGCCGCAAAAGGGGTCCCACACGATTTCATCGGCCATCGGTCCGGCGAGGCGGGCCATGCACGCGGCGAGCGGGGGATGCGACGCGGCGGGGACGTCGGCGAGACGGTAGAGGAAGCGGGGGTCGGGCCGCAGGCGGGGCGAAAGCTCCACGAGCGTGCCACGCGGCGTGGAGCGCAGGGCCATGGTCCACGGGGCGCTGCGGGGATCGTTGAGAATCTCGGGGCAGCGGGCGTAGGCGCGGTTCGCGAGCAGGCGCACGGAGCCGCGCTGGTGGCCCTTGTCCACAAATTCGAGGCGGTAGCGGAGCGAGCCCTCGGTGCAGTGGGAGAAAATGGTGCGCGCGAGGTCGGAGGTCATGCGCGCGGCGAGCGCATCGATGAAGGCGGGATCCTCGGGGGCCTCCTCGCCACGTCTCGCGTGGGACACTTCCCCGAGCACGAAGCTGACGGTGGCGAAGCAGCGCAGCGCGTACACGTCGGCGAGCGCAAAGGGCCCGGCGGCGGTGACGGCGACGAGACCACTGGTGACGCTCTCAATGGTGAAGCGGCCCTGCGCGGCGACTTCCCCGCGCAGGATTTGCTCGAGGCCGGCGCGGCAGCGCAGGTGCAAACGCCAGCCGGGACCGCCGGGGAGGATGGCCGCCAGGCGGATGCCACTCGGCTCCTCGGCGCGGGCGACACTGGCTTTCACCTTTTGCTCGGTTTGCCGGAGCACGCCAGCGGCCCCGCCTTGTTGCAGGGCCTCCAATGTGGCGGCGCCGCCGATCTTGCCGAGGGTCCGGCCCACATGCTTCGTCTCGCGCTCATTTGCCGGGGCCGCGAGCAGGGAGAGGAGTTCCTTTTCGTCCGCGGGATTCGCGCCGAGCTTGGGCAGGGCGGTCATCGCGTAGCGGCGGACTTTTTCGTTGGAGTCCTGCAGGAGCCCACGGAGCCAGGCGCGGGCCTCCTCTTTTTGCGCAGCGGTACCGGACTCGGAAAAGACGACGCCGACGGCGCGGACAAGGCCGACCAAGTCGTTGCGTTCGGCGGCGGTGGCGCGGTCGAAGCGGGGGATCTCCTCCTGCCAGAGTTGCTCGCACGAGCGCGTGCGGAGCTGGGCGTAGAGCTCCTTGGCGGGATTGGGCCGATCGGACTTCATGCAGTGTGAGTGTGGAAAATGGTGCGCGCCTTCCGGCGGTTCGAAAAAGCGGGAGCCCGCGGAAGCAAAGCGCCGCGAGTCCAGCGCAGGAAGCGTCAGCATGGTGGCGTTGGGCGACGGGAATGGCAATCGTGGATCACGGGACGCCTCCCTGCCAGAGGAGGTGCGCAGGAGATCTGGGGCCGGTTGGAATACCGCGGAGGCCAGGTGCGTTGACTCCCCACCGCCCGGCAGGAAGAATACCTCCATGAAATCACTTCTCGTCGCGGCGCTCTTGGTGGTCGGCTCCATGGCAGCTTCGCAAGCACAGATACCCGCCCCCCTGGCCATTTCCCTCGGCACCCAAACCGACTCCGCCTCAAACACGACGTACTCGATCTCCACGAGCGGGCACTCCGACCAAAATCGGCAAGAGGTCCAGTTTCGCATCACCACCGAGGGCAAAACCTCGGTCGTCACTCTGCTCACGGGCCGGCAAAAGACCGTGGGCCAGGTGACTTCCCTCATAGCGAAGGTGTTCCAGAAATTTCTGGCCGGTCAGCCCGCGAACACCTTCCTCGGGAAGTTGGGGAGTTTGGAGAAAGGCGGCGAGGTGGTCTTCATCGCCGAGAGCCCCGATACCTTGCTCTTTAATTTTTCGAACCCAGACCAACCCCTCCTTTCCAGTGTATTCAGTCGGGCCGACGCGGCGGCTTTTGTGGCGCTTTTGGAGCGGAAGTAGGGTTGGCGACGAAGGTGGCGAAGATCCGCCCGGCTTAATCCCCGGCGTGGGCGAGGCTTTGCTCGGGGCCGGGATGCGCGGTGCCGCCGCGGGCGCTGGCGCGATCGCGCACGCATTGGGCGCGTTCGCTGAGGACGCGCACGGCGATGCTGGTTTCGCGGAGCAGCAGCACGGAACCCGTCACGAGAGAACCCACGGCGACAACGCCGGCGATCCCGGCGACGATTTCAAAAATCCAGGAAATGAAGGCCGTGCCAATGGGGATGGAGATCGCGCCGAGCAGGGAGATGAGCGTGGCGGAGGCGAAGGCGCCGAGGGCGAGGTAGAAGTTGCGCAGGGCGCGCAGCAGGAGCAGGGCGCGGGTCTCGGCGGCGGTCAGTTCCGCGAGGCGGCGGGCCGCCTCGGCCGAGGTGAATTCCGTGGCTTCCTCGAGCTGGCGGGAAAGATCACGGGCGCGGTCCACGGCGCGCGCGAGGCGGTTGCTCGTGCTCATCGCGAGCAGCGAGGAAGCATTGGTGAGCATGGCGGGCGCGACGATGAGCGAAAGCGCGGCAAATGGGCTGGCAGACAAATCCATGGGTGGATCGTGTAGCAGGCGACTGGCGAAGGAGCGATCTCCAAAAAGGTGAGGGGAAAGCGGTGGAGGATCGGATCGAAAGTGGATAGCGGGCCCGGCCGGGGGAGGGTTTCTTTTCGTGGACCCAACCGTCTGCGGTCATTGGTCCACCGGGACGAGGGGGAGATCCAGATCGAAGAGTTCGCCGGCCGGGTTGTGGATGATGACCTGGGCGGCGCGGCGCCAGCTTTGGCGGGAGCGCGGCCATTGGAGTTCTTCCTCGGGGCCCCACCACAGGTAGCGCACGCCCAGTTCGGCGGCGGCGAGGCGCCATTCGTCCCCGCCGTTCATGAGGGTGTTGAGTCTGCTAAAATGCCACTGGGCGGGGAGGCCGTGGCTTTCGACGTGGCCGGTATAGCCGAGCACCACGCGGCGGCCGATGAGCAGCAGGGGATGATTCCAAATCGGCGCGGCGGCGATGGGCTCGGTGGGCGGCACCACGCGGACGGCCACGCGCACGGAGTCGAGTTGGGCGAGGCTGGCGATCGGGTAGCCCTGGTGGTTGCCGTCGAGGCCGCCGAGCAGGCCGACGAAGCCGCTGAAAAAGAGGAGCGTGCAGGCGCCGGCGCGGAGGGGCCAGGGCCAGCGAATGATGAGCTGCTCCCACAGGAAGGGCATGACGATGAGCACCGCCCAAATCATCACCTTGGTATTGTCCCAGGCCCAGGGCGCAAACTTCACATTGCAGGAGAGGAAGAAAAGGTAGAGTGCCGGGAAGACGAAGGCGGCGGGCCAGAGCGGGTCGGCCCAGCGGCGCGCGAGGAGGCAAAGGAGAATGACGAGCGCAGCCGTGGCGGCGAGCAGGGGAAGCGCGTTCGCGGCGAGGAGCGGGAGCTTGGGCACACGCGTGTGGAGCACGAGGAGCGCGGCATTTAGCATGACCAGCGCCACGAGGCCAAACCCGGCAAAGCGCAGGGCGCGGAGCGGGCCGGAGACGGGGCAGACCATCCACGCACACACGAGCGTGGCTGCCGCCAGCAGGGAGAGCGCAATGTGGCGGCCCGTGCTGGCGGGATCGTGGCCGGTGAGGAAATCCGAGAGCGAATCCTGCTGGTAGGCGGTCCATTGCCCGAGCAGGGGCGTGAGCAGGACGAAGGCGAGCGCGCACCACCAGGCCCACCGGGCGGGGACGGGGCCAAGCGAAAGCGGGCGGAGCAGAGCGAGGACGAGCGCGCCGGCCACGAAGGGCCAGAGGCCGAAATTGCCCAGCCAGAAAAAGAGGAAGCGGCCGTGCGCATCGAAGATAGTGGGTCGCCCGCCGGTCACGGCGCCCCAGGCGTCGGCCCCCTGGCGTGGCGGCTCGTTCACCATCCAACCAGGCTCCCAGCCGAGCACGTGAGGTAGAGGACGATCCGGCGGGTGCTCCACGTCGGACATGTTGCCCCACATCGGGACGACAGTGGACTGGCCCATGCCGGTGGAGAACCAGAGCAGCACGGTGGCCGGGATGAGCGCGCAGCCGATGAGCGCGGTGAGCCGCCAGCGCGCCCCGGCGTGGCACACAAAAAACGCGCCCAGCATGAACGAAAGCGCGATGAAGGTGTGCGCGTGGAAAATCGGCATCACCGCGTAGAGCAGCAGCTCGCCGAGGAAGGGCAGTCGCCAGCCATCGCCGCCGCCAAAGAAGCGCGAGCGCCACGAACTCAGCAACAGCAGCCCGGCCGGCAGGGCGAAGAGGAATCCGCGCTGCGTGACAAAGAGCGCGAGCGGCAGGCTTTTCCAGGCCGCGTCGTATTTGAGCTGGCCGGCGTAGTCTTGAAAGAAAGGGTCTCCGCGCTGCGCAAAGGCGGCAAAGCCGAGCAGCCCGCCCAGGCACAGAAAGCCCATGAGCGTGAAAGCGCCGCCCCAGCGCCAGAGCGCCACGCCCGCGAGGATGGCGCCGACGAGCCCCACCCACACGAGACCGTGGATGGTGTCCACTCCGATCTGGGTGAGCAGCGCGTTGAAGAAATCCATCCCGATGCCGTAGGAGAGCTTGCCGCCGGAGTAGATGGGGCTGTCGGGCCAGAAGGAGGTGCCGCTGCGGAAGTACTCGATGAAGGACAGGTGCAGCGACATGTCGCCGAGGTTGTTCGGCGAGAGCACGCGGAGTTCGTCGCCCTGCCGCCAGATGAGCCACAGGAAGGCGCGGCAGGCGAAGAGGGCGTAGAGCACCACCGGCACCCACTGCCAGCCGCGGGGCGGCTCGAGCTTGCGGACGTGGCGCCGCCCGCGCCACCACGCGAGCACGCCGGTGAGCGTGCCCACGGCGAGGGCGAGCGCGGCGGCGTCGGGCGTGATGCCACCGGGGCGGAAGGCGAGGCCGAGCCCCACGAGCACGGAGAGGGCGACCGCGTAGAGGATGGCGGCGATGGCGTTCATTTCGCCTCCTCCTGGGGGATGCGCGGGTGGAATTCCGGTTCGCGGCCGGGGAAGAAGGAACTGAATTTATCCGCGCTGAGAAAGAGCCAGCACTCCGCGCCGTAGCCGCGGGTGGTGTAGGGGATTTCGTAGTAGACGCCGCGCAGGCTGCGCCGCACCTCCCACTCGCGATCGTCCGGCGTGAGTTGCTCGGAGCCCAGGCTTTTGGGGAAGAGAATGAAATCGGCGTCGAATTGCTCGGGGCTCTGGTCGGCCTCGAAGAAATACACGTAGGGGAGGTCGGCGAGTTCCCAGCGCAGGGGGAAGGCCTCGCTGAAGATGTGCCCGCGCAGGTAGCGGTTCAGCGGGTCGCGGGCGATGAGCTGGCGGACGGGCTGGAGCAGCTTATTGATATCGCGCGTGGTCTGCACGTAGGCGTAGTTGTATTGCTCGCCGTCGTCGGTGGGGTTGCGAAAATTCAGGCGCCACGAAGCGATGGCGGGCTGGGCGAAGAACGCGACGACGAGGGCGCCCCAGGAGGCCTTTTCCGTCACGCCCTCGCCGAGGTAGCCGGCCAGGCGATCGAAGAGCCAGCCGACGACGAGGAAGAAGGGCGGCAGCGCGGCGATGGTACACCACGGGGTCTTGTACGAAATGAGCGAGTAGCCCGCGAAGGAGCCGAGGCCGAGGAGGGCGAGGAAGCGGAGGGGATTGGAGCTGGCGCGGGAGGGCAGGAAGGCGGCGATCGGGGCGGCGATGAAGCCGACCAGGGCGGGCCATTCGTAGCGCATGAGCAGGCGGACGTAGTACAGGAGGGCCTTGTGATGGGCATCCTCGCTGGTCACGCCGGTGCCGTAGCCTTTGAAAGCCATGGCGCCCCAGGTTTCCCAAAGCCCGGCGACGCCGGGCCAATTCATGCCGAAGCCGGAGTAGAAAGCGATGATCAGACCCAGGGAGGCGGCGGCCACGCGCCAAGTCGTGCCGGGGGTGACTTCGACGGGTTCGTCCTCCTCGGGGAGACGCTTGTGCCGGGGATTGAAAAGGGCGGCGGCATTGGGCCGGCCATCGGAAAAGGCGCCGCCGGTGGCCGTGCGAATGAGCACCACGCAGGCGACGGCGAGGACGGCGGCGATGGCGTGGACGGCGTAGGTTTCCTTGGTGAGCACCATCCCGGCGATGGCGAGTCCGAGGAACCAGCGGTCGCGCAGCCGCCGGCCGGTGGCACAGCCGATTCCCGCGTAGGACGCCAGCAGGACAAAGAAGACGAGCCACATTTCGTGGATGGCGTAGCGGGAGTAAAAGATCATCGCCGGCGAAAGCGCCATGGCGATCGCGGCGACGGCGACGGTGCGAAAGCTGAACCACCGGCGAAAGGCGAAGAGCAGGGCGACCGCCGCCNCCCCGACGAGCACGGTGGGCATGCGCAGCACCCAGAGGCTGCGGCCNCACAATTGTTGCGCGGCGAAGAGCACGTAGAAATGGAGGGGGCCGTGGTAGTTGTCGGGCTGGTAGCCGTAGTAGCCGCGTTCGCG
>FJVU01000345.1_pt1 | contig 12796 bp, 9 predicted proteins | sample 1011831 | NCBI WGS metagenome assembly FJVU01 (sample SAMEA3912450, study PRJEB9761) | metagenome | biome: forest; material: soil | place: USA | collected 2011-06-22 | depth 0.1 m
GCGGCGTGCTGGCGGCGGTGACGTAGCCGCCGTTTTTGCTGTGGATTTCGCAGCGATCGAAGACGGCGGTCCCGTCGCCATAGATGAAGTCGACGCGCCCCTCGAGATAGCAGCCCTGGAAATACTGTCGGCCATGGTTCGCCATCAAGGTGTCCTGCCAGCCGAGCAACCGGCAGTTTTTGAAGACGACGCGGTCGGCATCCACCCGCACAGCCAAGCCCTGTCCGTGGTCGCCGGAGGTGTTGCGAAAGGTAAGGTTCTCGGCGCGAAAGTCGTCGCCCCGGATGTGAACTCCGGGGTTCGTCCCATCGGCTCCGTCGGGGATGGGATCCTTCACGTTTCGATCCCAGGTGATGATGGTGGAGGGCGCGTCGTCGCCCTTGAAAGTCACCCGTGTCTTGTCGGAGGGGATCACCACGGGGCCTTCATAGGTGCCGGCTTTGATGTGGAGCGTGACCCGCCCGGAGGCTGAAGCGGGCACCGCGGCCATCGCCTCCTGCACGGTCTTGAAATCACCACTACCGTCCACCGCCACCGTGATGGTTTTTTCCGCGGCAAACAAGGGGGCGGAGCCCAGGAGCAGCAGGAGCGCACCTGCGGCGATCTCGTTGGTCGTCTTCATGAACAGGGGACGTTTTAGCATCGGGAGTTGGGAAGGGCGGGTCGGCATAGTTAGGGGAGCGATGCTTTCGGTTTTTCGACGGGGGAAGGTTTGGGTTTTGCGGCGGGCGGAGCGAGCGGAGTGGCGAACATTCCCTCCACTTGAGCGTTAAACGTGGTGAGGGGCACCCCGGTTTCGGCACGGAGTTCCACTTTCTCAAACCGAACGTCCTTCGCGTGGTAAATGGTGGCGCCGTGCTCCGAGCTGATGCTCAGATTCTTCAAAGTGACGCCCATGACCGGTTGTTCCCGCAGACCCCAGATGAGGATGGCATTCGGACAGTCACGGATCGTGCCGCCGTCGATCGTGATGTTCTTCCACTGCGGCGTTTTAGCACCCACCACCTGGGTCTCGTCCTCGTCGGGGCGCTTTGGCTCCCGCGGGTAGTAGCTGGAAATGAAGATGGGGTACTTTACGTTCTTCATCGTGATATTTTTGAAGGTGAGGTTTTCAACCAACCCTCCGCGGTCGCGGGCCGCCTTCATCCGGAGGCCGGCCGTGGTGCCTTCGAACGTGACGTTCTCCACGGTGACGTTGCGAATGCCGCCGGAGGTAAAGCTGCCAAAGGAGAGACCATGGCCGACGCCGAGTTCGCAATGCGAGACCAGGACATTTTCCACGCCGGGCGTCCCGCCCTTGGCCGGGGCACTGGCGAGGAAAACGATGTTGTCGTCGCCCGTGGCGATATGGCAGTTCCGGACCACCGCGTTCCTGACGTTGAGGTTCAGCGCATCCGTATTGGGCGAATCCGCCGGTGCCTGCATCGTCAGGCCGTCAATGGTCACATCCTGGCACTGGCGCAGCGAACAATGCGTATTCGGGGGATTGCGCGTGGTCATGCCCTCCAGTTTCACGCGCTCACAGCGCGTGAAGGTGATCATCTGCGGACGGCGCGGCGCGGTGTTCGGCGCGGCCGCGTCCTTGGTCCGCCGAAAGGCCGCCCACCAGGGTTCGCCTTGTCCATCGATGGTGCCTTCGCCGCTAATCTGGACATCCGTGGCGTCCGTGGCGGTGATGAAGCCGAGTCGTTCGCCCTTGGTGGCGGGGTAGTCATCGACCCGCCGGCTCATTTGGATGGTGGCGCCTTTCACCAAGTGCAAATCCATCCCACTGTGGAGCTCGAAGGGGGCCGTCACGAAAATCCCGGGCGGCACGATGACGTGGCCGCCGCCAGCCTTGGCGCAGGCATCGATGGTGGCGCGAAAGGCCGCGGTGTTCATCGTCGTGCCGTCGCCGACGGCGCCGAAATCGGTGATGGTGAAAGTGCGCGGCGGTATGACAGGGGCCAGCGGGTTGATCGCAGGCTGTTCTGCGGCCCCCATCGGATTCATCAACCCCACCACCGCCCACGCGATGATGATGAAGACCGCGGTTGATCGGGATAAGTTCAGATTCATTTGCTCTTCTTGGCTGATTCGATGGTGACGTTTTCCAAAGTGAGTGTGCCGGCGTGGCGCAGGACATCCGCGCTTTCAACCCCGCGAAAGGTGCAGTCTTTCAAGCGAACGGCCTCAATGATGGCGTTCGGAAACGCCGTCACGATGACCACGCTCCCACTCGATTCGCTGGTCACGTTTTCGATTTGTAGGTTCCGCAGCACCGGCTGGTGCGGCCCGTTTGCGCCTTCTTCGTAGTCGAACTCAACGGAGAGCACCGCCCGCGCGACCCGCCCGATCTTCACGTCGTGCACGTGGATGTTCTCCATCACGCCACCCCGGACGGCATTCGATTTGAACCGGAACGCGCGCTCAAGATGCGGGCTGTCCATCGTGCACCCGGAGACAAAGACGTTCCGCACGCCGCCGGAGATCTCGCTGCCGAGGGTCACCCCGCCGTGGCCGTCCTTCATCGTGCAGCGGCGGATCACAACGTTTTCACTCGGCACGGCGAGGCGCCGTCCGTCGTTGTTCCGCCCACTCTTGATGGCGATGCAGTCGTCGCCTGTCTCGAAAACACTGTCCTCAATGAGCACGTCGCGACAGCTCTCCGGGTCGCAGCCATCGTTGTTGGGGCCCAGGCTGCGCACCGTCACGCCGCGTACCGTGACGTTGGTGCACAGCACGGGGTGAAGCTCCCACATCGGNGAGTTGAGGATTGTCACCCCTTCGATCAAAACGTTCTTGCAACGATAGGGCTGGATAAAGTTGGGCCGCAAAAAAGAGCCCTCGCCGTAAATTCGCTCGGCCACCGACACGCCGGACGCGCCTTGTGCGTCGAGCTTCTTGCGAGCCGCCACTTGCAGGGCCGGGGTGCCTGGCTCGCGGTTATTCCAGGCCCACCACGTCTTCCAATTCGCCGAGCCGTCGAGGGTGCCTTTTCCGGTAATGGCCACGTTCTCTTGTTCGAAGGCATAGATCAGCGGCGAGTAGTTCATGCACTCGATCCCCTCGAAGCGGGTCAAGACCAGCGGCAGATACTTCTGCGGATCGGAATCGAACTTCAAGGTCGCTCCCTCGGAGAGGTAGAGATTCACGTTGCTCTGGAGATGCACTGGCCCGGTGAGAAACAAGCCCGCCGGGACGACCACGCGCCCGCCACCTGCATCGTGGCAGGTCTGAATCGCCCGGCGGATCCCTTCTGTCCCGTCCGCGCCCGCCGTCGCCCCATACTCCGTGATGACATAGTCGCGTGCGGGAAATTCGGGAGGGTGGATCCGTGCGAGAATACTTTCCTCGGTGTCCGGAGGCGAGGGCGCCCCCGATCGAGGCTCGGCCGCCAGCACGGTCGTCGCCACCAGGCAGCCTAGTGCCGCCAACCAGGCGTGAACGGTGCTATTGCCAGGGATGCGATTCATTGTGGAAAACCAAAGTATCTCCGTGCATTCTCGTGGCAGATGTTGCGCACCAGAGAGCCGGCGAGCTGAAAATTATCGGGGATCTCCCCGGCCTCCAGATCGCGGCCGACGAGATGGCAGAGCACGCGGCGGAAATACTCGTGGCGTGGGTAGCTCATAAAAGAGCGTGAATCCGTAACCATGCCGACGAACCGCGAGAGCAGACCGAGATTGGAGAGCGCGTTGAGCTGCCATTCTATGGCCTCCTTTTGATCGAGAAACCACCAGCCGCTGCCGAGTTGCACTTTACCGGGCAGGCGGCCATCCTGGAAGTTGCCGAGCATCGTGGCGAAGGCGTAGTTCTCCGCCGGGTTGAGGTTGTAAAGAATGGTCTTGGGGAGCGCACTTTCGACATCCAGCGCGTCGAGGAATCGTGCGAGCGCCTGCGCCTGTGGAAAATCGCCAATGGAGTCGAAGCCGGTGTCCGGGCCAAGCGCGCGCAGGAGGCGGGTGTTNTTGTTGCGCAAGGCGCCGAGGTGGAGTTGCATCGTCCAGCCCTTCTCGGCGTACCACCGGCCGAGGAAGAGCATGAGGACGGAAGCGAACTTGGCGTGCTCCGTGGGCGTCGCGGCCGTACCGCTCCGTGCGGCTGCGAAGATGGCCTCCGCATCGGTTTCAGGGCAGGACTCCGCGTAGCAGCGCTCCAGGCCGTGGTCAGCCAGCCGGCAGCCGCGCTCGTGGAAGAAATCGCCACGCTGGCGTAACGCATCGAGCAGCGCGGACAGCGACCCAATTTCGATCCCACTGGCCAGCTCCAGTCGCGCGAGCCACGCGTTGAAGAACGCCGGTCGATTCACCGCCAACGCGGCGTCCGGGCGAAATGTCGGCAGCACGCGCGTTCCGCGGCAACTCGCCTGGATGGCCTCATGGTAGGCCAAGTCATCCACCGGATCATCCGTGGTGCAAAGGGTGGTCACGCGAAACTTCTTCAAGATGCCCTGCGTGGAGAACTCGGGCGTCGCCAGCCGTTCGTTGGCCGTATGCCAGATTTGCTCCGCGCTCGATGCATCGAGCAGCTCCGTGATCCCAAAATAGCGCGCCAGTTCCAGGTGGGTCCAATGGTAGAGCGGATTGCGCAACGTGTGTGGCACCGTCGCGGCCCACGCCTTGAATTTCTCCAAAGGCGTGGCGTCGCCGGTGCAAAATCGCTCCGGGACACCGTTCGAGCGCATCGCCCGCCATTTGTAGTGATCGCCTTCCAGCCAGATTTCGAAGAGGTTTGTGAATTGCCGGTTCTCTGCGATGTCGCGTGGCGAGAGATGGCAATGGTAGTCCAGAATGGGCTCCGGCTCGGCAAACTCGTGGTAGAGCCGGCGGGCCGAGTCCGTGCTCAACAGGAAGTCGTCGTGAATAAAGGACCGTGGTGGCATGGATGGAAAGTCAGCGGGCTCGGCGGGCGATCTTACGAAACTCTGTCGGGGTGGCCTTCTCGAATTTCCGGAAGGCAACGAAAAATGTGTTCAAGCTGGGATACCCACTCAGCTCCGCGATTGTTTCGATCTTGTCGGCGGTCTCCGCGAGCAGCCGCTTCGCGTGATCGAGCCGCACTTGGCGAATCTTGTCGCCGGGCGTGCAACCGACGTGCTCGCCAAAGGCTTGGTGCAGCCCGCGCCGGGACATCCCGGCCGCGCGCGCCACCTCCTCCACGCTGATCGCGCCGGCGAAATACTCCGCAATAAAGCGCAGCCCGCGCGCCACACCGTCGTGCTTTACCGCGAGGATGTCGCTGCTCTTGCGCGCGATCACCTGCGCTGGCGCAATGCGCACGGGTTTGGCTGGGACCTTGGCCCCGCGCATCATCCGATCCAGCAGCGCGGCGCCTTGGTATCCTTGCTCCTCCAGGTTTGTATCGACGCCGGAGATCGAGCGATTCGCTGCGCCGACCGAAAGCAGGTAGTCGTCGATGCCGACGATCGCGACCTCGTCCGGAACGCTGAGGCCCGCCTCTTCGCACACCTCCTGCACCTCCACCGCGAGGGTGCCGTTGGCGGCAAAGACCGCGAGCGGCTTTTCCGCCGCCCGGAGATGCCCGAGCAGCCACGCGCGGCGGCGCAACCACAAACTGGCCGAACCCTGCATGGAATCCTCACGCCAGCGCAGCCAGTCGCACTTCTGCCCCGCGGTGGCGAGCGCCTTGGTGAATCCTTCGCCTCGCTCGAGCTGCGACCAATTCTCCGAGTCGCTATAAAAGCAGAATTGCCGCAGGCCGCGGGCGAGGAAATGCTCGGCGACGAGTTGCCCGGTTTTCGCGTGTTCCTGCACCACGTGCCCGAAAGGGAGGTGCGGGCGGCGCAGCGAGAAATCGACGGTCGGCTTCTTCACCGACGCGACAAAGTGCGCGAGGTCCTCTCCCGCCGCGAGCCAGGCGAGCACGCCGTCGCCTTCCCAGCCCCAGGGGATCACTTTTTCGTGGATGATGCTGTGGGCCGCAAGGTGCCACCGATGCTGCGTGGCATACGCGGCGATCCCTTGCAGCAACCGGTGATCATACCAGCCGAGCGCGACGAGAACATTCTTCTGGTTCGCTTTCATGCCTCGGAAATTTTCGCGGGGGCAAGTTGCGGAACGAGCAGGTGCATCACCGCGAGCGCGAGCAGATAGGCACTGCCCGCGATGATGAAAAGGGTCGCATAGCTGCCGCCCCCCTTCAGGATCGCGCCCGTGAGTTTCAGCAGGCCCATGGCCCCCAGCGCGCCGGCCATGCCGCCGAGGCCGACGATGGAGCCCACTGCCTGCTTTGGAAACATGTCCGATGCCGTGGTGTAAAGATTCGCCGACCACCCCTGGTGTGCGGCGGCGGCAAGGCCCACGAGCCACACCGCCAGCCACATGTTCGACACCTGGGTGACGAGCACCACCGGCACGACGCAGATAGCGCAGGCGAGCATCGCGGTCTTGCGCCCGGCATTCACACTCCAGCCGCGCGAGATGAGCCGGGAGGACGCCCAACCGCCACCGATACTGCCGAGATCCGCAAGGCAGTAAATCAGCACGAAGGGCGGACCGAAGCTCTTGATGTCGAGTTTGAACTGCGAGTTGAAGAAGAGCGGCAGCAGATAGAGATACCAGCGCCACACCGAATCAGTGAGAAACTTGGCCGCCACATAGGCCCACGTCTGCCGGTGCGGCAGCAGGCTTCGCCACGGTACTTTCGCCGTCGTGGTCTCGGGGCCATCGCTGCGGATGTAAGCCAATTCACCCGGGGACAAGCGCGGGTGGAGATCGGGTGGACGAAAGAGGCACAGCCAAAATACCAGCCAGACGAAGCCGATGGCCCCGGTGGCGAGGAAGGCCCACGGCCAGCCCCAAGTGAGGTAAATCCACGGTACCGCCAGCGGCGCGGCGATGGCGCCGACGTTGGAGCCAGCGTTGAAGATGCCCGTGGCCAGGGCGCGCTCCTTTTTCGGAAACCATTCGGCGACCGACTTAATCGAAGCGGGGAAATTGCCCGACTCGCCCAGCCCGAGGAGGAACCGCGCCGCACTGAAGCCCGCCATACTCGCCATACCCGCGTGAAGCATGGAGGCCGCGCTCCAGAAAATCATCGCCACCGCGAATCCGATCCGAGTACCGATCCAATCGAGGACCCGCCCCGCGCCGAGTTGTCCGAGCGCATAGGCCACCTCAAACCAAAACACAATGTCGGTGTAGTCCGCATCATTCCAGGTGAAGATCTTCTTCAACTCTGGCGCGAGAATGCCAAACACCTGCCGGTCGATGTAATTGATGGTCGTGGCAAAAAAGAGCAGCCCGCAGACGACCCAGCGATAGCGCCCTACGCGCTGCCCCAGCGGCCCCCCAGCCCGCCCGGCGCCCGCCTTCACCGCGCCTGTGGGGAGCCTTGGGGCAGCGGAATCCGGATTCATCGCCCACCTTTCCCAGCGGTTTTGATCGCGCCAGCCTCCCCGGCCAGCGCCCCATGGCAGCGCNGCGCATCCGCGTCGGCCGACGATAGCCCACTCCGCACGAGCAGACAAATCACGGCAAAGAATGACTGGGGCTTAGAAAGCATGTCGATAAACATGCTCCTCATCGGACGTCTGCACAATGCCGCTTTCGGCATTCCGTATTCAAAAAACGGCACAGCGTCGGCACGGCCGACCTTTGTGGCGGTTGGTATTCACAACACGACTCGTGTGCTGGGCGCGCGAGTTTCTGGGGCAGACAGTCGTCGTGAGTAACCAGGACCTGCCGGAAGGCGGCCAACCAAATGATGAACTTGTGGTTCATGCGGGGCATGGTCTTTGAAAGAGTGCCGAAGGTATCGTATCACGGCAAATCCTCGTTCATCCCAGCGGCGCTGTCCGCCGGAATGTCATTGGCGGTTGGCTCCCAGCCGGAGGAGCGATGCCGGTAAAATGCATGACAAGACATGACAGAGTTTGTTCGCGATAGTGCGTTTTCGTGCGGGAGGTGAATTTTCGCTCGCGCAGCAAGCCGCACAGCCACGCACGTTTGCGAAAGATCCCGAAAATCGCTTACGAATTCGAATCCCATACGCGCTGCGGCGGACCATCCCCACGGGCGTGGGGAGAACTAGTCATGGGAGCCGCGGCCTTGGGATGCCTCTACGAGAAGAGCCTCGGAGCGGCATTGGCCATTGGTGGATGGCGTTCGCCTCCCTATTTTCTGTTACGGCCTTGACAGAATTCTGCCCACCCAGACAGATACCCGAACTCATCTTCCCGCTTTCGAGAAGCAGTGCGGTTGATATTCCTCGCGAAGGCAGAGATGGACTATTCGAGGCCGGTCCCACCCGGTTAAAACCCAAGCAGTCACTGTCATGGCCACCAAGCGTCCTCACTACCTGTCCCTCATCGCCTCCATCCTGCTGGTGCTCGCCGGCCTTGGCGTAGCGGCTCCGGCGAACGATAGTTTTGCCAATGCAACGGCGCTCCCGTCGGACGCGACGTTGATTGTGGACACCAACACCGTGGGGGCAACCACCGAGGCCGGAGACCCGGTCGGCGCGGTGTATACCGTATGGTACGCCTGGACCGCGAATCACGCGGGCCCGGTCGTTCTGAGCGCCAACCATACTACCTCCAATGATGCCTACGCGGCCGTCCTTGATGGCAGCACCCCCGGATCGGGGACCTACCTCGCCTCCGGGCAAATCTATTACTTCGGCGTCGATTCCATCTCGTTCAATGCCGTCGCGGGCAAGACCTACCATTTCTGCGTTTACAGCAAGTCTTCGCCGCAGGCTTTTAAGTTCTACGTTTTGACGAACGACAATTTTGCGAATGCGCAAATCCTGACCACGGGAGTGAGTGTGGTGGGCACCTTGAACGAAGCCGGGCGGGAGGCGGGCGACCCCTCGGACAACAGCAATCATCTGGTGTGGTATCAATGGACCGCCCCGGCCTCGTGTGTGGCGCATGTCAATGCCACCTCGCACATGAGCTATAACAGCTTGCACGCATTCATCGGGAACAGCCAATTGACTGGAAAATACATCACCGACGACGGCGGCTTTGATTCCACTTTTTATGCGGTGGCCGGGCAGGTCTACCGGATCTGCTACGTGGCGTATCCCGGTTCGGACATGGATTTCTCCATCGGCGTGGCGAACACCGCCAGCCTGGCCCTGGACACTCAATTAGTGCCCCCGTTATCGAACGATGGATTCGACAACGCCTTTCAGATTACGGGAACCCAGGCCCACGTGGTCATGCATACGCTGGATGCGACCTTTGAGGGCTTCGAGCAAACCATGCTAAATAATGTGGGGGCGCATTTTGGAACCAACGGGGACGGAGGGGTGTGGGCGACGTGGACGGCACCGGCCGCCGGCAAGGTAACGCTAACCGCCCAAAATGTGAGCAGCAAAAATATTGTGGTGATCGCCGGCACGGGCAACTCCCTCGCGAACCTGACCCCCGTGGCGGCCGCCTACAACGGCACGACCTTCAATTGCCAGCCAGGGGTGGTCTATCACCTCTACTATCTAAACCAAAGTTCCGATGGGGTGTATGCGACGCTGGCATTCACGCCCACGACGGGCGGCGGAGGCGGCGGCACTTCGGGAGGCGTCTTTGGTTCGCAAAGTGGCATCTTTAACGGCACCCTGGGGACCGAGGGCTACCTGACGCTGACGCTCGGAAAAACCGGCAGTTTTACCGGGAAATACATGCTCAGCGGAGTGACGCAGGGCATCAAAGGAAAGTTCGGCACCGACGGCAAATTCGTGGGTGTCTTCGGCAAAGGCCAGACCGTCGTGAATATTCATCTGGACTTGAACGCCCTGGCCGGCAGCCCGGGCGACTACCTTTTGAGCGGAACCGTGGGAGGAACGGCGCTCAACGCCAATCATGCCGCGTATGCCAAGGGACATGCCCTGGCGAACATCGGCCGCTACACGGCCCTGCTCGACGCCACCAACCCCGGCTCCAGCATCCCCCCGGGGACGGGCTATGCCACGCTGGTCGTGGGGAAGACCGGAGGGGTGGCGATCGGGGGCAAACTCGCAGACGGGAAGGCGTTTACCGCCGCGAGTATCCTCATCGGCGGGACTGCGGGAAATCAATGCATCTGGCATGCCGCCCTCGCCTACCCGGCCCTGAGCGTGAAGGGCTCGAAAGGATTTCTCGTGGGGAGCGTAACTTTTGAAAATCTGGCGGGCAGTGATTTTGATGGGGCCGTCCAATGGGTGAAACCACTGCAGACCAAAGGCCCCTACCCCACCGCCATTAACACCAGTCTCTCCGTGGCGGGTGCCACGTACGTCGCCGGCCGGGGCCTCAGCGACCTGCCGGGCTTCTCGAGTGGAACCCTGACCTTGAACGATTCCGGCGCCTTAAAAAGTTCGGGGGGCAGCCCCATTACGAAAGCGGTCACCCTAACCTCCGCCAATAAGCTCGTCGTAACCAACCCGGGCGTGGATAAGCTGGCGGTCAAGGTGGTGTCAGCCACCGGCCAGATCCTCGGAACATTTCGATACCCGGGCCAAACGAAGCCGTTGCCGTTTGGCGGGGTGCTGTTTCAGAAAAATACCACGGGAAAGGGATTCTTTGTCGGCCCGAGCGGAAGCGGCACCCTCACCCTTCAACCATAGGGGGTGGACTGATGAACGGCCGGAGCGCCTAACGCGGCCCACGGCTACCAGAGGAGTTCCCTCAGCACCTTCACCCGCTCGAGGATCATGATGGCCTTGGGCTCGGGTTCGATCACGCTATCCCGGCCGAGGATCCAGCCGGATTGCTCTGTTTCGAGAGCGGCGAATTTATCCGCGGGCAGGATTACTTTGAGAACCCGGAGCAGGTCGGCCAGCGTCTTGTTGAGGGCGACCACTCTCGACTCCGGGCCCAAATCCTGGAAATCCGTGGAAAGAGGCGCGCAGGCTTTCAGGAAGTTTTCCGCCATCGGACGATCCGCTTTTTGCGCCGAGAGGGAGGGCCATCTTCCGCTCGCGGCATCGAAGACTCCTTGAAAAATCGCGGCTTTGGATCGCGGGTGGTCGCCCTTGGGGTCGTCGTTTCCGATGGCGCGAAATTGGATCCTGGCATCCGGACCGAGCCGGCAGGTGACGTCCGCGGTCTCGATCTCCGTACCGGACGGACCGGAAATCACCTCCCCGAGGGTCGCCCGGATTTTGACCCCGGCGTCCAATTGCTGGAAGGCCTCGCCTTTCGGCGCGAGCACGAGCAGGGAGTAGACGCCGAAGCGCATGTCGTACTCGGCCACGCATCGCGACGAATCCGGCGCCCACGTGACATGGAGTTCCTGATGGGTGCGATGCGGTCGGAAGTTTGATTGCGCGATTTTTCCCAGCACCTTGTGCTCCTTGAGATCGGCGAGAAAATTGACGTTCTCCCCGGCGACCTCGGGGAGATCGTCGCCCGGGACGAGGATGCCATAGTGCCCGTCCGGCGAGGTGGTGCCTTCGCCGATTTCATAATCGGCGGGCCATTCCATCGCCAAACCGCTGGTGGCCAGCACGAGCCAGGCGGCCCCGGCGAGGGCGCCCCGGCGGAATGGGGATTGGCGGAACACAGCGGGAGTCATGGTTCCGGAGAGAAACCCCGATTATTCCTGCCAGGCCAGTTCTTTCAGCGCTTTGATGCGTTCGATGACCAACGCGGATTGCCGCTCGGGGTCCTTGAGCATCGCGCTCCTTGAGCCAGGCGACCTGCTCCTTTTTCACCGCGGCAAACTTTTCCGCTGGAAGATTGGCCTTTAAGACGCGGTAGACGGCGTTCAGAAATCGGTCGAGGTTTTCCGCCTTGGACTGGGCATCGTAGTCCTTCCCATCCGTTTGCAACGGCCCGTAGCCTTCGGCGAAGCTGTTTAACGGCCGTTGGCCTTCAGATACAAATTGGCGAAGGAATCAATTTTCCCCGAAAGCGCATCGAGGATGAACTGCGCCTTGCCCCCATGAGTGCCGAGCGAAGACCGATTCCAGGAGCTGCCCGTGGAGAAAATCGTGCGGTCGCCCACGCGGAAAGAGACGGTGCGATCGAGGCTGAGGTAAATGGTGTACGCGGGCCCGAGCACGTTGATATTCACGTAGAGCCGCTGGTTGCCGGCATTCGGATCCTTCACGTCGGCGGGCGCGATCCCCGAACGGCGGAGCGCCTGGCTGACGAGGAGATCGATCTTGTCGTAGGTGAGGCCGATCGCCTCGCCATCGCGCGTGGGACGCTCAATCAACACGCGCAAGCGGCCGGGGTTTTGGACCTCCAGGCCAGTGCCGGCGACAAAGTCGGCGGCCTGCCCGGCCAAGGAGCCCAACCGCAGGGCAAGCATGAGCACCATGAGGATCTTTTTCATTTTGGGATGTCTCGAGGACGCAAAACCGCGGCAGGCCGGGGAGTAGGTATTTACACTGAATTTTAGTCGGGATGGCAATCTGAAAACGGAGGTCCACCCCGGATCGAGGACGTCAAGAGACGGGCCTCACCACGCTTGCACCGTCTGGGAAACTCCGCGACAAATCCTTCATGAACTCCGTCGGCATCAGCTTTGTAGGATTGATATTCATCGCCGCCCTCACGATGGGGACCTGGCAATTGCGAAACGGCAAAATCGCCAGCGGACTCCTGTTGATTTCGTTTGGACTGATGGGGCTCGCTGGATCGGCGCGGCTTCAGGTGGTTCCATAGGGGCGGGACTCGCTGGCGTAGGCGGCAACCGAAAAGGATCGGAGCACCGTCACCATCTTCGATTTCAAGGTGGCCTCGCGCCGGAACCCGCGCTTCGTAGTCGGGACTCCAAAACCAACGTAAAGTACCGTGTTGGCCGTAATGAGGAGTTGTCGGGAAAGCCCTCCGGGGCTCAGAGCGGCGGGCCGCCGCCCCTCC
>FJVU01000319.1_pt1 | contig 12734 bp, 3 predicted proteins | sample 1011831 | NCBI WGS metagenome assembly FJVU01 (sample SAMEA3912450, study PRJEB9761) | metagenome | biome: forest; material: soil | place: USA | collected 2011-06-22 | depth 0.1 m
CGCCGCGCCGCCGACGAGCGCTCGCGCTTCGAGCAGGTGCTCTTCCGCCTGAAGACGTATGTGACCGAGCAGAAGCTGGCCGTGCCGGAATGCTTCATCAGCTACGCCTGGGGTGTGCCCGAGCACGAACTGTGGGTGGAGCGCCGCCTGGCGATGGACTTGCAGAAGGCCGGGGCGACCGTGGTGCTCGACCGCTGGGAGAACGCGCGCATCGGAGCGAGCGTGCCGAGGTTTGTGGAGAAGGCCGGGAAGTGCGACCGGGTGATCGTGGTGGGGACACCGCTCTACCAGAAGAAGTATGACAACGATGAGCCGATGCGGAGCTTCGTCGTCGCGGCCGAGGGGGATCTGATTGGCGAACGAATGCTCGGAGCTGAAGCAGGAAAGGAGACGGTCCTGCCAGTGCTGCTGGAGGGAACGAAAGCGACCGCCTTTCCGCGTTTGCTGCATCCCCGCGTCTATGCCGACTTCCGCCAACCCGAGGCCTACTTTACGACCATGCTGGATCTTCTCCTGAGCTTGTTCGCCATTAAACGGCAAGAGCCGGTCGCGGTGGACCTGCGGGATTCTCTCGTTGGGCCGAGGCGGTAACCGCGCGCTTGGTTTCCAGGCTGAGCGGACGGCAGAACATCGGCGTCATCGCGGATGGCTTGGCAAGTGGGGTGGTGGTCGTGTAGAAGCGCGGCGTTCTCTCTTTTTGTATGGCAGCCCCTCTCTCTCGGACATCATGGAGCCTTTGACGCGCAGAAGCGGGAGAGCGGGAATGGAGCGGCGCGACATCGCCGAACGAAGTCCTGCGTCTCTGGCGCATTTTTTCGCTCGTTACCATCTGCCCGGAGGGACAGCGCGCGGATGGCGGGAGGAACCTGCGATGAGCCGGAATTTTAAGCGAAACCAACGTATCTATCTATGAACGAAGAATTGATGGCCCTGCAGAACCGCGTCGCGAGCCAGGAGGCGGAGTTGAAATCGTTGCGCGAGGAGTTGGCGATGGTGGGGTGGGATGTGGAAGGGATTTTGAGCAAGCTGGACCTGCCGTCGCATCGCACGGGAGAGAAGTGGCCCCATTTCGTCCGGATCATGGCGAGCTGCATCAGGCTGATGGATGAGGATTCGCCAGTGGGCGGGCCGCAGATGTTGATCGAGCATCGGGAAGGGAAGCCGGGCTTGGAGTTTATCGACGGGAAGGGGAAGGTGCGCGGGGAGCTGATTTTGACGGAGACGGGGGTGGGGCTGATGGTGCGGAATGCGGAGGGGAAGACGGTGGTGTCGGTAGGGGAGAGCGACGACGCGGTGCCGCATGTGGCGCTTTCGCATGCCGATGGAACGGTGGCGATGGGGATGCAGGTGAAGGGAGGCGGGCCGATGGTGACACTGGTGAATGCGAAAAACCATGGGGTGGCGTTCCTGGGCATCGGGGAGGAGGGCGGGGAGCTGATGCTGGCGGGACGGAATGAGCAGCCGGCGGTGAAGCTGAAGGGGACTGATGCCGGGGGCGTGGTGACGGTGCATGAGCCAGGCGGGCAGGTGATGGGCGCAATCACCGCGACGGTGGACATGGGGATGCTGACAGTGTGGGGTCCGCACGGGGAAGTCGCCTCGACGCTGGGCGCCGGGGAGGAGGGAGGGGTGCTGTTTTTCTTTGATGCGGACGGGGCGTCACGGGAGAGCCTGCCGTAACGGGGGACGGGGCGAGGGAGAGCAGGTAAGAGGTCGGGAGACGAATTTTGCCGATCTTCTAACAAAGCTCCGAGGTGTTCGTCACACCTAGCGAAACGATGTCCACCGACGCTGACAAAACCTGTTGTGGTATTGGCTGAAAGACCGATGATTTCGCCGCCCAGAACCCTATGGACGTGAAAGCACCGGACGACCCCAATGCCCCGTCTTTGCAATGGGAGACCATTGAACAGGTATTTGATGCCTTGGAGTCGCCGCTGCTCGCGTATGCCCGGCGACTGCTTGGCGAAGCCAGCACCGCGGAGGATGTCGTCCAGGAGGCGTTTATGAAACTGCACACACAATTTGCCGAGGTCCGCCAGCCACAGCCGTGGCTGTACCGCACGGTACACAATCTGGTGGTGAACCACCAGCGACGGGGGAACCGCATGGTGCTCCTCGGCGACGAGGCGAGAAACGAGGAGACCTCTTCCGCCGCGGCCGGAGGCGATGAAACGGCGGATTCCCAGCCGATGCCGGATGAGCAAATCGCCCGGTGGGAAGGCATTGGGCTGGTGCGCCTGGTGCTGGAAGCGATGGATCCACGGAGCAAGGAGATCATCCGACTGCGGTTTGATGAGGATTTGTCGTACCAGGAAATCGGGGAAACCATGGGGCTGAAAACCGGTCATGTCGGCTACCTGCTCCACCACGCGCTGAAATCGATGGCCGTGGAACTGACGAAGATGGAGGTGGCGCCGTGATCCCGCTGAACCCGGAAGCGCCCCGCACTCCCCGCGAGGAATTGGAAATTCAGATCACCGCCCTGCTCATGGGCCAGCTCCCACCCGAAGAGGCCGCGGAGCTGGAAGCCAAGATGGCCGCCGACCCGGAACTGGCCGCGCTGCACGCCAGGTTGCGACATGCGGTGCACTTGCTGCGGGAGGCGCGCGCCTTACCCGAACTCCCGGCCGCAGAGGCGAGGCCTCAGCTTTCGAGGGAGCGCCGCGAGAAGTTGCTGGCAACCTTTCGCGGGATCAAGGTGGTGCCGTCTCCGGCTCCGGGGGCTGTCGCGGCGACTTCCACACCGACGACGCGGGAGCGAAAGCGGGGCGACCGGAAGTGGGTTCCGATGGTGCTGGCGGCGTCCATCGCCGTGCTGCTGGGCGGCGGTGCGATCTACCTTTCCCTTCCGAAGTTTGGCGAACCGCTCAAGAGCGAGGCCCTCAGGAGCACAAGTCCAGCGACGGGTTTCGAGGATTCGGACTGGTCGATGCGGGCGAACCAGGCCGAGGGGGCGTCGAACGGAAGATTTGTGACGGCACTCGGCGCGGGAACTTCTGAGGATCGGGCCTGGGCCGGTTCGCAGTATCGCACCAAGGGGAAAGGGCTGGGCGCTTCCGTGCCGCCAACCGTGACCCTCGGTGAGGACACGAATCGCATCGTGGCGAATTCGCGGCGACCCGCCACGCCTCTCGCGATGGGGCGTGGAACCAACGACGACGCAGTCCACGAGTTGGAATGGAAGAGTCAGCCCGGGGCGATCCGCGGTTTCGATACGACGAACTCGGAAGCTGAGGCGAGGAACAAACTTTACTCCGCAGCCGAGATGGATTTCGCGGGGGGGAGGGTGACGGCGGCGACCTCGGGGATCTCGGGGAGACGGGCCACGATCATCTCGGGAGAACAAGTGCCCGTGCCTGCGAAAATGACCGACGGCCTGGCGACGACCGAGAAGAGCGCCGCGGCCAGCGGGGTCTATCTGCCGTCGGGCACCACCAAGGCCGATGGGGAGGGGCAACCCGCCCCGGCCGAAACGATTTCGGGAATCGTCCAAAACGGAGACGCCGATGGCGACGCGGTGCGGTATACCAGAGATGCGCGAGTCGAAGGGCACACCCGAGGGGACGGAACGAAAATCAAGCGGCAGCTTGAAGACAACCACACGGACACCCTCGCGGATGCTTCGGGGCGCCCAGAAATGCTGGGGTACCTCGCCGACCGCAAAGCGGAGGGGCCGAGCGGTCCCCGACAACTCCAGGCGGCGACGGAGGGAGTGAAGGAAGACTCTATGGCCATCGAGGGCTATCAGAAGCTGGCCAAGAATAATCTGGCGACCGGCCAGAGCGGGCAGGAACTGAATCGCGGGGCCGAAAAGGCGACGGCGGGCGGAGAGCCAACGGTGGAGCATCTGTCCTGGACCGTGGATGAGCTGTTCGTTGACCAAATAAGGCCGACCGGGAATCTGGCCAAGCAATCCGGTGCGGGCGAGAAGAGCGGGAAGAACACCTATACCGGCGCCACGGAAATCACCGCGGGGGTGCTTTCCACGACGGCTCCCAGCACCCCGCCAGCCCGGCCGCCCATGGAGCCGCAAGCCAGCGAAAGCAAAACCGACCGGGCCGGGTTGGGCGCTGCAGGCGGCATCGTGGGGCGCAAGCCCGGAGGAGGCGGCAGCCCTGCCGAAGATCTATATGGGATGCGGCGAGAGGATCTGTTTGGGCGGGGAGAGCAGGCCCCCGAAGCCGCCTACGAGGCCGCCCGTGCGCAAGCGACGTGGGAAGTGGAGAACGAATGGAGGCATCCAGTCAGAAAGTCTGAACGATCACTGAGTGAAGCTCGGCCCGGCAGCGAGCCAGTGGATTTGGAGAAAAAAGGCCAGCCCGCGGCGACGGAAGGGTATGCCACCGATGCGAAGACGCCCACCCTCGCGTTCTGGGACGATGACGAAACGACCAAGCTCAACACTAACGACTTCGGGGAGGTCACGAAATGGTCTGAGCGCACCGCTCGCGGAATCAACGTTCCAGCCAAGGATGCTCAGCCGGAACGCGAAAGCGCTGCCAGGGGATTGGCGACAGCCGCCGGTGGATTCGAGGGCCGAGGGGATCGGTCCCAGACCGCGCCGACCAATAGTCTGAGCGATGCTGATGCGCCCCTCGCCGCCACCACCAAGGCACCGCGCTTGGGTAACCTCTTTATCGGTGGCGGTGCCGCGGAAACTTCGCCGAAAGTCGATCCGGCGGAGGTGGTCTTTCAGCAGGGTAGACAGGCTGTGGGCGGCGCACCTTCGATTGCGGATAACCGTAGCGATTCGATGGGCGTTAATTCCAGTGCTTCCGGCCTCGCCCATGGTGGTGAGACCTACGCGGATCCGGATGGCTGGCGCAACAACGCGAAGGGTGCGATTCGCATCGTGCCGACGACTAACTACCGCACTCCGACTGTTCTTCCGAAACCGGGGGCTTCGGGGATGGCTGGTCAGAAATATCAGGTCCTTCCCGGTAACCGCCCATCCGCCGAATCGACCAAAGCTCGGAAGGATCTGGCCCTTTCTGATGCGGGCGTGGATCAATTTGCGATCGAATCCAAAAAGAAGCAGGGCCCGGTGGATGAGTTCGACTCCATCCAAGGGGGGGCGCCGCTGGGCAATCAGCCGCTCACCGCAGGTAATCGCAGCGGGCAACTGGGCATCAGTGCGAACGCGATTGATGCGCTGCTCTTTGACACTCCGCCAGCCACCTCGCCGCAGGATGGCGCTCGCCGGGAGGATGAAAAAGCCCCGGGAATCTTTTCGGTCACCGGAGCCGGCACGGGTCCTACTTTTCTGCGCTTTGGCACGCCACCCGCGAACGCGCTGCAGGAGGGGACGCGGAGGCCGGCCGTGGAGACTCCGGGGGTCCTGCCGATTGATGAAATTACGACCGCTCCGGCATTTCAGGTGGTCACGCCCGACGGTGTGAAATATTTCTCGCGGGCAGATGGAGAAGTGAAGGAGGTGGAGCAGAAGGTTTTTTCCGAGAAAGCCGACCAGAAGCCCGGCCTGAGCACCCTGAGCAGTTCGGCGGCTCACGGCTTTGGTTACCAGTCAGACAAGAAGGACCGCACGCGGGCGACNAGCGCCACCCTCGGCGAAGGCCAGCCCGCCCAAGTCTCCGGCAGGGACCCGGATAACATTACGGCGAGCAAGTTATCCCGACTGACTTATCAATCGAAAGTTTCCGCCCGCCCGCCGGAACCAGCCAAGAAGGAAAAAGGGGAGCCCGAAGCTGCGGTGCAACGAGAGTTGGCCCGGCGCGCTTTGCGAGAAGAGGCCGGAGAGGCGGCCCTTAGGCTCGGTGGCGAGGCGCTCCAGAAACAGGACTACGAATCCGCGTTCGCCCATTTGGACGATGCCGTCAAAAAAATCCCCGCCGCCCCCTCAGCGAAACCGGGACGCGAAGAGGCGGTGAAAGGGCTCAGCCTGGCGGGCCGTCGCCTGGCGGAGCAGCGGGTGAGCGAGGGCTACTATGGCAGCGCGGTGCAACTCCTCCAGGAAGTCCTGAAGCACAATCCGGACGACCAGCAGGCGCTCAAGCTCATCGCCAGCATTGAGGCGCCGGACTATTTCGCCAAGCAGCTTACGCCTGAGGCACGGGCCAAGGTGGAGGCGTTGAAGAAGGATTTCATCGCGAAGAATAGCCCACCGGATACCGCCAAGCCGGCGACGGCGCCGGTCGTTGAACCACCCGCTCCCGTGAAAGCACCGGAGCCCCCGCCGGTGCCTCAGCCGGAGGTTTCCACGAAGGAAAACGCTTTCTCCACGTTCTCACTCAATGTGAGCGACGTGTCCTTCAAGCTGGCGGGCGCGAGCCTCGAAAAGGGCACGCTGCCGGAACCGGCCACGGTGCGGACGGAGGAGTTCATCAACGCGCTGAACTATCGGGACCCCGAGCCCGCGGTGGGCGCACCGCTCGGTTTTGTCTCAGAGCGGGCTCGCTATCCGTTTGCCCAGAATCGCGACCTACTGCGCATCTCCGTGAAGACGGCAGCGGCGGGCCGCGAGCCCGGGCGCCCGCTGAACCTCGTGCTGCTGCTCGACAACTCGGGCTCCATGGAGCGCGCCGACCGTGTGGGTATCCTGAAGGAATCGCTGCGCGTGCTCGCCGCGCAGCTCACGCCGGCAGACAAACTGAGCATTATCACCTTTGCCCGCACTCCGCGGCTGTGGGCCGACGGCGTCTCCGGCGACCATGCCGCCGAGTACACGCAGCGCGTGGCCGAAGTCACGCCGCAGGGCGGCACGGATCTCTCCGCGGCGATGAACCTCGGCTACGAAACGGCGCTCAAGCACTACCAAGTGGGCAGCGTGAATCGCGTCGTCCTGCTCACCGATGGCGCGGCCAATCTCGGCGACGTGAAGCCCGAGACGCTCAAGGAAAAGGTGGAGGTGAACCGCAAGCAGGGCGTGGCGTTCGATTGTTTCGGCGTAGGCTGGGAGGGCTACAACGACGATTTGCTGGAACAACTCTCCCGCCATGGCGACGGGCGCTACGGGTTCATCAATACGCCGGAGGCCGCCGCCACGGAATTTGCCGGGCAGCTCGCCGGAGCACTGCGGGTGGCGGCGTCGGACGTGAAGGTGCAGGTGGAGTTTAATCCGCGCCGGGTGTCGGCCTACCGGCAGCTCGGCTATGCGAAACATCAGCTCAAGAAGGAGCAGTTCCGCGACAACAGCGTGGACGCGGCGGAACTCGGTGCGGCGGAGTCCGGCAACGCGCTCTACGCGATCGAAGTCAACCCGCGCGGCGAAGGCGACATCGCCACCGTGCGCGTGCGCTTCAAAGTGCCCGGCACCTCCGACTATCGCGAGCACGAATGGACAGTGCCCTACACTGCGCCGGCTCTCGCCCTGGAGCAGGCGGGCAGCAGCCTGCGCCTCGCGGCCACCGCCGCGGCCTTTTCCGAATGGCTCGCGCAGAGCCCCTTCGCGGCCGACGTGACCCCGGACCGCCTGCTCGGATTTATGAACGGACTCCCCGCTATCTATGGCGCGGATCCGCGCCCCGCCAAACTCGAATGGATGATCCGGCAGGCGAAAAGCATCTCGGGCCGCTGAGTCCAGGCCGTCCACCCCACCACAATCCCGTTCTGATTTATGACCATGAAACGTCTTCTCTTCCTTTGTCTCGCGCTCTTTCTCGCGTGCTCGGCGCTGGCCGCCGAAGTTCCCGTCAAGGATCTTTCGGTCAACGGCGGCCTCGCGTCCGACGGCAAGGCCCGGCTCACCATCGAGGGCATCTTTGGCGCCCCGGCAGGCGTGGCTGAAAAGGTCATCTATTCCACGGGTGTGCGCCATAGTATTGCGGTGGCGCCGGACAAAATCACGCACACGCTGGCGGTGGCGCTCGACTTCCTGCAAGGCGACCCGAAAGAGATCGCGCTCGTCATCGGAGGGGAAGGGGAGATCAAACAGGTCACGGGCGAACTCTTGCAGGATTGGGGCCTCCGTCAGGGAGCCGACGGACTGCGCACGCTCGTGCTGCGTCCCAAGAAAAGCGACAAGCCCATCACTCATTTCGAAGTCATCGTCGTCGCGGAGCGTGAATTGAAATCGTGGGACAAGCCGGTGCCCGCCTTCACGCTGACTCCGCCGCAGGCCGGACTCTTCAACGGCTTCGTCAAACTGGAAGCGGCGCCGGGCCTGGAGGTGCGCGCGGAGGCTCCGGCGGGACTTCTGCGAATGGATTCGAAATCTCTGCCCGAGGCCATGCGCGGCGCTGAAAAGCCGGACGCGCCGGAGTCCGCCGACGCGCAGGCCTTTCAATTCCACGGCGCCGCCTACACCCTGCCGATGCACATCAGCATCAGCGATCCGGAGTCGCGCCAGGTCGTATTGCGGGATTTCAAACTCACGGGGCAACTGGCGGAGCAGAGCGCTTCTTTCACGCTCGCGGCGACGGCCCACGTNGCGAACCCCAAAGGCGGGACGCTCGCGCTGCTGTCCGGCGGCGTGGCGCTGACGGAACTCCCGAAGCATCCCGATTGGCGCATCACGGTGAAGGACGGCGAGTATGTGCTGCAGTTCGACAAGGCGGGGGACTATTCGCTGCTGTTCAAGTTCCACGCCATCGTACGGCAAACGGATGGACCGTGGAGTGCCGTGGACTTTCATGTCGCCCCGAGCGCGCTGCAGCCCATCGTGTTGCAGGGGCTCGCCGCGGACACCCAATTCGAATTTGTCGGAGCAGCCCGGCCGGAGCGCACGGGCCAGGATTTTACCAGCTTCCTCCCGCCGGACGGCGCCGTGACCCTCTCTTGGAAAAACGTGCCACCGGAATCCGAGGGACGCCTGTTCTACGCGGCGGAAATGCTCTCGCAAATCACGGTCAGCCCCGGATTGATGCGCCAGGTCGCGCTCTTCGACAACAAGGTGATGCAAGGCGAACTCACCAGCCTGACGCTCAGTTTGCGCGGGGCCGGCGAAGTGACGCGCGTGGCAGGAGATCAGGTGCTCTCCTGGGACGTGAAACCCGGTGCCAACGCCAGCGAACGAACGCTCACCGTTCAATTCAACCAACCGCAAAAGGGCGCGTTCACGCTGCAGGTGCAGACGCAAACGCCCATCGGAGCCTTTCCGCAGACGGCGGAAGTAATGGAGATCCGGCCGGAGAATGCCACGCGCTTCGCGGGCTATTTTCGCATCGTGAACCAGGGGGCGGTCCGGCTGGAGGTCGTGCAAGCGAAAGGGCTCTCGCAGGTTTCTCCCGAGCAGTTTCCGGAGACTGATGCGACGAAGGCGGCCTTTCGCATGAGCAACAATGCCCAGCGCTTTGCCTACCGGTTTTCCGGCGCGGACTTCGCCTTGCGCATCGCGGCGGATCAAATCCTCCCGGAGCTGACCGTCTCGGAAATTCTCGCCTACCACCATGGCGAAACCGAACTGAGCCTGGATGCGGAATTTGAGGTGGACGTGCGGGAGGCTCCGCTTCGCGAACTGTTGCTCCGCGTGCCGAGAGGCTACGCCGTGGCGAAACTCGTCGCGCAGGGCATGACCGACTATTTCCAGCGCGATGTGGACGCCACCGAGGCCGAACTGCGGATCGTCTATGGCCAGCCCGTTTCCGGCCGCCTCGTGGTACAACTGCGCCTGGAGCAAAACAAAGCGCTTGGCGCGGCGGAGTGGGCGCTGCCACGCGTGGAAGTCACCAAGGCCAAATCCGTGCGCGGGCACCTGGGCGCCTCGACCGACGCGGGATTCCGGCTCACGCCGGTGAAGACGCAGGCGCTGACCGAAATCGCCACCGCGTTTTTCCAGCGCAAAGTCACCGGGCTGCAGTCCGCCTTCCGGTTGAGCGACGCCGCCTGGCAGGCCACGCTGCGAGTGGAGCGGTTGCCGCAGTCCATCCAGGCGGATGCCTTTCATCTGTTCTCCATCGGGGAAGGCGTGGCCTACGGCAGCAGCGTGCTCAATTACGTCATCTCCGGTTCGCCGGTCGCCACGTTCAAGGTCGAATTGTCCAGCGAGTATTCGAATGTCCAATTCGCGGGCAAGGACATCCGCAGTTGGGAGAAAGCCGAGGGCGGTTTCCTCGTCCAATTGCATTCCCCGGTGAGCGGCGCCTACACGCTGCTCGCCACCTATGAGCGCGCCTTCAAGGCCCAGGGGGACACGCTCGGCTTCACGGGTGCGCGGCCGCTCGATGCGCAATCCGAGCAGGGCCACACGCTGGTGATCAGCGCGTATCAATTTCAGGTGAAGCCGGTGAGCGTTTCGGCGGGCCTGCTGCCGCTGGAAACTGGCGAGGTGCCGTCGGAGTATCGGCTCTTTTTCGATGCCCCCATCCTGGCCGCCTATCGCTACTCGGCGCGGCCGTTCGATTTGAAGCTTCAGCTCAGCCCTCTCGCGCAGGGGGATTCCATCAGCCAAATCGTGGATCGGGCCTCGCTCACCACGCGGATTTCCAAGGAGGGCCAGGTGCTCACCGATGCGCAATATTTCGTGAAGAACCGGGGCCACACCCATTTTCAAATCCTGCTGCCTCCTGACACGCAGCTGTGGTCCGCCACGGTGAACGGTGCGAGTGTCGTCCCGGTTACGGACAGCAATGCCCACCTCATCCCGCTCCCGCAGCAGGCGGATCCCAATGCGGTACTCGCGGTCGCGGTGAAACTCGCCTCCCGGGCCGGCGATGCCCGGAAACTGACCGTGGCCACGCCCGCCTTGAACGCACCGGTGATGCTGGCGGAATGGAAACTGACGCCGGACACTGCACAGCGCCTCTCCTTTCGTGGTGGCTCGCTCACCCCGGTCGCCGGCGCGGTGGATGTGTCGGGCTTCGCGGGACTCGCGCGCATGGGGTACTACGAGGCGGCGCCTACGATGGCCATCCTGGTGAGCGCCTTGGGCTTGTTCGTGCTGGCCATCCTTGTCTGGCGCTCGGGCACGGGGGTGAACATTTTCAAGAAATCCCCGCGCCACACGACCTCGCTGGCCGTGGGCACGCTCGCCTTTCTCATCGCGATCGCGGCCCTCGTGGTTCTGCGGGAAGCCTCCGAACGGCAAAGCCGGACCGCCCCGACCGATATTTCCTTCCTCGCTCCCGTGCAACCGCCGGGCACGTCGCTGACCGTGGAGGTGGCGAATACGCCTGTGGAAGAATCGCTGTTCCGCGTTTCCGCCGCCACCTGGCTGAACGTCATCGCCATCGCCGCGTGGGCCGGCGCGTTGCTCGCCCGGCGGCCACTGCTTCTTCCGGTGGGCTGGCTCTTCCTGGCCTGGGCGGCGCTGGCCTCCGAGAACGGCGCCGGCCGCTTTTTTATCGTGCTGGGCGCGTTTGCTTTGATCCACGTCGCCTGGCCGGCACTCCGGCGCCTCCAGCGCGTTCCTCCCGCGCCCACGCCGACCCCACCGACTCCGCCCACCACCACTGGCGGCAGCGGTGCGATCGCCGCGCTCCTGCTGCTGGGCGGCCTTTCCTGGTTCACACGGCCGGCCTCCGCGCAGGAGCCACCCCGAAGTGAGCCGGTGGCTGAGACGGTGGCGCAACAGATCCGCGTGGACGAAAAATTTGGCTTCGCGACCGCCAAAATTCACTGGGTGGCCCAAAAGGGCCAGCGCTTGCCGCTGCTGTTTGGCCCGGCGGTCCTGACCAAGGCCACCTATCCCGAGGCGAGCCTCAAGCTCGTTTCCAACTCCGATGAAGATCGGATCTCCCACGAAGCGCTCGCGCTCGAATCCGGTGCATTCGATTTGGAACTGCAGTACCAAGTCGCCATCACCAAGAACGAGGGCGGTCCCGGTCTCACGCTCCCCACGCAATTCGGATTGGTGAATACGATCACGCTCACCCTGACGAATCTGGACGTGGACGTTGCTTCCTCGGAAGCGGTGTCCATCGCTCGCAAGACCGCCGACAAAGCCACCGTGGCCACGCTGGTGCTCGCACCCTCGAACGGCATTTGGATTGGCTGGAATCCCCGCAGCCGCGACGTGGCCAAAGAGAAGGCGGTTTTCCACGCCGAGCTCACGCAACTCGTTGCCCCCACCATCGGCGTGCTCGAAGGGCTGTCGCACGTCTCCATCAAACCCGCGCAGGGCGAACTCGCGGAGCTCACTTTTAGTGTGCCCAAGGGCACGACCATCACCGACGTCATCGATCCCAATACGCGGCTTCCAGCAAAGGACGGGGTCGTGCCATCCATCGTCGCCCAGTGGCGCTTCGACCCTGACNCCGGAAAGCTTCGGGTTGGCCTCGCTCCCAGCCAATCGCGGCCTTTCGGGCTGCTCGTTCGTTCCCAGATGGCGACCGGGCCGTTGCCCGTCACCGCGAGTGTGGCACTCCTTTCGCTCGACGGAACCGCGAGCCAGATCGGGGTCTTTGGGGTGGCTACCGGCAACGAAGTGCAACTCGACACCGTCACCTCGGATACCCTCACGCCCATCAATCTGGAAGACTATCCGGCCGGCCTGGCCAACGTCATCGCCCGCGAAATCCCGGGGCTCACCGTGCGCCGGGCCTTTCGTTATGCGGACGTGAAAGCCACGGCGGTGCTCAAGGCCTCAGCCGTGGAGCCCGACGTCCGGGTGGAATCGCAGGATACCCTGTCGCTCGGCGAAGACCGTGTGCTGCTGGCCGCCAACGCCAATGTCGAAATCACGCGGGCGGGCATTTTTCGCCTCAGCTTTGCCCTGCCCCCCGGACTCGATGTGGAGTCCATCAGCGGGAACTCCCTTAGCCATTGGACGGAATCCAAAGTAGACGAAACACGCATCATCACCATGCACCTACGCGGTCGCACCGAAGGTCCGCAAC
>FJVU01000110.1_pt1 | contig 12731 bp, 8 predicted proteins | sample 1011831 | NCBI WGS metagenome assembly FJVU01 (sample SAMEA3912450, study PRJEB9761) | metagenome | biome: forest; material: soil | place: USA | collected 2011-06-22 | depth 0.1 m
TGCCCGGCCGGCGGATTGGGGGTGAACCAAGGCGGCATCACGCCTTCGGTGACCACGCGGCGAATGGTGCCGGCCTTTTTCAAAACTTGCTCGTAGGTCTCAAACGCGAAGGGCGCGAGGCCACCGTCGCGATGGCAGGTCACGCAATTTTCCTGCAGGAGACGGGAGATGCGGCCATGCCACGTCGCGGGCGTCACATCGGCCGTGGCCACTTTGGCGGGCGTGGGAAATTCAAGTTCGCAGCCCGGCGCCTCGGTGGCCGGGATGACGGGGCGCTGGTCCGCCAACAGCGCCTCCAGCGCGGCGGACAGCAGGCGTTCGCGCGGAGCATCGAGATTGTAGCCGAGGCCGTATTGATCATCGACGGCACCGCGATAGACCAGCGTGTGGGCGGCATCCATGGCGAAGACATCCGTGCTGCGCGTGGCGCCGAGAGCGCGCAGAAAATCCCCCCGCATGTCGCGCAGCACTGGCCCCGCGAGCCCGGTCGCGCGGAGGGCCGCCACGTCGTCTTCCCCCGGCCCGGCGACGCCCACGAACTTCACGCCTCGTCCGGCATATTCCTTCTCCAGCCGCGCCAGCACGGGGAGGTATTTTTTGCTTACGGGACACGACGTGCTGAGGACCGCGAAAACCGTTCCCGCCGAGCCGGCGAAGTCCATCGCGCGCGCTTCTTTTCCGTCCAGGGTGGTGAGGCTGGCGTCGGCGATGAGCCGCCCGATGCCATAGTCCGCGCCACGAACGGGCTGGGGCCCGCGCACGGGTTCCGGCGTCCGCACCAAGGGCGGCGCCAGCTCCGTGCTGGGGGCGGCGGCACGGCTGTTGAAGAGCTTCCTCGACATCAGCCCGACGCCCGCGCGCAGCTCGTCCTCGGAAAGTTGGCCGTCGTGATTTTTGTCCATCGCAAGCAGCATCCACGATCGCGAGCCGAGCTCGTCCCTGTTCAGTTGCCCGTCGCCATTTCTGTCGCATGCGGCGATCGCCGTCTTCACGTCCGACAAAAAATCCGTGACCGCGTTGACCGAAAGATCCACGGCGGAGGCGGCGGCAACCATGGCCAGCCAAAGGCCTATGGGAACGATACGTTTCATAGGATACGGTCGCGTAATGCACTCTGGAACCGGGCGCGAGTCAACCACCGCCCCTACCGGTGCAGCCGGTAGAAGTGCCCGTCCTCGGCGCCGCCGATGAAATCCGGCACACCGCTTCCGGCGAAATCGGCGACCGTGGGGCTCACGTCGTGGCCTTCGATGTTGCGCTTGGCGAGCGGGCCCAGATCTTTGAAAAACCACTTCCCGTCGCGGGCCTCCACTTGCCGGAGGACATTGGCGTTGGAGGAATTCAGCAGCAGGTCGAAGTGGCCATCGCCATCCCAGTCCGTCACGCAGAGTTTCCGCCGCCCACTGCCCCCGGCGGTCTTCGCATTCAGCCGCAGGGGCGCGCCTTTTTCATCCACGAAGACCCGGCGCGGCGCTTTCAAAATGCGGCCGTGCGGCCCCTGGACGCGCTCGAAAAACGCGAGGTAGCCTTCGTGATCGAGCACCGCGAGATCAGGCAGGCCATCGCCGTTAAAATCATACACGAGCGGCGTGGTGCGCCATTGTGTGAGCAGGGCCTTCCCCTGCGGCTTCCACCAGCCCCACGCGAGCTTCGGTTGCGGAGTCTCCCACTCCACCTCGATGGGTTGGGGCGCGGCGAGATGCGGGGTGGCGCGGGGGCCAAGGTTTTTGAGCCACACGATTTCGCCGAGGATGGAATTCAGCACGATGTCCGGCAGCCCGTCGCCGTCCCAATCCGCCACGCTGAAAGTGGTGTAGCCCCATTTGGCCTCGGCGGGTCCCTGGATGGAGCGATTCGGCCCGGCCATGATGCGGAAGGGCTGCCCGTCCACCTCCAGCCGGCGCGGCCCGGCCCACCGGGGCTCGGCCACTTTCGACCCGCTCAGGTTTTCAAAAAACTCTATGTAGCCCGCGCTATTGCCGCTGAGGAGATCGAGGTCGCCGTCGCCATCCCAGTCCACCGCCACCGGCGACGCGAGCGCACCGCATTTCAAATCATCGGCCTCTTGCTGAAAATAGCGCGGCGCCAAAAAGATCGGCGTGCGGTTCGCGTCGAGCTTCCCCGTGTTTTCCACGAAGGCCACGCGGCCGTCTTCATCGCCCACAATGAGATCGAGGTCGCCGTCCTTGTCCCAATCAAACGCGACGGGGATGATCATGCAGAGATTCATGTGGCAGGGCGTGCCGTCGGGCGTCGCGATTTTCCGGCCCGGCGCATAGCGCGGTGAAGTACGGGTGCCCACATTTTCAAAGTAGGTGAATCCGTCGAGGAACTCGCCGCAGATCAAGTCCAGGTCGCCATCGCCATCAAAGTCGCCGAAGTTCGGCGACACGCAGCCGAAAACATCGAGCAACTGGCCGTCGGTGGTCTTGATGCGCTCGCCCGCCGCGGCATACACCGGCGCTTCGTTCGTGCCCGTGTTGCGCAGCACATACACATAGCCGTGCAGCGGGCCGTTGGTCCATTTTCCCTCCGCATCATACGCATTATCCCAGCCGTACGAACCCCAGTCCCCCGCCCCGTTCACGAGATCCAGGCGGCCATCGCCATCGTAATCCACATAGCGCCACTGCGAGCCGCGGGGCTTGAACACCCCGGGCTTCGCGCTGTTGGCCGGCGTGTGCAGCGAGGCAGGAGTGGCCATCGGCACACCTTTCTCGAGCCCCACCTTGAGGAAATCCGGATGCTCGCGAGATGGCGTGAGGACGCGGACGGCGTCACCAACATACGAGGGCATCGCGTTGTCCAGCCCCTTGCCCAGCCGCCGCGCTGCTTTGAAAACGGGCATCTGGTTCTTCCCCGTATCGCCGGTCGTGTTTTCAAACAGGTAGGTCCCGTTATACGGTTTGTCGTGGCACACTACCACGAGGTCGAAATCCCCATCGCCATCGGCGTCGCACGGGATCGGGGCCGACCAGAGCCCCACCCCCAGATCCACCACGAGGCCGGGGTGGTGGTATTTCATCCGCTCCAAGCCGGGCTCCTGGGCCGGGGCGGCGAACGCCGAGATGAGGACGACGGTGGTGGTGAGGAGGAGGTGCATGCGATGGCAAATATCATGAATGGCAGGCGGCCAGAAATTGAAAGCGCAGGTGCAAGTGGGAGCGCCGCCACTGGGAACGCCGATGTCTTCATCGGCCATCTTCATAGCGCGAAGCGCCACTTTTTTTCGCGCATCCATCTCAAGAGCGAATCACGAAATGAGTTGGCGGCGTAATCGAAAGGCGCTGTGAAGGTGGCCGATTCAGGACATCGGAGCACGGTAACGAACGAAGAAATGAGCAGCTGCATGCTCCCAGCGGCTACGCCTCAAACTTGTACCCGAATTCCCGCACCGTGCGGATGTGATGGGGGTTCGCCGGGTCGGGTTCGATCTTGTTGCGCAGCGCATTCACAAAGCGGTCGATGGAGCGTGGCGTCACGGCGGCATCGTAGCCCCACACACTGTTCATGATCAGGTCCCGGCTGAGCGCCTGCCCCGGGCGGCTCGCAAAAAAGCGCAACAACTCAAACTCCTTCGGCGACAACGTCACCTCCGCGCCCCGCCGGGTAAAGGTCCGGGCATTTCCATCCAGCCGGCACTCGCCAAAGGTGTAGACCTCGGCCTCCGGGCGCTTGCGTCGGCGCAGCAGCACCTCGGCCCGGGCGAGTAGTTCCTTGATGGAAAAAGGCTTGGTTACGTAGTCATCGGCCCCGAGCTTCAGGCCGAGCACCACGTCGCTCTCCTGCCCTTTGGCCGTCAGCATCAGGATGGGCATCTCAAACTTCTCCTCGCGCAGAAAACGGCACACTTCGTAGCCATTGATCTGCGGCAGCATGAGATCGAGCACAATGAGGTCGGGGAGCGATTTCAGCGCGGTCTTCAGCCCGGCATCGCCATCGGTGGCGGTGAGGACCTTGTAGCCCTCGAATTCAAAATTGTCCTTCAGCCCGCGCAGCATGGCGGGGTCGTCTTCCACGATGAGGACGGTGGCGCGCTGGTTCATGCGAGAGGGAGTTTCACGCTAAAGACGCTGCCCTTTCCCGGCTCGCCCGCAATCTCGATTTCGCCCCCGTGCGCCTCCACAATGCGACGCACGATGGCCAGGCCAAGTCCGCAGCCCTCCCGGGAGCGCGAGAGCTTTTGATCCACTTGATAGAAGGGTCGGAAAATCGCGGCGCGCTGGGACGGTGAGATGCCGAGGCCGTTATCCTCCACGGAAAAGGTGACGTTCTTTCCGCCCGCCCGGGCCCGCAAGGCGATGCGCTTTTCGTCGCCCGTGTATTTCAAGGCGTTGTCCAGAAGGTTGCCGAGCACTTGCGTGAGCGCATCGAGATCCGCATGCACGGAGGGCAGGTCGTCCGGCACATCGAAGGTGAAACTCGCCGCCTCCAGCCGCGCTTTCAGGGGCATCACGGCACGGTCGGCCGCGGCCCGTGGTGAAACCGCCTCGAACCGCAGCGCCTGGGTGCCGCGATCGAGCCGGGAGAAGGAGAGGAAATTTTCCGCCAGCCGGCTCAGTCGCTCATTTTCCGAGGCCATGAGATCCAGATATTCCCGGCGCTGCTCCTCGGTCCGCACCCGGCCCTCGCGCAGCGTATCCACCAGCATGCGCATGGCCGCCAGCGGCGTCCGCAGTTCGTGCGCCACGGTGGCCACGGAGGTGCTCTTGAGCTCGCTCAATTTCAATTGCCGGCTCAGCGCGAGCACCGCCGCCCCGGCAATCGTCAGCGCGGCCAGGGTCGTGAGGCTGCCGGTCCACAATAGGAAGCGGCGCTGCTCGGCGATGCTTTGATCCAGCACCTCCGGGCCGGCGAAGTGGACTTGCATGGTGGTCCCGGCAAAACCCGGAACCGTGACCGTGGCAATCGGCCGATCCCACGGCTCGGGCTCGCCGGCGAGCAGGCGTCCGGTGCCGTCCAGAATGCGGGCCCGATAGCCGGGGTCGGCGCCGCGTTTCCATTCCGCCACGAGATCCCGCGCCCGCTCTTCGTCCGTGGCGCCCTTCGGCTTGGCCACCCGAAAGAGGTCGGCCAGCGCCTGGCTGTGATACTCCCGCGCCCGGTCCAGCGCCGAGAGCCGATCGGCCCGCAGCGTATCAAACATAAAGCGCACCATCACCGCCGCCGGGATCAGCGGCACCAGGAAAAGCAGCAGCAGCAAGGCTCGCAACTGGCGCGGTTTGATTTCGTGGGGCGTCATCGAGGAGCCAAGTTACGCATCTTCCGGGATTTCGCGCCAGCCTTCCTGGCGTTTGGGGTAGCGGCCAGGCCAGAATTCTACCGACGAGCGAACCGCAATTTCGTGGACAACCAAGGGAGTCGTTGCCCTTATTGGTCGGAGCGATGCGTTCACCGCTCTACAACCTCAGCGTTTTCAAATTTGGCTACGCCAGCGCGCAGATTATTCCGCGCCCGATTGCGCAGCGGATCGCCGATGGATTCGCGTGGTGGAGCCTGCGCCACTCCGCGGAACTGCGCCGGGTGATGGGAGAGAATCTCGGCGTGGTGACGGGACGCACGGGCGCGGACCTCAAAACGCTCGTCCGCGATAATATCCGGAGCTTTTGCCGCATGCTGGCCGACTACTTTTTGTGCGCCGGCGACCGCGCGGTTCGGGCCAAGGATTTGGTCACCTCGTGGAGCGGTCTGGAGCACCTGGAAGCCGCGCGCGCCCGTGGGAAGGGAACGATTTTGATTACCGGACATCTCGGCCACTGGGAACTCGGCGGCCTGTTGCTCGCCCTGAGTGGGGTGCCCATCACCGTGGTGACGCTCCCGGAACCCAGCGACGAACTAATGCGCTGGCGCGAGACCGCCCGCCGCCGGCTCGGGATCCGCACCATCGCCGTGGGGCCCGGCCAGGAATTTGCCTTTGTGGAAATGCTCCGCGTCCTGCGGGGCAATGGCGTGCTCTGCATGCTCGTGGATCGCCCCTATTCGGGCACCGGGATGCCCGTTCGACAGTTCGGCCGGGAAACTCAATTTAGCACCGCCGCCGCCACGCTGGCCCATCACACGGGGGCGAGCATTGTCCCCGCCTTTGTCCTCCGGCAGCCGAATTCGCTTTATCAGGCGACGGCGTTTCCCGCGATCGAGCAAAACGCTGGCGACCTCCGCGAGACCCTGCCGCGAAACGTCCAGAAGATCGCCACGCTTTTTGAATCCATCATCCGCCAATATCCTGAACAGTGGTTTAATTATGTCCCGGTCTTTTCCGCTCCTTAGCCTCGCCTTCCTCATCCTCATCGCTCCCTTCGCGCGCGCCCAGGAGGTGAGCGCCGAAGAGCAGAAGGCACTGGTCGCCAAGTTCCAGGCCCACCGCGCCGAGTGGCCNGCCATCACCGCGGATTTCTCCGAGGAGCGCACCACCAAGTTGCTGAACACCCCCATCCAGAGCAATGGCTCCCTCGCGTTTCAGGTGCCCAATAAATTTCGCCGGGAAATGCGCGGCGACGCCCCGAGCGTCACGGTCTGCAACGGCACGGAGCTCTACATTTATTACCCGAAATTCAAGCAGGTGGAGAAATACACGCTGGGGCAAAAGCAGTTTTTCGACGACAGCATCGCCGCCCTGACGGCTGGTCTGAACTTCCAAAATGTGGACAAGTTCTTCCGACTGACCGTCTCCAAAAAGGACGCCGGTTACGTCATCGCCCTCACCCCAAAAAGCGGCGGCCTGAAGAAGATTCTTTTGTCGCTGACCGTGTGGCTGGACGCCGATGGGAATATCCAAAAGACGGACGCGGAANTGCCCAAGGGCGACCGCGTGTTGACGACGTACAAGAACGTGCACCCCACCAAAACCAGCGACGCCAAATTTGATTTCGTCCCGCCCGCCGGCGCGACGGTGACGACGCCACTCGGCAAATAGCGGACGAATCCTCCGACGAGAGACGGCTCCACATTCTGCAATTCGCCCCACACCGCGGCTTGACGCTGCGCCAGCCCGGCCCTTCATTGTCGCCCCGGCATGAGGAAGACGAAAATCATCGCGACGCTGGGGCCTGCAACTGACACACCGGAGATGATCCGCTCGCTCATTGAAGCGGGGGTGGACTGTTTCCGGCTTAACATGAGCCACGCCACGCACGAGGGCGTGCGCGCCGTGGTTCCACGCATTCGGGCGGTCGCCCGCGACGCGGGAAAAGTAGTGGCCATCCTGATGGACACCCAAGGCCCCGCCATTCGCACCGGCGACCTCGCGGTGAAGCTCCCGCTGAAGCCGGGGGATATTTTCACATTCACGGTGCGCGGGGAAAAGAGCGAGGAGCACTCCAGCGTGGACGTAAACTACGATGGCCTCGTGGACGACGTGAACGTGGGCGACACGGTGCTGGTCGACAACGGCGTGATTCACATGCGGGTGCTGGAGAAGAACGGCAACAAGCTGAAGTGCGAAGTGCTCACCGAGGGCCTGATGGGCTCACGCCGCCACATCAATCTTCCAGGCGTGAAGGTGAACCTGCCGCCCCTGACGGAAAAGGACATGGCCGACGTGACGCTGGGAGCCGACCTGGACGTGGACTACGTGGCCCTCAGCTTTTGCCGCGAACCCGGCGATGTGGAACTCCTCCGCAAAGTCTTGCGCGAGCATGGCAGCAACGCCCGCATCGTCGCCAAGATCGAGGACCAACTGGCCGTGAAAAATATCGTCGGCATCATCGCGGTGACCGACGTGATCATGGTCGCGCGGGGCGATCTGGGCATCGAGTGCCCCATGGAAGATCTGCCGATCATCCAGCGCCGCATCGTGAAGGAATGCATCGAGCGCGGGTGCCCCGTCATCGTGGCGACGCATTTGCTGGAGAGCATGATCGTCAACCCGGTGCCCACCCGCGCCGAGGTGACCGACGTTTCCAACGCGGTCCTGGAGCAGGCCGACGCCATCATGCTCAGCGGCGAGACGACGATGGGCAAGTATCCCATCAAATGCGTGGAGGCGCTGGATAAGATTGCCCGCCGCGTGGAGCGGACGGGTGGCATGGGCTTTGCCGCCAATGCCCGGCTGGAGACCGATCGCGAGAAGACGGTGCGTAGCGCGGTGGTGCTCGCCAATAGCGTGACGGACCCGAAAATTGTGCTCTTTACCCGGCGCGGCACGATGGCCGGCTATGTGGCCGGACAGCGCCCGGAGCACGCCCCCATCTACGCCTTCGCGCCGACCTGGGACCTGTGCCGTCGTTTGGTGCTGATGCGGGCCGTGGTGCCGATTTGCCTGCCGTTCGAATCCAGTCCCGACCGCACCATCGCGGCGGCGGAGATGTTTCTCTTGAAGAACGGGATCGCCCGCCCAGGATCGCACTTGATCATCGTGACCGATATTTTCGCAGGCGAGGATCGCTTCGACAGCATCCAGTTGCGCCTCATCCGATAGCCGCCGGCTGGCGCCTGGACGCGCTAATGGTTAAACGCGAATTCCTTCGAGTTGAGCAGAGCCCAGAAGAGATCTGCGAAGACGGCTTCCCGGGAATCCGTCGCTAGTTGCGCTTCGAGTGCCGAGAATTCTGCCGCCGTGGGCTGCCGCGAGACGGTGGATTGAAAGAGCACCGCGGCGACCTTGCGATTGTCGGTTTCCTTCAGCAGAGCGGTGAGACGCCCGGTGCTGATTTGCTTTTGTAGTTCGTCGCCGTTTTTCAGATGCAGGAGCTGTGGCAGCGTCACCTCGCCTTTGCGCTCGCAGGCGCAGGCGGTCACGCGATCGCTTCGTCCGAAGAGCGTAAGGAAGTAGTTCCCGACTCCGCTATCCGGCAATTGGATGGCCCGGACGCCCAGCGGATAGCCGTCGAATTTTTGGGGCACATCCGTCGCCGCCGCGATGCCGTCCATCAGCACCTCCGCGGAGAGGCGGCGCGCATAGTAGTGCGAGTAAAAGCGCGTCTCCGTTTCATTCCCCGGCAACGTGGTGCTCGCGAGTTGGTAGGCCCGGCTCGTAAGGATCAGCCGTTGCAGACGGCGCAGGTCGAATTTCGAGGAGACAAATTCGCGATTCAGCACCTCCCACAATTCGCCGTTGCTCGGCGGATTGCTCGCGCGCAAATCGTCGACCGACTCCACCAGCCCGGCCCCGAAAAAGTGTTTCCACTGCCGGTTCACCATCGCCCCGCTGAACATCGGCTCGCGCAGCATCCATTCCACAAATTGTTCGCGGGCGTCGCGGCCCGGCTGCGCCGCAAAGGGCGTGCGATCCAGCGGCTGCGGCGCCATCATTTGATTCGTGCGCGGCTGCAGGGCGCCGGGGGGCCTGGCCGCGAGGTCGGCCGCCCGCTTGCGGGCCTCGTCCACGCGCTTGTTGGCGTCGGCGATCTTTTTGAGCAACTCCTCGCACTTGTCCTCGTTGGCGGCAAAGGACTCAGCACTCGTGGCGTCGGCGAACTTCTGGCGGGCCTCGTCGAGTTGGTTGCCCGCGTCCCGCTCATCCTTGGTGATGGTTCCCAGCTCCGTGGCGCCGCTCTCCGGCTTCTCGCGCTTCAGGCTCACTTTTCCAAAGTATGCCGCGAAGTGGTAAAAATCGTCCTGCGTGTAGCGCTCGAGCGGGTGGTTGTGGCAGCGGGCGCAGCCGATGCGCGTGCCGAGGAAGGCCTGCGCCACGCTGTCGGGCAGCTCGCTCTCTTCCACCCGGGTCTTCTCGCCCACCACGGTGATGTAGTAGCCCACGGCGGGGTTCTCCGCCACGGTGCCTTTGGCCAGCAGCACGGCGCGCGCGATTTCGTCCCAGCCCCGCCCGGCCGCCAGCTGGCCGCGCAACCAAGCGTGGAAACTGCGCACGCCCTTCACGCCCCGCACATCGTGGTCGCGCTCCTTGCGGTTCTGCAAAAGGTCCGCCAGCTCCAGCGCCCAAAAATCCACCCACTCCGGCCGCGCCAGCAGCGCGTCGGCGAGCTTTTCGCGCTTTTTTGGATCGGCGTCGGCAAGGTACACCTGCACCTCCCCGGCAGTCGGCAGCGTGCCAATCGTGTCGAGATACGCCCGGCGGACAAAGGCCGCTTCTCCGGCATCGGGCGAGGGCGGCAGGTGCAAGGCTGCGAGCTTTTTGAACACCGGCGGATCCAGCACATTCTTCGTCGTGGCGTAGTCCGCGCCGGAAACATCCTGGGCAAAGGGCATCGTAAACCGCACCACGCCCACCAAGCCCTGAAAATGCACGCGCACGCTGGTCTCGCCGTGGCGGAGCGCTTTCACCAATCCAGTCGGCTTCACCGAGAGCGTGCCCTCGTCGTTGGAAAAGAACTGCGCCAGCCACGTCACGTCGCGCACGCGGCCGCCAGCATAATAAGCGCGCACGAGCAGTTGCTGGCTCTCCCCCGGCAGTAATTGGCGGTCACCCGGCAGAATTTCCAATCGTGCCGCAGGGGCCTCATCGGCAGGCGAGGCGGGCGCGCGGCCGGCAATCCATTCGGTGAGCGCCTGGGCATAGGGAGAATCGGCGCGGAAGCGCGTGCCGCCCTCGTGGGGCACCCCTCCCGTGGGCTTGGTCACGAGCAGGCTTTCCGCGGGAAAGGCCGGATCGATGCGGCGGCCGTTCACCTCCTTGGTGAGCCAATCATAGTCCCACTCGGGCGCGTAGCCGCGCAGCGATAGGCGGAAGCCATTTTGCCCGGCCAGCTTGCCGTGGCAGCCGCCCTGATTGCACCCCGTCTTGGTGAGGATGGGCTCGATGTCGTTGCGAAACGAAGGCACGACCCTGACCGCGCTGTCTGCAACCACCGCGGGGACCGTGGCCGTGAGACCCTCGAAAGTGATTTTGATTTCCGTCGCGCCATCCGAAACAGCAGAGGCGCGCCCCGTTTCATCCACCGCCAGAATCGCCGGATCGGTCGGGGCAAAGGTCGCTTGGCGGGTCACATCGAAGGTCCGCCCATCGTCTTCCACCCGGGTCACGAGCACGCCGTGATGGCGGTCGGCTCCGCGCAGTTCAAGGTGCTCCGGTTGCACCACGAGGCGCGAGCCCGCGAAGGCAGGTACGACGGCAGCCAGGAGCAACAGAAGATGACGGAGCATGAGGTTCGGGAACTCGACTCGGTTAAGAGGCGTTTCTTAGGAGCGCGAAAGGACCCGCTGAGCACGGCGACGCGAAGGTCGCCTACTTCGCTCCGGTGGGGTGGTTCCCCAGCAGAATCTCCAGCGTGCTCGCCACATTCGCTTCGATCGAATAGCGGGCGCCCTTCTCCAGCAGGCGCGGGCGGATCGCCGCCCGCCGGCCTGGGTCGCTCCAAGCGGCCAGCGCGGCACTCAAAGCGGTGGCATCTTCGGGGGCCGCGACGACCTCCCCTTCCACCCCGGGCTCGGTGATTTCCGCGAACCCATTGGCCTGGGTCGTGATCACCGGCAGACCCGCGGCGAGGGCTTCCAGGCAGGCATTGGAAAAGGGCTCGTAGAGCGTCGGCAGGACGAAGGCATCGGCGGCCGCGAGGAGGGCCCGCATTTCCTCGGGTCGTTGCGGCCCAAGGAACCGCGCGTTCGCACACTTGGGCAGCCCGCGCCGTTTGCCCCGGCCTGCCACGAGCAGGGTCGCCCCGGGGAGCAGACTCACGGCCTTCAGGGCAAAGCGCAGGCCTTTGCGCTCCCAGCCGCTGCCCGCAAAGAGCAGCGTGTACTGCCCCTCCGCGAGCCCGAGTTTGGTCCGCGTTTCTTCACGCAGGCCCGGAACGTCGCGCCAGGCGGGCACGCCGTTGTGGACCACGTGAAGCCGCTCCGGCGGGGTGCCAAAGCGATCGGCGATCTCCTTCCGCACCATCGCGGAATTCGCCACGATGCGTTTCGCTCCGCTGGTGAAGAGCGTGGTCTCCAGCGCGAGCAGGTCGCGGTGCTTGCGTTGGAAATGGCGGACCAGACGGCCCCACCAGGGCCCGGCGCGCCGCTCCAGCCACGCCGCATGGACGCCATCGCCCGCGCGGTAGGCGTCGCACTCCCACACGCGCTCGAAGGAAAACAGAAAGTCGCAGCGGTCCCGCGGCTGCGCGTCCCGCAGACTATCGGCAAACGCTCGCGGCGTGCGCCCGGGAACGCGCACGGCTTCGCCCGGCCAGGCATCCTCCGGCCACTGGCCCGAGGCAAAGAGCACGCTCTCATGCCCCGCGGCCTGCGCGGCGGCGGCAAATCGGCGCAAGTAAGCCTCCGCACCACCGGTGCCGGAAAAGCCGCGTCGCACTAAGCCGAGTTTCATCCGTGTTTTTTACGGAACCGAACGGCGCGGTGGCGAGCCTTCGGTGTGAGCCCAGGGCGATTTACTAAAGCTGACTGTAAATGATCCCCAGCGTCATGGTGCTGTAGGTCGTCACCAGCGTGACGTTGTTTTCTTTCCAGCGCGGCGCTTCGTTTACCCAGGAGCCGTCGGGCTTCTGCAATTTCATGAGCTGCAGGGCGACTTCCTTGCGCCAGTCTACTTTCTTGCCGTGGTGATCGATCTCGGTGATGCCGGCCGCGGTGAGGCCCTTGGCCATGAGGTGGAGGTAGTAGTAATAGCCGCTCTGCTCGAGGCCGGGATTCTCCGACACCGTGTAGTGCTTTTGCAACCAGTCGAGGGCCGCCGTCACGCGCGGATCGTCTTTCTGGAGATCGGCGTAGATGAAGCTGAGCAGGCCCGCGTAGCTCATGGTGCCGTAGCTGCGCAGGGCGATGCCGCCGCCCTCCAGCTTTTGCTCACCCGCATTGCTGGCCCCGGGGTAATAGATAAAGCCGCCCTTGTTCTC
>FJVU01000553.1_pt1 | contig 12626 bp, 10 predicted proteins | sample 1011831 | NCBI WGS metagenome assembly FJVU01 (sample SAMEA3912450, study PRJEB9761) | metagenome | biome: forest; material: soil | place: USA | collected 2011-06-22 | depth 0.1 m
GTGAACTGGATGCGCTTGAACTGCAGGTCGAGCACCTCCGAGATGGTGCGGACGAGAGTGGTCTTGGCGAGGCCGGGCATGCCGATGAGGAGTACGTGGCCCTTGGAAATAATGGCGATGAGGACGTCGCGGATGATGTCCGTCTGGCCGACGATGGCCTTGCCGATCTCGCGCTCGATGACCTTGGTGCGTTCGCTCATGGCCTGGACGAGGGCCTGGATTTCCGGGCGATTGGCCACGCTGGTTTCCTTGATGGGGATGGTCTGGCTGGCGGCCTCGGCGATTTTGGAGACGTCGGCCGACTTGTTCTCAAAAACGAACACGTTGTCGCCCACGACGACCTCGTCCTTGTCGGTCAGAAGCTCATCGGTGAGGCGGCGCCCATTGAGATCGGTGCCATTAACGCTGCCGAGGTCGCGGATGCGCCAGACCTTCCCATCGGGGTAGATCTCGGCGTGGCGGCGGGAGGCGGCGCTATCGGGGTGGAGGACGATGTCGGCATTCGGATCGCGCCCAATGATGAGAGGGCGCGCGGCGAGGGAGAAGACATGGCCTTGCTGGTAGCCAAGGAGGACGCGAATTTGAGGCATGGTTGGGCGGGTTGGAAATTGGGACTGTGAGAAAGCAGGTAGAATGCTAGCGGGCGGTGGAACGGTTCTTATTCCCTAGGGAGAAGGGGTTTGCCCATGAACGGAGAATGGGAAGACGACAGGTGGGAACGGCATGGGAAGAAGCGGCGCAATGCAGGGCCGAGGCATTTGCAACCCCGGCCGTGCGCGGGAAGATTTCGAGTTCCGGTTGATCTGGGGCGGAGGGCATGCGCGTTGGCTAAGGCAGAGCGATGGAGCCGAGGTCCTTGACGGCGTCGATGATGCGAAGGTTGCCGAGAGATTCGACACGCTCGTGCTTGAGGGGCGACAGGGTACCGAGGGGCTGCTCTTCCCGATAGATGTGGCGGGTGTCGGCAAAGTCCCAGTCGTCATTGGCTTTGTTCATGGTGGCGACCTCAAAGCGGCGGAGGCTGGACTGAAGCACCTCGCCGCTCTGTTTCAGGATTTCCTTGTCGCGCAGGCGCTCGATGAAACAGACGAGTTTCTCGCCGTCCTCCTCGATGCCGACGCGGTGAAGTTTCCATTTGTTGAAGAAGTTGTCGGCTTTGTTGAGGCGGATGGCGACGTTCTTCTTTTGCTCATCCGTGAGGTCGGCGGCCCGGGCGCCGAGGACGAGGCCTTCGTACACGGAGCCTTTGCTGACGAGGACGAGATCGTATTTTCCGGTGGGGAGGCCGGCGAACTTGAAGGCCTTGCCGCCCTCGGTGAGCTCGGCCCGGTAGCAATGCGTGCGGTCGCGGGACAGAGCGATGGCGTAGGTGAGTTCCTTGTCCACCTTGCCCGTAAGGCCGCCGGAGGCGGAGGGATCGGGCTTGGTGTAAAGATTGGCGGTCTGGGCCGCGGCGCCCCCGGCGAAGGCGAGGAGGGCGAGCAGGATGGGAAGAAGGCGGTGCATGAAAATCGGGCGGTTGGTAGTAAACTCACTAACGAACGCACACTTGGCGGGAAAGATCCGTGTGCTAACGTTGCACTCGCGTCAGGCCAAACCTTTGGCCGCTTTCGAATCCTACTCCACAACCACTATGCAAAACCGCCGCACTGCCCTCAAGACCCTTGCCACCACCGCCGCCGCCTTTGCGGCCGGTGACGTCTTCACCCACGCCGCCGCGCCCGCGGCAACCGCCGCTGCCGCGCCCGCGCCCGCGCCGACCGGGCCCTTCACGCTGCCGGCGCTCGGCTACGCCTTTGATGCGCTGGAGCCCGTCATTGATGCCAAGACGATGGAGATCCACCACGACAAGCACCACAAGACGTATGTGGACAAACTGAACGAAGCGATGGCCAAGGCGCCGGAGCTGGCCGGGAAGAGCGTGGAAGACCTGCTGGCGAAATTGGACGCCGCGCCGGAGGCGGTGCGGACCGCCGTGCGCAACCATGGCGGCGGACACTACAATCACTCGCTCTTCTGGCAGCACCTGAAGAAGGGCACGGGCGGCCCCGAGGGCGATCTGCTCAAGGCGATCGAGGCCTCGTTCGGCACGTTTGCGAAATGGCAGGAGGCCTTTGGCGACGCGGCGGTGAAGCAATTTGGCAGCGGCTGGGCCTGGCTCGTTCTGCGCGGCGGGAAACTCGTGGTGGAAGCCACGCCGAACCAGGACTCGCCGCTGAGCACGGGCGGCGTGCCGATTATCGGTATCGACGTGTGGGAGCACGCCTACTACCTCAAATACCAGAATATGCGGCCCGCGTATGTGAAGGCGTTCCAGGANGCGATCAACTGGCAGTTTGCCGGGGACCGTTTCAAAAAGGTGGCGGCGTAAATTCGCGGCAAGAGGCTTTAGAACAACGGGCGCGATCTTCGATTTTGGGAGATCGCGCCCGGTTTGTTTGGCGGGGGCTTCGTGGCGTAAGCAGCGTAATCAATTGCGCTCATCCTCGCGGGTCGGATACGGAGGAGGGCTACTTTTATGAAGATCCGATTTATATTTTTGCTCGTGTTTCTGATCGGAGCCCTCGGCTTGCTGGGTTGGAGGCAGGGTTGGTTCGACGCCCAGAAGTCCGGTTCAGCTTCGGGCACCAATGTCGCGGAGAATCCGGTTTTGACCGGTGTGGTCGGACAGGTGGGCGAATTTCAAGATCCCGTTCTCGANGAGATCGCCGCTTTTGAAAAAGAGACGCTGGCGATGTTGGGGAAGGCNGACTACGACGCGTTGGAAAAGCGGGCGGAGATGGCGCTGAAAGAACAGCAACTCTTTCGAAATGGAGATTGGAAATTGGACCACTTTTACGACGCGCTCGGATCCGGCCTGCGCAAGGAGGCGAAGGATTGGGCGGCGCGCGAGAAGGCGCTGGAAGCTTGGCTCGTGGCGAAGCCCGCCAGTGTCACGGCCCACATCGCGCGCGCGGATTTCTACACCTCGTACGGGTGGGACGCCCGCGGTTTTGGCTATGCGGATACCGTGACGAACGAAGGCTGGCGGCTCCTGCGTGAACGCCTCACGCAGGCGGACACGATTTTGAAGCAAGTGGAATCCCCGGCGCCGCGTGACCCGCACTATTGGCGGGTATATCAAACGGTGGCGTTGGGATTGGACTGGGCGCCCGCCGAGCACGACAGGATTTTTGAGCGAGGCGTGGCGGTCAATCCCGGCTACTTTCCGCTGTACTTTGGGCAAGCCAATCACCTCTTGCAGAGGTGGGGTGGACAACCGGGGGAGTTNGAAAAATTTGTGATGGATGCGACAAAAATTCCCGGTGGTCCGGGAGTGGAGGTTTATGCCCGTCTCGCCTGGAAGTTCGACAACTACCACGAGCATCTTTTTCGCGACACGGGGTTGCAGTGGGCGGTGGCGAAGGAGGGATTTGAGGCGCTGCGAAAGCGCTATCCGGAGGCGGTAGACATCCTCAGCCACTACGCCATCCTGAGCACGCGGGGCAACGATCCGGCGACCGCGCGGCGCCTGTTCCTGGAGCTCGGGAACCGGCTGGATGTGCGCACGTGGAGCAAACAGGACAAGTATCTGTATTATCGGCGCTACGCCCATTGAGGCGGAGCTGGACGGCACACAGGCGTCGTCCAGGCCAGGAGCCTCCGGTCGATGGAGACCAACCGCTCGAAGCACACCATTGCTCCGTCAAACCGCTGACGGGTCGGGGTGGACCCAGGGCGCGCGATAGGGGCGGGCGAGAAGTTGGTTGGCCTCTTCGTCGCCGAGGACCTGGTGTTTGACGGGATCCCAGGTGAGCGTGCGCCCGAGTTTCATCGAGAGATTGGCGAGAATGCAGGACGCGCTGGAGATGTGGCCTTGCTCAATGTCGGCGACGGGCTGGCCGCGCGTGACGATGTTGCGCAGCAGATCGCGCAGATGGCCGCGAATGGCCGGAGCGACGTGCTTTTCGAGATCCTTCTCGGTCTTGTCCTCGGGGTATTGCTCGAGCTCCATGACCTGGTCGCGGTGGATGGGAGCGCTCTTGTCGTTGGGCGTGAAATCGTAGCCAAAGACGCTCGCCTTGAGCGTGCCTTTCTCGCCGTAGAAGGTCGCGGCCCAGGGATACTTCGGATCGGGGCCGTCGCCCCACATGCGGTGCGTCCAAACGATGTTCAGATCCGGATAGGAAAACGTGGCTACCTGCGAGTCGCTGATGTTGGCGCGGGCTGCTTTGTCCATGATGATGCCGCCGCTGCTGGCGACGCGGGTGGGCCAGCCGAGGTCGAGCATCCAGCGCGTCATGTCGAACATGTGGACGCACATGTCGCCCACGATGCCGTTGCCATACTCCATGAAGGCGCGCCAGCCCCGAGGGTGGACGATCTTGTTGTAGGGCCGCAGGGGCGCGGGGCCGGTCCACATTTCGTAGTCGAGGTAATCCGGCGCGGGGGAGTCGGGCGCATCGGCCAGGGTCATCCGATTACGCATGTGCCAGTAGCAGCAAATTTCCACGTGGCCGATTTTGCCGAGCTTGCCCGCCTGGATGATAGTGTCCCGCGCCTCGATGAGATGCGGGGTGCTGCGGCGCTGGGTGCCGACTTGCACCACGCGATTGTATTTGCGCGCGGCGGCGAGCATGGCGTGGCTCTCCACGATGTCCACGCCGGTGGGTTTTTGGACATAGACGTCGGCGCCGGATTTCACGGCCTCAATCATTGGCAGCGCGTGCCAGTGGTCGGGCGTGCCGATGAGCACGATATCGAGGTCCTTCTCTTTTAGCATCTGCCGGTAGTCGCGGTAGGTGCGCGGCTTTTTCTTGGAAAGCTGGCGGGTGGCGACGAGGTCCGCGCATTCGCCGAGCATATGGGAATCGACATCGCAAAGGGAAACCACGTCCACCGGGGCGACCTGGACGAGGCGAAGCAAATCGCTCTTGCCGTACCAGCCGCAGCCGATGAGGCCCACGCGCTTTTTCATGGAGGCGAGCAGGTCGGCATCGCCCACCTGGGCGCGGGCGGGGAGGATGGACGCGGCGAGGGCGGCGGCAGAGGTCTGGAGGAATTGGCGACGGTTCATGGCGCGATTGATGCGGGTTCAAAACTGAAAGACAAACACGGAAAATGGGTCCTCTAATACTTTAGGATGAGGCGGAGGTATTTTCGTAGCGCGAGGCATGGAGGCGGCTCAATTGTGCGATCGAAGAATCGTCCGCCCTGCCATGAAGTTACCCGTCCTGATCACCAGCCTCGCCTGCGCCTCCTTCCATTCGGGCCTGGCGCTCGATGCCAACAACAACCAACAGAGCGATGTGTGGGAGCTGGCTTTTGGCGCGAGCGGGCTGGCGGCGAATGGGGACGCGGATGGGGACGGCTGGAGCAATGCGAGCGAGAGTCTGGCGGGGACGGATCCGTTTGACCCGCGGTCCTTCCCGGCGGTGAGCCTGGCGCCGGCGAGCGGCGGGGACATTGCGGCAGGGTGGTGGGGCCTGGCCGGTAAACGGTATGTGGTGGAGTACCGCGCGGATCTCAGCACGGGCGCGTGGGCGCCGCTGACGTCGGCGCTGACGGGCGAGGGAGCGTGGGCGCAGATGGCCATCACGCCCGGCGGAGCGCCACACGGTTTCTTCCGGCTGAGCGTGGCGGATGCCGACACGGATGGCGACGGGATCAATGACTGGGAGGAGCGCGCGCTGGGATTTGATTATTTGCACAACCGCACGGACCGTTTTGCGCAACTCGANGGTGCGCGCATTGCCGCGGGAATCANNGCGGCGAGCACCATCACCGTGGCGGTGTATGACGANACGTGCAGCGAGCGCTGGCCGGCCCCGGGGGTGATCGTGCTGCTCCGGAGCGGGGGACTGAAGCCGCTCTCGGTGAATGTGGCCTTCAGCGGCACGGCCACGCGGGGCACGGACTACACCACGGCTTTCGCGGGGAATGTGGTGAAATTTGGGCCGGGGGTGCGGGAGGTTTTCGTGGAGGTGACGCCCGTGGCCGATGCCGATGACGCGGAGGGCGACGAAACCATCATCCTCACCGCGACCGCGGGCACCGGCTACACGGTGGCCGCGCAAAACGCCGGCACGGTGACGCTACAAAACGAAACTGCGACGAGCGGGCCCTCCGCCAAGGCCGCGGCGCGTTTTCTCATCCAGGCGGCGTTTGGCCCGGATCAAGATTCCCCCGCCGATGCCGACCAGATCCCCGAGAACGTGGAGGAGGTGATGGCGCTGGGTTTTGATGCGTGGATTGAAGATCAATTTACGCGGCCAATTGGGACGTTGCGGCCATTTATCCAATGGGCCCAGGCCCAGCCCGCCAGCGCCCATATTTACAATGACATCAAGGAAGATGCGTGGTGGGGACGGGTGATGGGGCTGCCGAAATTGCGGCCGGATGACACGGTGACGCAACTGCCCGATCCGCTGCGCCAGCGCGTCGGTTTTGCGCTCAGCCAGATCTTTGTGATCTCGGACCGGATGGAGACGCTCGGAGTGCAACCGGAGGGCATGGTGGTCTTCTACGACATGCTGCTCTCGCACGCCTTCGGCAACTTCCGCGATCTGCTCTATGACGTGTCCATGCACCCGTGCATGGGCATCTATCTGAGCCATCTGCACAACCAGAAGCCGAACCCCGCGGCGAATACCTTTCCGGACGAAAACTATGCGCGCGAGGTGATGCAGCTCTTCAGCATCGGGCTCTGGATGCTGAACCCCGACGGCACGCGACAGCTCGACGGCGCCGGCCAGCCGATTCCCACGTATTCCAATGCGAACATCACCGAGAATGCGAAGGTGTTCACCGGGCTTTCCTTCGGTGGGACCAACACGAATTTCTTCGCCAGCGAGGGGGACCTGACGGTGGCGATGAAAGGCTGGGATGCGGAGCATGATCTGGGCGCCAAGACGCTGCTCCTCGGCGCCACGACTCCCGCGCGCACCGCGAGCGCCGGCAATCTGGGGGCCGCCACGCTGGCCGACGTGAATGCGCTGATCGACAATCTCTTCAATCACCCGAACACCGGTCCGTTCATCGCGCGGCTGCTCATCCAGCGGCTCGTGACGTCGAATCCCTCGGCCGCGTATATCGGGCGGGTGTCCGCGAAATTTGCGAACAACGGCTCCGGAGTGCGGGGCGACATGAAGGCGGTGATCAAGGCCATCCTGATGGATGACGAGGCGCGCAATCCCGCGATGCTCAACAACCCGACGTTTGGAAAACTGCGGGAGCCGATGCTCAAGGTCGTGAACGTCGCGCGCGCCTTCAACGCGATCAGCGAGGAAGGGTGGTACTACCTCGGCAACTTCGACCTCGACCATGTGGAGCAGCCGTTCAACAGCCCGAGTGTGTTTAACTTTTACCTGCCCAGCTACACGCCGCCGGGGGCGCTGGCGCAGGCGGGGCTCGTCGCGCCGGAGTTTCAAATCATCAATGCTTCCTCCGGGGTCTCCGCGCCGAACTATTTTTGGAACATCGCGGGCGGGGCCGGCCTGAACCGGTGGGGTGTGGAAACGCGCACGCCGTCGCGCTCCGTGCAATTGAACCTCACCCAGGAGATGCAGATGAACATNCCCGCNGCGGGAATCGGGAATCCAAATCCGAACGTGACGCCGCTCGACCCGGACCCGCTGATTCGCCGGCTCGACCTCGCGCTCACGGGCGGCACGCTGAGCCCGCGGACGTTTCAAACGATCCACGAGGCGCTCGCGCGCTTCACGGGCAGCACGGGCTACAATTGGCCGACGCAGCGGCTGCAACTGGCCATCTACCTGATCGTCACGAGCCCGGAATTTGCGGTGCAACGATGAAGGCGGCGACTCTCATGAAGCCGCTATTCAAAAAAACTGCGGAAAAGGGCGGCGAGATCGGATTTGTTCATCGCATGAGTCGCGAGGCTGATCATGGCGTCGTACAGCGCATGGATCTGCCCCGGTTGCGGCCTGCGCATCGAGTGATTGAGCGCCAAAAACGCCAGCGCCGCGCCGATGGCCACCCGCTTATTGCCGTCAATGAAGGCCCGCGCCTCCGCGAGGTGAAACGCATAGGCTGCCGCGATATCGAAAACATCAGCGTTGGTGTAGACAGCGGTATTAATCGCGGAGGCCAGAGCCGACTCAATGAGCCCGGGGTCGCGCGTTCCCGCAGAGCCGCCATAGGCAACCAACGAGGCGGTGTGAAGTTCCTCGACTTCGTGAAGTTCGAGAAAACGAAACATACTTGTCTATTGGGCGAGCCGCTGGAGCAATTCGCCGTAGTTTTCAAATACGTAGGCTTTGGCTTCCGCGAAGGTCGCGGCCTTTCGCGGATCTTCTGCGACCGGTTGGTCCAGTGCCGCGATTGCCCGAACAATCTCCCGACGCTGTTCGCGGGTAAGGTTGGGAAGCTCCTCTTTGATTTCAGCAACGGACATGCCGCCAAACTACCGCGGGCGCGCCGAACCTTCAACTCACCATTCATCCTATGAAAACCCGCCGCCAATTTCTCGGTCAGGCCAGTTGCGCCGCCGTCAGCGCCATTCCGCTGCTCAATACGCTCCTCAATCTCCGCCTCGCGAGCGCCGTGGCCACGGCCTCGACGCCGGCCGCGGGCGAGTACCGGGCGCTGGTGTGCATCTTCCAGTCGGGCGGGAACGACAGCTTCAATATGCTCACCCCCTACAGCGGGCCGTCGCTGACCGCGGCCAATGCGTATGCGGAGTATACGGCTTCGCGCTCCGATCTCGCGCTGCCGCAAAATCAACTGATCCAAATCACGCCCGACAACACGCCGGGCCGCACTTTTGGGGTGCATGCCGGCATGCCGAATCTGGCGAATCTTTTCTCCGCGGGAAAGGCGGCGTTCATTGCAAACGTGGGCACGTTGATTGAGCCGGTGATGAATCGCACGCAGGTAGCCAATGCCAGCAAGCGGCTGCCACTTGGCCTCTACTCGCACTCCGACCAGATCGAGCAGTGGCAGACGAGTGTGCCGCACAGCCGCTCTGGCGTGGGGTGGGCGGGCAAAATGATGGACCTCATCAAGGGCATCAATCCCGGGCAGGCCGTGTCGATGAATATCTCCACCGACGGGAGCAACGTTTTCCAAACCGGCGTGTCGGATGCCGAGTATGCCGTGGACCCCGGTAATGATCAGGACGCGAGCAGCGGCGGCGCGGTGGCGCTCTCCGGCTACCAAGCCGCGTACGACTCGCAACACGACAGCACGAACATCGTGGGGGCGGCGGTCGATAACCAGCTCGCGCAGGAGTACACGAATGTCTTGCAGCAGACCTTTCAGAAAAAACGCCGCGCGGCGCAGGATGCCTACGCGATCTATTCCGCCGCGACGGCGGCTGCGCTGCCGGGCAACGTGGTGTTTCCCAGCACCGCGCTGGGCCGGCAGCTCCGGCAGGTGGCCAAGGCCATCATGGGCCGGAATGGCCTGGGCGCCGTCCGGCAGACGTTCTTCGTCAATCGCGGCGGGTGGGATCACCACAGCAATACCGTGGCGCTCCAGGCGGCGATGCTCCCGGAGATTGACAATGCGCTGGGAGCGTTTTGGACCCAGCTCGGGCTGCTCGGNGTACAACCCAATGTGACCATCTTTTCGGCGTCGGATTTCGGACGGACGCTCACCAGCAACAGCCAGGGTTCGGATCACGCGTGGGGTGGGAATCAGTACGTGGTGGGCGGGGCGGTGGCGGGAAAGAAGATCTATGGAAGCTACCCGGGTCTCGCGGTGAATCCCGATGTGGGTCCGGAGAAAAACCCGCTGGATACGGGGCGCGGGCGGCTCATTCCCACGACGAGCTGCGATCAATTCTTTGCCGAAATGGCGCTGTGGCTGGGGGTGCCGGCGAGCAGCCTGCCGCTCATCCTGCCGAATATCGGGAACTTTTATGCGACGAGCAGCGGCACGCCTCCGCTGGGCTTTTTGCCGTAGGCCGTGGGGTGGCGCAGATGCGTGAAAGTTTGCCGTGATTTCTGGCGCCAATCCGTTCGTATGCGCGGCATGTATATTCCGCCTGCTTTCCGCGTGGACGACCCGGCGAAGCTTGCTGCGTTCATGCAGCAGCACAGCTTTGCGACGCTGATCACGCACGAGGGCGCCGCGCCCTTTGCCAGCCAGATCCCGATGCTCTGGCGACCCGGTGCGGGCCCCAGTGGCACACTCGTTGCGCATCTGGCGCGGGCGAATCCGCAATGGAAGCACTTTGCCAGCGGGGCGGAGGTGCTGGCGATTTTCCACGGGCCGCACGGTTACATTTCGCCCTCGTGGTATGAGGCCGAGCTGGCGGTGCCCACGTGGAATTACGCCGCCGTCCACGCCTATGGAGTGCCGGCGATTATCTCCGAGCCGGAGCGGATCGTGGCGCTGTTGCGTGAGACGATTTCGCAGTATGAATCGAGCTTTGCCGAGCCGTGGCCCGGCGATCTGCCGGAGGAATACCGCGACAAAATGATGCAGGGGATTGTCGCGTTCGAGATCCCGATTACCCGGCTGGAGGGGAAATTCAAACTGGGGCAAAACCGCTCCGTGGCCGACCAGCAGAAGATGGTGGCGGAGCTTTCGCAATTGGCTGACGCGGACAGCCGCGCGCTTGCCAAGCTCATGCGGAGCGAGTGCCCGGGACTCGCGGCGGAAGGAACTCGGTAGCCGTTCTACTTTTTCCCAACGGCTCGCTGCATGGGCTCGAAGAGGACCATGTTTTCCGTGCGAAACTGCGCCATCTTGGCGACCAATTGCTCCACGGAATCCGTGGCGAGATTCGGCAGATCGAGGTCTTTGTTGTTGCGGTAAAAGCCCCAGTAGCCTTGCACGGCATGGCGGTTCGCCTGCTTGTAAATCCACACCGACGAAGACCACCCGCGCTTTTCGAATTCGTCAAAGTAGCGGTGCATCATTGCCTCGCCGCCGGAGGCCTCCTGAATGATGCTCCATTCGCCGACGTAGAGCGGGGCATCGATGCGCTTGAGCTCTTTTTCCCAGACGCCCGTCTGATCCCGGAAAAACGCTTCGTGCGGTCCCGGGGCGCCATCCTTTTGCATGGTGGGGTAGGCATGAGCGCTGACGGCCAGGCAGTCGTGGAATTTGCCGGTCGACTTCGGNAGCTTGTCGAGTCCGCGATAGCCATCCTCCATAATCACGATGCGATTGGGATCCCCGCGATGCACTGCCTCGGCGAGCGTCATTTGCACACTGGCGATGGGCTCGTTCCCCGGCGCGCCCATGGGTTCATTCAACAAGTCAAAACCGGCGATGGCGGTGCGTCCTTTGTAGCGGCGGGCCACGGCCTCCCAAAGTTCTGNGGTGCGCTTGATGAGTTTCGGGTCGCGCCACAGCGCATTGCTGCCTTTGCGTCCCGTGTGCTCCGCCTCGCTTTGTCCGCCGGGGGCGCCGTGCAAATCGAGCACGCAATAGATTCCCGCCGCTTCGCACCAGGCGACCACGCGGTCGAGTTGCGCCCACCCGTTGGGCAGGTATTTGCCGGGCGCGGTGTCGTCTTCCAGCAGCCAGTAGCCGAACGGAACGCGCACGTGGTTGAAGCCGAGGTCGCGGGCGCGCTTGAAGTCCTCGCCGGTGATCCAATTGGCCCGCCAAGCCTCCATGACTTTCTCCGCGCCGGGCTTGCCGAGACGCGCGGTCAGGGTGTCGAACAAGCTGCGTTCGTCGGGAAACTCAAATCCCGCGAAGTGGCTTTCGATGACCAGCCAGGACCCAAAGTTGACGCCTTTGAGGAGCACGGGCTTGCCCGTGGCATCGACAAACTTGCCAGATTTCACGCGGAGTGCGGGGAGAGCGGTTCCCGCTGCGGCGGCAGGTCCCGTTTTGGGGAGCTGCGCCTGGGCGACATGGTCACAAATCAGCAGGGCGAGGAGGACGGCGAGCAGTTTCATGGACGGTGGCGTTGGCGGGGAGAGTTTTCCACGCTCCGTCGAATGACAACGCTGACACTGTAAAGGTTTTGTCAAACCTGCCAACGCCGTCCGGCTTGGTCAGCGTGCCCGGAAGACCAAGGCGTCGAGCCCTCTGGTTGTGCAGCTACGCCGGTTCGTTCATCCCCATCAGCACTTCCGCTTCGCGCTCCCACTCGACGCTGAGCGTTACGATTTGCGCGGTGGTGCGGGTGAGGAGGCGGCTCACTTCGCCGCCTCCGCCGAGGGCGGCTTGGGCGGCGGGGTCCTGCATCGCGGCGGTGAGTTCTTTCACCTTGGCCTCCATTTCGTGAATGCGTTGCTCCAGCGTGGAGACTTTTTGTTGCTGGTCGCGCTTCAGTTTCGCGGCGGCTTTGCGGACCTCCGCTTCGGCCCGCTTCTGGGCCTTCATTTCCTTCATGCCCATTCCGGTGCGCTCGGTCTTTTGCTTCGCTTCCTCGGGTTGGTAATTGCTGAGCTGCTCACCGGCTACCAGGGCGTCGCGCGCGGAGGTGGCGTTGGTCTTGTCGAGGTAGTAGTCGTAGCCGCCGGCGTAGGGCGTCAATTGCCCGGCGCTGATGTGCAGCACGCGCTGGGAGAGTCGTCGGATAAAGTCCACATCGTGGCTGATGAAAATGAGCGTGCCCTCGTATTGGTCGAGCGCGCCGATGAGCGCATCGATGCTCGGGATATCAAGGTGCGTCGTGGGCTCGTCCATGAGCAGGAGGTTCGGCGGGTCGAGCAGCA
>FJVU01000696.1_pt1 | contig 12620 bp, 10 predicted proteins | sample 1011831 | NCBI WGS metagenome assembly FJVU01 (sample SAMEA3912450, study PRJEB9761) | metagenome | biome: forest; material: soil | place: USA | collected 2011-06-22 | depth 0.1 m
AACGCCGTGGCCACCGCCGCGACCTTTACGCCGCTGTCGCCGACAAACGATTTGGCCGCCCGCACCAGATTGGGATACACGCACACGGCCGCGCAGCTCGGCACTTCCAGCCGCGGCTCCGCCGGCTGGATGGCCTTGCGGCAGAGATAGGCCACTTTGCCGGGCGTGTCTTTGCCCTCGAGCGTCGTGAGGTCCATCATCGAGACCACGAGCTTAAGCCCGCTGAGTTTGGCCGCGTTCTTGATGCTGCGCTTGGTGAACGCTGCGGCGCGTTCCTCGGCCATGACTTGATCGATCGTATGCATGTTGCGGGGTAGCTGTAGGTGAAGGCGATACCCGAGAATCCTGCGTGGCGCCAGCATTCAATGGCCGGACCCGGCGGGGATGACCTCCTGCGGTCGACGCCGCTTACCGCAGCCGCACAAAATCGCGCAGAAATTGGAGCCAGATAAAGACCAGCCCGCGCCACGTGTAGCGGATTTCCCCGTCGGAGGATTTGTGGAGGATCCCGGTGGTGAGATTGTGGGCAATCTGGGCACGCTGTTCGGCCTGGAGCTGGTCGGCCAGTTGTTCGGGCTCGGAGCGCAGGAGATCGCCGGCGTTCACCCCGCGGTACTCGAGAAAGGCGCGATGGCTGTCCAACAACTGCAGGAAAGTCTTTTCGCTGCTCTCGCGATTCATCCGCCACTCTGGAGCGAGCCGGAGATTCAGTGAGAAGGGGTAGTTCCAGGTGGTGTAGATGGTCCCATCCGTGCCGCGCGAGATCAGCCGCAGGTAATAAAAAGCGAGTTGCTCCTGTTCCACGAGGCAAATGGCCGCCTGCACGCGTTCATCCGATCGATGGAAGATGCGAAAGAATTGCTGCGCCTCGTCCCATTCGCGCCCGAGGTCCTCCAGATGCTCAAAACCCTCGCCCTCGATTTCGTTCGTCAGGTCGTCGAGCGCGGGAAAAAACTCGCGGTGCGGCGGCGATTTGTGGCGCAGCGTTTTGTCCACCGGCATGGCGATTTTGCGCACGCGCGTGATGAGCTCGTACCACGGCCAGACCAGCCAGAAGCTGACGAAGAGCAGACCCATCGGCCACCATCCCGAGGCCAGCCAGCCGATGAGGAAGGAGGTGGTCAGAAAGCCCAGCACCGCCAGCTTTCGCAGCACCACCGAGTTGGTCGTGCGCAGCGCGAGGCTGAGGACGAACACGCCGGCGGTGAGCAGGATTTCGGGCATCGGCGGTTACGGCGAGATGCCGTGCATTTTGACAAAGGCCGCGAGTTCGTCCGGGCCAAAGTCCGGGAGTACCTTGCCGTCCGCGGTTTGCAAAGTCGGCGTTTTGGTCTGGCCGGAGATCTCCTTCATTTCGGCGAAATCCGCGGCGTTCGCCTCCACGTCGATAAGCTCATATTTATAGCCCCGGGAATCCAGCCACTCACGGGCGGCGGCGCACCACGGACACCAGACTTTGACAAACAGTTTCATAGTTTATTGGGGAGCCTTTCCCGATTCCGCGGCGGCGCGCCAGCGGGCCGCAAAGCCGTTGATGTAAGTATTCACATTGGCCCGGTAGCTGGCCACGGCGCCGGGCAATTCCTTGTCGGAAATGATGCGGGCCTTGGTGGCCGGCAGCACGAACGAGGTCGAGGCCAGTTGGAGAATGATCAAGGTATGTTCCTCCTTGTATGCCACCACGGGGAAGCAATCGCCCTTGTCCATCTGCCATTTGGAGCCATCAGAAAGCTCCACCGGGGTGCTCTCCAGAAGCATCGCGTACAGGATGACACGTTCCCCGGCTGCCGCAGGCAGCACGGAGGCAAGCAAAAGCAAAAGCGCAGCGAAGGCCCTCATTCAGGCCGGAGTATGGCGCGAAAGATTCGCGGTCGCAATGGTGAAAGGAGCAGGCTTTGCCGAGAGGCTGGCCACCCAGGGCCAGCCCGCCTCCTGGAGTTGGGCGGCTTTCGCCGATCGGGATTGGCCGCTCGCCAATGCCGGAAACTTATGGCAGACGAAAGCCACCATGACTTCCTTGCCACCCGGCGTGACCGTAATCCAGCACCCGCTCGTTCGCGTAAAACTGACCCGGCTGCGGGACGAAAAGACGCGCCCCGAGGAATTTCGCGCGCGTCTCTCCGAACTGTCCACCCTGCTGGTCTTCGAGGCCACGCGGACGCTGTCCACCCGCCCGGAAACGATTCAGACTCCACTGAAAGAATGCGAGGGCGCCGCCCTGGCGCGCCCCATCATTATCGCTCCCATCCTGCGCGCGGGACTCGGCATGGTGGAAGGGATGCTCCACGTGCTGGCCGACGTCAGCGTGGGTCACATTGGCATGAAGCGCGATGAGGTGACGCATCGCCCCGAGTCTTATTATTTCAATTTGCCGAGTCATCTCCCCGATGCCGATGTCATCGTGGTGGATCCCATGCTGGCCACGGGGCACAGCGCGAGCGCCGCCATTGAAAAACTCAAGCAGGCGGGCGCGCAAAGCATCCGCTTTGTGTGCTGTGTCTGCTGTCCGGAAGGGGTGGAACAGTTGCGCGCCGCCCATCCGGACGTGCCCATCTTCACGGCCGCGCTGGACGAAGGGCTGAATGACGACGCCTATATCGTCCCGGGGCTCGGCGACGCAGGCGACCGCTACTTCGGCACGCTACCGCGGCTTTAAAGCCGACCACCGACTCCTTGGCCGGGACGCCAGGACATACTTTCTGCTTGGCTCCGCCCCGGCCCGGGCGTTGATCGCGCCATGAAGAAAACGTTTCTCCTCGTTCTGGTGCTCGCGGCCGCCACGGCGGCCGCGCTCTTCTTTTTCCTGCACGGGAAAGATTCCTCCGTGGCGGAGGGCCGCGCCGCCGAACTCGCCCCCGCGGATACGGTCGTATTTCTGGAAGTACCCAATGTGGAGCGCACCCTGAAACGCTGGGAAAGCACCTCGCTCTCCCACATCGCGCAGGAGCCGGAGTGGAAGGAGTTCACGGCCAAATTTGGGGAGTCGGTGCTGACCGACGTGCTCGACCAATCCAAGCTCGAGATCCTGGAGCAGGTGAAGCAGGCGCAACCCGCCGGGATGTTCGTGGCCTTCACGGACGTCACCGGAGGAATGCCCGCCTTCGTGGGAGGTGTGCCCTACCGCGGCAAGATGACCACCGCCAAGGCCGCCATTGAAAAGCTGCGAGCCGCGTTTCTCCAAGGCGGACCGCCTCCGAAATCTGAGCTCGTGAAGGTGGAAGGGACCGAGGTGGAGGTGCTTTTCAATCCGGGGTTCAGCGTCGCGTTCGCCTACCGGGACAATTGGTTTTTCTTCGGCAGCAGCGTGGAGGGAATGAAGGGCCTGCTCCAACGCTATACCTCCGCGGCCGGGGCGCCGGCGAGTCTCGCCAAGGATGCCACGTTTATCGAATCCACCAAACAAGGGCACGCGGAGTCGGATTTCGCGGCCTTTGTGCGCCCGAAAGCGTTGCTCGCCCGGCCCGCCGGCGCTCCGCCGCGGACGCCCTCCCCGCTGGATATTTTCATCCCCGACGCCGTCCACTACAGCCTCAAGCTCGATGGGCTGCTGGTGCGGGGGCGCATCTATCTCCAAATCCCGAAGCTGCCCCAGGCCGGTCCGCTGGCCAATCATCTCCTCGGCGCCACCACCCCCGGAAGCTTTGGCTACGCCACCCTGAATACCGCGGGCATGGATGACTTTGTCCGCACAATGCTGCAAGTGATCGAAGCGGACGGGGCCGAAAATTCCGATACCAAGCGGCTGGCGGAAAAAGGGATCAAGATCAGCGACTTGCGGACGATCTTCGGCCCGGAACTCGGCATCGCCTCAGACTGGCCGGCCAGCGCCACGGAATGGCCGAGCTTCTTTTTCGGCGTGGAAGTGCGCGACGCCGCCAAGGCCCGGCTCTTTACCCAAGTGTGTGCGGAATCTCTCGTCCACGACAAACCACCGGAGCAAAAGGAGGAAGACGGGACCACCTATTGGACGGTCGCCAAGGACTCGGCCAATCCGACCCCGCTCACGTTTGCCTGCAATGCCACCCACCTGGTGTTTGCGCTCGACCCGGCCAGCGCGGCGGCTGGCATCAAAAGCCTGAAGGCAGGCAGTCCCGGACTTCGCTCAAGCGAGACTTTCCAAGGGGCGCTGAAATCGGTGACTGCGCCCGCGGCCGGCCTGTTCTACGTGGATGAAAAGCAGCTCTTCGAGCGGCTCTACCTTCGCTTTGTCCCCGAGCTGAAAACGCAAATTGCCGGAAGCCCGGAGGCTGCCAAGTACCTCGACGCCGCCAAGATTCCCAAGGCGGAGACGATCAGCAAACACCTGCTGCCGCTCGCGGTTTCGCTCAGCAATGCACCCCAGAGCCTGGTCGTCGACAGCGCCGGATCGGTTCCGCTCTTCGGCCCGATTCTCCCGGTTTATTTGGTCGGCTTTCGGGCATCCCCCCGAATCATGGCGCCCCCCATACCGGCCAACCCGCCCGGAGTCGCGACTCCGGCGTCCCCACCCGCGCCGGGACAATAGAACGGCGAAATTGCGGAGCGTAAAGCGGCGCAGCGAGGCGCGATCTTGTGCGTGCGGCAAACTTTAGAGCGTTTTCAAAAAAACTATAGCCAATCATCGGGCTGCGTGCTATCGTCCGAAGGATGCGCACCACCCTTTCTCTCGACCTGCGGCAACGGATTTTGAGTTCCTATGATGAAGGGGAGGGCACGCGGGCCGACATCGCCAAGCGCTTCAAGGTCTCCTTGGGCATGGTGAAGAAACTCCTGCACCAGCGGCGGCGCGCCCGGACGAGCTCCGGGCGGTCCTGCTCACTGGCGCGGAGTGTCTTTTTTTATAGGTCAGTCCCATCTCCACCAGCACGTAGTGGATGGCCGACAGCGTACAGGCCAGGTGCAACTCTTGGCGCAACTCCTTGAGGGTCAGATCCGACTTTTTGCTCAAGGCCGCGCGCAGTTGCGCGCGGTGCAGTGGAAGGATTTTCGCTTTGCGCCCAGAGAACGCATGGCGGGCTCCAATCTGCCCGGTGCGCCGCCGTTGTTGCAGGAGTTTCTTCACCATGCCCAAGGAGACCTTGAAGCGCTTGGCGATGTCCGCCCGCGTGCCCTCCCCCTCATCATAGGAACTTAAAATCCGTTGCCGCAGGTCGAGAGAAAGGGTGGTGCGCATCCTTCGGACGATAGCACGCAGCCTGAGGATTGGCTATAGTTTTTTGAAAACGCTCTAGGGAGGCCAACACGTAGCCCGTACCTGCGGAAGCCTTGCGACCGTTTGCAACGGCTGACGTAGAATGGTTCAATCTTCAACAGCAACGCTCGTCACCGGAACTGCCCTTTCCCAAGTCTCATCTTTCGGTGCATACCAGCGAAATCCTCCAGGCGGTGCGTGCCATGTTTTAACTCGATTTGATCATCAGCGTCGATTCCGTGCCAGCATACCTTGCGGGGCGCTCGGCCGTTCGGTCCGGCGGGCGCTCAAGCACAAAGCTGATTGGCGGGGGCAAGCGCGCGGAGCNTATTCTCCCTGCTACCCGAAGATCAGCCTTTNCTGGCGATTAGCAAANGGCGACCGGCCGGCGATCGTTCGCGAAATCGCGCAGAGCGTGAAGTCGTGACTGCGGGCTCCGGTTTGACGAGAAGAAGAAATCGACAGTGCCCACGGCCCCGGAATATGACTTTATTTAAGGCTGCATGTGTCGAGGTTCTCGCGTGGTTGCGGGCTTCGCATCGGAATTCGCTATTTTTGAGGAATCGACCGCAACGTTTGCTAGAAGCCTCGACTGGCGAAGCCGTCGAGAGGTTTCTCGGCAGGATCCGCACGTCTGGTTTGTTCTTGAGCCCATTAAACACAGAACCGCAAGCGAGCCCGCCTGGGTGGGACACGGGAGTTTTAACGCCCACCCGATTCCGGACTGAATCGACATTTGCAAAAACTTCGCGCGGCGCTTCGCACGAACTTCGAAATCCGAGGAGCTGGCCAACGTCTGCAGTCGCGCCGGCTCCCGAGCTGTTCATGCGGCCTTCCGTAGAAAACCTGTGGGTATAACTCTCGCTGGGATCGGCTGAAAGCCTATTGCGACCGCTGCTAACGTGAAAGAAACTTTCGCCGATGCAGCTTCGACGACCATTTTTACCGATGGCCCGCAGCATTCACGTCTTCGCGTCGGCGGCGACCGAAGGCGAGGCCCGCTTGACGGGACGCTTTAAGGGCTCGGAGAAGGATTGCGTGTTCGGGGTGCCCGACATCTCCTGCTTTGGCGACCGCATGTTCATCGGAGATGGACAGCGAGATCTCGCCGGACGACCTCGTCGTCAGAGAAGCTCGCCAACCCCACACGCAATGCACTTTCGCGCGCCGCACGTTGCTTTTCGAAGCCCGCGTTGAGCTCGCATTGGTGTAACCTGGAACATTTTCGAGCAGCGATTGGACCAGTCAGTTTTTCCCTTTATGACGGCAATCGTTCCACCCATGGGGATCTTAATAGTGCAACCGCCGGCCACTCCCGTTGCGATCCATAGTCGGCAAACCGATGAGGGAAAATGAATGACCGGCTAAATTTTGATCACTATTGCGTTTTGCGGCGGAATGACGGCGCGCCCTGGGAACTCGGACGTGGTGCGAAGGGCATCACCTACAAGGCTCAGGACGTCAACTTACTCTGCATTGTCGCGCTCAAGGTCGTCGACTGCGCCTCCTTTCCAAATGAAGACGAGCGCGAACAATTTGTGAATGAGGCGCGCGCCGCGGCATTGCTTCGGCACCCAAATATCGCTTCCGTTTTCCACCTAGGAAGAGATGAGCAGCACTTCTTTGCCGCCATGGAATTTGTGGACGGCGAGACGGTGGAGGCCGCCGTTCGACGCCAGGGGCGGCTCTCCACCTCAGCTGCTTTGCGTATTGCGGTGCATGTGGCCAAGGCTTTGGCAGAGGCCGAGAAACACGCCCTCGTTCACCGAGATATCAAGCCGTCGAACATCATGCTGGAGCGCGGCGTGGAGAGTCGGCGGGCGGTCAAGGTGATCGACTTTGGGCTCGTGCAATCGACGGGTTCCATCGCTGGCGGAACGAGCTTTTCCGGCACGCCCCATTACTGCAGTCCCGAGCAAATTCAGGCGCAGGAGCTGGACATGCGTTCAGACATTTACGCCCTCGGCTGCACCCTATTTTTCATGCTCACGAGCACTCCGCCGTTTGAAGGACCGCTCGCGTCAATTTTTGCCCAGCATCTGGAGAGTCCCCCGTGTTTGGAAAAGCTCTCCCTCGAGCCCCCCGAAGTGAGAAGACTGATTTCAAAAATGCTGCAAAAGGATCCGGCCGCTCGCCACCCAAATGCTTCCGCCTTACTCGCAGATCTCGAGCATTGTGCCCGGCAGGCTGGCCCGCCGTTGTCCGGGATTTTGAGTCCAAAAACAAGTTTTGAAAGAGCGCCCCGTTCATCAATGTCATCCCGAAGGCTGATTCTCGCCTCGACTGGCTTGGTCGCCCTCGCGGCCACTTTCATATTCTCACCCCCGGGTCACCAGCCCCGCTCCGAGTCACCCGAAACCGCCGTCCGTTCTCGCTCGTTGAATTCAGCCGTGGAATTTTCGCCAGATGCCATGATCCACGCGGGCGCGTTACCGGAAGAATTGCAGTTTGTATCCCTCGACGGCTCTACGGTGAACGTACTCGAATACGACGACAGCCGGAACACGAACAGTGGCTCCCGTCGTGCCGACGCGCTATCGAAGGACTCGACGCTTTGGGACGGAGTTTCGGCGGAGCCAGTCCAGAATTTCGCCTTGGGAGATTCAGAACCGGAATTCGCGTTGGGGGATGATTCGATTGTTTACGAAACCAAGCTGGTGACCTGGAAGCAACCGCCCGCGACGACATCCTTGGCCGAGAAACCCAAAGCCACAAAATCAGGAACGCCGCGCCTTCACCGTTCGGAAACGACTGCCTTCGACCGGTTCGTTTCCGACGTCCGTTCAAAAATCAGGCGGCTCGTCGGTCGCCGTTAGCTTCCGCGATTCAGCGCGTCTCCGCCAGCGGATACATGCGGAAAGGGGCCCGAAGGAAATGCCAGAAGGTAATCCGCTCCGGGACGCCACTGTCGTCCCACTGCCCCGGCCGGCAATAAAGCGCCGCGATCAGCGCCCGGTGCTGCTCCACGGACAACCGCATGAACTCGAAAATCAATCCCTCTTCATTAGTCGTGCGCCGGACGGGCACCTCATGCAATCCGCAGGCGGGCACCGACACCGCGAAAACGCCATTCGGCGGCAGTTCGTCGTTGAAAGCCAGTTTTACGTCGGTGTCCGAAATTTCTACCGTCCTGGCGGGAAGGACGCGCCCTCCATGACGAATCGTGGCGGGGAGCTCTTGTTTGAAGCGCAGTGAGCTCGACGGTTGCGGCACATCCATCGCCGCCTGCAAGCTCAGCCAGATTAAGATCAAGGAATAGACCGTCCATACGAGCACGATTACGAAGACGCCGGGACTGGGAGCCCACGCCGAATGAGTCAGCGCGAGCACGATGGCCCCGAGGTAAAGTGCGAGCAGAAACAGAAGCGGAATCCCCACCACCGGATTGAGTGTGAGCTTGCTGCGCGTATCTCCTTTCTTGGAAACCTTGAATGGTTTTCCAAACGGATTGAACAGCGTGCTGAAGACGGTAAGCGTCATCGGGAAACACAGCATTGTCTCATACACCTCGGACCAAAAGGCGGAGCGATGCCCGCCGGTCAGCCACGAAAGCGAGAGCGTCTGGCAAATCCAATACGGAAGGAGGAATACCATGAGCAACTCGACCGTGGTATCGAGCGGCACCATTCCGAAAAAGAAATACAGCAGCGGCAGCAGCAGGCAAAACAGCCGGCTCACATAAGGGATGTAGTGGATGGGCCCGCACAGATGGGCGATCCGCTGAATCAACGTCAAGCCAGGCACGGTGAGGGGATTCGTCGTGGCGTAAAAGCACTGAAGCGTGCCCCTCGCCCATCGAAGTCGCTGAGCGACAAACTCGCTCGTGAATTCTGCCGCCGCGCCCGCCGAGAGGAGCTCATTCAAGTAGTAGCACCGATAGCCTGCCGCCTGCAGTTTGATGGAGGTGGCCCAGTCCTCGCTCAGCGTTTCCCCGGGAAAGTTCCCCACCCGCTCGATCGCCTCCCGTCGGATCACGAAACTCGTCCCGTGACAGATCATCGCCCCCATGGTGTCCCGCCCCGGCTGGGCGGCACGGAAGAATACCTGTTGCTCCTCCGTGACGATCCCCCCAAGTCCCAGATTCCGGCTGACCGCGTCCACGCTGTAAAAGTTCTGCGGTGTCTGTACGAGCCCCACCTTCGGATCGCTGAAAAACCCCACCGTCCGTTCCAGAAAATCCTCCGTGGGAATAAAATCTGCATCGAATACCGCAATCAGCTCCCCCCGGCTTCTTGGCAGAGCGGCGTTCAGGTTCCCCGCCTTGGCGTCAATGTTGTCCGGGCGATCCCGGTAGAGCACCCCCAGTTCGCTCGCCAGTTCTCGCATCACCGGACGGCGCTGATCATCCAGCAGGTAGATATTCTTGCGCGGATACCGCAGCGACTGGCAACCCAACACCGTCCGGCGCAGAATTTCCACCGGTTCGCTGTAGGTCGGAATGAAGATATCCACCTCCGGCAGATAGTCGCCGCTCTTCACCGCTTCGGATAGCCGCGTCGCCTCGGGGCTGCGGTCCGTCAGCCAAAACATCTGAAAATTTGCCGATACCGCCTTGATATAGATGAGCAACTCCGCGAGGTAAAACAGGATGCTGGCCACTGTATTCCCCACGGTGGACAGATTCAGCGTGGCGAAGAGACGATAGGCCATGTACGCCGTGTAAAGTCCGATCAAGAGGAGGATCACGACCACCCGTGGCAGCTTTCCGCCGCGCGGAAAGAGCACGATTATCCCGACCACCAGCACCGCCGGGACCATTGTAGGGAGCAGTAGTTTTGGAAACGGCGTGGACGTGTTTGCCACGCGAAACCATTCCCCCATGGTGACATACTCGCGCGCGATCCAGTGCCCGGCCATCTCCGCCGCGCCGCTGGCCCACAGCCCCGCGGCGAGCAGCCCCGACATCGTCAGATTTAACCACCGCTGGATGGATATTCTCTCGCGCATCGTGGCTATTTGGCAGCGTTTTTCGTCATGGCCTGGCCGCTCCCCATCATCGCCGAGAGCCGCTCCTGCAACACATCGCCGACCGTCCTGGGTGGCTTCGGTTTATTGAAAGTGACCAGGACGCTTCTCCCCACGCCAAAGAACTCGATCGCCTCGAACCGCTCGGAGCCGGTCGCCTCCACCCGCACCGCGATTTGTCGCTTTGCTGTCTCTGGCGGCGGGACGGCTACCGTCGTATCGTAGGCCAGCCGGCCCACGCCCGCCCGCACCGATCCCAGCGTGCCTTTCCATGTCATCGTGCCATCCAGGGAATGGATCTGCGCCTCCAGCCCAGGTCTCAGTTCGCCGGCAAAGCGCTCGGCAAAGAACGCGTCCACCCACACCCGTGAAGGATTTAAGATCTCCAGCACCTTCGTGTTCGAGTCGAGTTGTTCACCAGTCTTTCCCGAGATGGACCACACGACGCCATCAATCGGCATGGTGCCCGTGCATTGCTTTTGCAGATCCATCTGGTTGGCCATCTCGCGCGTTCGCGCCTCGCTCCGGGCTAATTGCTCTTTCTTTGCGGCGACCAGCTTCTCCCCAGAACTCACGTTCATTTCGTCGATCTCCACCTCCCGCCGCGCGATAAGTTTGTCCTTGTAGAGATCACGGTTCCGCGAAAGCGCCACCTTGGCCGCGAGCAAGGTCTGCTCCGCCCCCATCAGTTCGCTGCGCAGCGATTCCGAGAGTGTCTGCAACGCGTTGTACTGGGTCACACTTTCCCGATCGCCAAAGCGGGGGTTTTCGACTCTGAAAAGCGGGGTGCCCTGCTTCAGCGCCATCCCCGGGCGAATCTCTTTCATTTCCAGGATCCCAGTGATCGGCGTGCGGATCTGAAGGATCTCAGCGTTGATGACGGCCTGCTCGCTCTCCACCGAGGTCATCGAACGTCGGATCCAGGTTGCCGTCCCAATGAGNACGAGCACCACCACGGTCACTCGAAAGATGCGAAAGATGCTGCTACCGATTCCTTTGCTCATGGTTCGTTCCTTCGTGATTATTTGTTCCCTCCCGCCAGGATGTTCCCGTCTTTCTCCACAGAAGCGCTGGAGGGGGCACTCTCTGGCGAGGCCGGCGGCGGCATCGGCCGCGTCAGCACAAAATAGATGATGAGTGCAATCAGCGCGCCGACCAAAACCTCACTGAGCAGGAAGTAGCGCGCGGGCGTGGAACTCGCTGGCTCCCGGTTGGCCGTCATCCTCTTGAAGGTGGGCTCTGGTTTTGGGGTCCGCACCGCCTCGCCCTCCGCCTTCGGATCCCCTTCCAGTTCCGCGATGCATCGAGTCAACTCTTCCACCAGTTGCGCCGGGCTGGCGGGCCTGGATGCCGGCTCTTTCTCCAGCATCTGCGCGATGAGGCTCCGCACGGCTTGCGGGAACTGCGAAAGCTCCTCAAACGGCGGGTTGGTTTGCAGGTGTTTTCCCATCACCAGCGCCACCGCCCCGCGAAACGGAGGCCTTCCCGCCAGCATGAACCAGAGGGTGCATCCCAGCGCATAAATGTCCGAGGATACGTCCAATTCTTTTTCGTTCAGTTGCTCCGGGCTGGCATACTCCGCCGTGCCCATGAACCCCGAAATGGTGATCGATCCGAGGTTCTGCGCATCCCCGGTTCCACCGCTCTTGGCCAGTCCAAAATCGATGATCTTGACCGAACCATCGGGCGAAATCATGAGATTCGATGGCTTGATCTCCCGGTGGACGAGCCCCATTTTTTTCACCGCGACCAGCGCCTGCGCGACCTCTCGCGCGATGCGAACGGCCTCCTTTATCGCCAACGGCCCCTCCCGGCTCACCCGCGTTTCGACCGTCTCCCCCTCGAGAAACTCTCGCGCATAAAAGCACGACCCGTCGTGTTCGCCCAGACGGTAGATTTGCGCCACGTTTGGGTGCCGAACCGCCGCCGCCGCCCTCGCCTCCCGTAAAAAGCGCTTTCGCGCCGCATCGTCCTGCATGAGCTCGCTCCGCATCACTTTAAGAACGACCGGCACCTGCAGATCCACATCCATGGCCTTATAGCTCGAACTCGCGGCGCCCTGCCCGAGCCGGTACATGGTTCCATCTTCACGGCACAAGATTTCGTAGTGGTCGAATTTCATAGTTCCTCAGTTTTCCAAGCGTTTCGCTCAGCGCGCCGCCGATCGCCCTCGGCCGGAGGATGCCTCAGAATTGTTCGACGGTAGTTGGTCTCCATGCTATCGCGTCCGCCGATCCCTCTGCGTGGCTAAAATCTATCCGGAACCCAGCGCGAGTTGGGAAGACCGGTGGCAACAAATTCGATGGCAAAAAAACGCCCGCCCAGCCCCAGTGCATCCCACTTCAAATTCTGTCGCGGCGTTATCGCGATTTCGTTTCTGGCTGTCCGGGTTGACATGGCCAATTTTCGATTTCGCCCTCCAAGAGCCCTGCGCGATAAAGAGTTTTTATCGATGGAGCTGGGCATTTATGCATTTCGCGCGACC
>FJVU01000130.1_pt1 | contig 12588 bp, 10 predicted proteins | sample 1011831 | NCBI WGS metagenome assembly FJVU01 (sample SAMEA3912450, study PRJEB9761) | metagenome | biome: forest; material: soil | place: USA | collected 2011-06-22 | depth 0.1 m
GAACACGCCGTCGCCGCGCTGGGCGTTGACGTTGTCCGGCTGGTAGCAGGGCATGGAGGCCACGATCTCGATTTCGTTCTCGGCGAGGAATTCGGCGAGGCCGTCGTGGCCGGGTTCGAGCAGGATGGTGAGATTGCAGCGATCGAGGATGCGCCGGCGCTGGGGCAACGCGCGGAGGCGCTGGATGAGGTGGCGGAAGTCTGGGATCATTTCCGGGGCGCCGCCGGTGAGGTCGATGGTGGGCAGGTCGGTGGCGGCGAACCAATCGACGATGCGATCGACGGTCTCGCGGGTCATGATCTCTTTGCGCTTCGGTCCGGCGTTCACGTGGCAGTGGACGCAGGTAAGATTGCACAGCTTGCCGACGTTGATTTGCAGAATCTCCGCGCGGGCCCGGCGGAGCGACAAGCTGCGGTCGGCGAGAATGGAATCGAAGCGGTTGCTCATATCAGCGCAGGCACACTATTCGTGGGATTAACAGCACGAGCCGCCGCCGGAGTCGCAGCACTGCGAGTTGGCCTTGGTGGCGTCGTAGTCGAGGCCCTTGGTTTCCCGGGGATGGCGGAGGGCATCGCCCACGCAATCGAAAGGCGGCGCGTCGGCCAGGGGAACCGGGGTGAGCGGCTCGATGAATTCGAAGTGATCGCGGTACGGCGCCTTGCGGTAGAGCTGGAACGTCTTGTCGCAGACGGCGTGGCGCTGGCCGCGGACGAGCCAATGGTCGTCGTCGTCCTGCACCTGGCGGAAGGGGCCTTTGTAGACGACGGCTTGTTTGCGATCCACGCAGGGGCCTTGCTTGCCCTTGAAGGCCTCGACGGTGAGGGAGCGAAACTCGATGCCCTTCACGGTCCGCCAGGGCTCGGCGTCGCGTTTGAGGATACGGATGCCGTAGAAGCCGGCGCGCTCGAAAGCGGCGAGGAAACCGCTTTCGGTGAGGGCGCCGGAGATGCAGCCCGACCACAGCTCGGCGTCGGCCTGGAGATCCTCGGGCACTTCCTCATCGGCGACGATATCGGAGATGACGGCGCGGCCGCCGAGTTTCAAGACGCGGAAAATTTCCTCGAAGAGCGTGCGCTTGGCGCGGGCCTCCACGAGATTCAGCACACAGTTGGACACCACGACATCCACGGAATCATTCGCCACGAGCGGGTGGCGCACCCGGAGTTCGGCGGCGAGGTCTTCCGCGGCGAGAAAGGCGTCGGCGCTGTTGATGGGGCGGGCCTTCAACTCGGCATCGAGTTTTTCGAGGTCGAGCGCCAGATCCTGGATCCGGCCCTTGCGAAACTCGACATTCGCGAAGCCGGTGCGCCCGGCGACGATCGGGGCGTTGCGGCGGGCGACTTCCAGCATGTCGTCCGTCATATCCACGCCGATCACTTTGCCCGTGGCGCCGACAACTTGCGAGGCAATGAAGCAAATTTTGCCGGTGCCGCTGCCGAGATCGAGGACGGTTTCCCCGGGATGGAGATACTGGCTGGGATCGCCGCAGCCGTAGTCGCGTTCAATGACCTCCTGCGGAATGATGCGGAGGTATTGGGGGTCGTAGTTCACGGGGCAGCAGAGGGCCGCTTCCTGGGCCTTGGCGCCTGCGGCGTAACGCTGTTTGACTGCGGTTTCGACGGCGATCGTTTGCGTGTTCATCCAGTGCGTAGATGCGGGGCAGTTGGGCCGTCCGATGCAAGATATTTTTGACGGAACGTGCTAATAAGGCGTTTCGGCTGGATATATGGCGGGGCGGTCGTCAACATAACCGGGCATTCACCGTCTGATGTCGAACGCTGCCACATATTCCGCAAAAATCGGCGAGCCGGGTCCGGTGAGCGCGATCATCCCGGTCTGGCGCGAGGCGGCTTCGCTGCTGGCGACCATTCGCGAGATCAGCGCGTGGCCGGAGGTGCGGGAGGTGATCGTGGTGGTGGCGGATGCCACCCCGGAGTGGATGACGCGCATCGAACGGGCGGGGGCGCGCGGACTAACGCTGGAGCGGCCCAGCCGGGGCGGGCAGATGAATCGCGGAGCGGCCGTGGCGACGGGAGAATGGCTGCTCTTTCATCACGCGGATACGATGCTCACGCCCGCGCACGTGCGCTCGCTCGTGGCCCTCACGGCCCGGACGGAGGTGGTCGGGGGGGCGTATTACCGGAAGTTCGACGAACGGCACCCGTGGCTGCGCTGGGCGGAGCCGGTCGAGCGNTGGCGCAACCGGAGCTTTGGCGCGCTCTACGGGGATCAGTCGATTTTTGCGCGGAGGACGCATTTTCAAAAACTGGGAGGATTTGCCGACATCCCATTGATGGAGGATGTCCAATTTTCGACGCGGCTGCGGCGGTCGGGAAAAATCGTTCTGCTCGATCCTCCGATTGCATCTTCCCCCCGAAAGCATCTACAACATGGCCCGTGGCGGACGACGCTGAAAAACGCGTCGCTGCTCTTGCTGTATAAATTGGGCGTGCCGCCCACGCGACTGCACGCTTGGTACTACGGGAATAAAGTGCCCGTCTCTCACTCACAAACTGACTCGCAAAAAACATACACCGAATCCCATGAAAACGATACTCACCCTGTTGCTTAGTTTTACTCTGCTCACCCTCTCCGGGCAGGCGGAGCTGGCCGGCTGGCAGAAGGAATTTGACGGTTTGCTGAAAAAGTATGTCGCCAATGGCAGCGTGAAATACGGCGCCTGGAAGGCCAATGCGGCGGATGTGGCCGCCATTGACAAAGTCGTGGACGAAATCTCCAAGGCCTCCGCGCCCTCCGACAAGAACGAGAAGCTCGCTTTTTACATCAACGCCTACAACGCGTGGATCATCGACCTGGTGCTGAAGAAGTATCCGATCAACAGTGTGCGCGACTACGCGCCGCTCTTCGGCCTTTTCACCGGCAAAAATGTGGTGATTGGTGGAGAGAAAATGAGCTTCAATCACGTGGAGAAGGAAATCGTGATCAAAGGCATCGGCGACCCGCGCGCCCACTTCGGCCTGAACTGCGCGAGCCGGAGCTGCCCGGTGCTGACGTCCTCCGCGTTTGACGGGGCCACGATTGACAAGGTGCTGGACGCGCGTGCCAAGGCCTACACGGTGAACCCGCTGGGCGTGCAGGATGACGGCAAGGTCTCGATGATTTTCAAGTGGTATGCCGATGACTTCAAGGCGGCGGGCGGTTCGCTGGCCTTCATCAACAAGTATCGGGCGAAGCCGCTGCCGGCTGACACCAAGCTGACGTTCCAAGACTACGACTGGAGCCTGAACGACGCCAAATGAGCACCGTGGCGACGTCCAAATGGAAGGCCCGCTGGCGGGCGTTCTGGAATCCCATCGCCGGCGAAAAGGCCGACGTATTGAAGGAACGCTGGGCGTCGCTGCCGGCGGAGCTCAAGACTCCGAACCAAATCTCCGGACGGCACCTTACCCACTGCGGATTTACCCTGGGGGCGAGCTATTGCTCGTTTCACTGCACGCATTGCTACCTGCCCAAAAACGCGAACGAGGTGCCGATTCCCTCGCTCGCGCAAATGAAGGAGCAGATCGACGCGAACCGGCGCTTTCAGGGGCCGGGGGGCGGACTGCAAATTACCGGCGGCGACGTCGCGGATGCCTATTGGCGCGCGGGCCGGCAGGCGGAGTTGGTGGAGATCATCCGCTACGCCTATCAGGTCGGCCTCGTGCCGATGGTGATGACCCACGGGCAAACGCTGATTGAGCACCCGGAGTTTCTGGAGCAGCTCGTCGTCGAGGGCGGGTTGCGCCAAGTGGCAGTGCACGTGGATATGACGCAGGCGGGCCGGCATGGCTTCCCCATTGGGAAGGTCAAATCCGAGGCGGATCTGCACCCGGTGCGGCAGGCCTTCACGGAGCTCGGGCTCGCCATTCGCAAGAAAACCGGGGCAGCGCTGGAATTCGCGCACAACTGCACGGTGACGGCGCGCAACATCGATCACGTGCCGGACATCATCCAATGGTTCCTGGCGGACCCGGAGCGCACGCTACTGTGGCGGATGCTCAGCTTTCAGCCGGAAGCCGACACGGGGCGGACCATCTTTTCGAAGAAGCCGATCACGCCGGATGATGTGTGGGAAAGAATCTGCGAGGGAACCAAGCTGCCGCTGCGCAAAGACGCGACGGCCTTTGGCCATCCGGATTGCAATAGCTGGGCCTCCATTCTCGTGGCGCGACCGAGCGGCCATTACGCGCCGGTGCTGCCGGATAGCGACCAATGGAGCGACATCTTCGGCAAGGTGATGGCGCGCATTGGCGGACTTTCGCTGGTGACGGACGATGCGGGCACCGCGCCCTACCGTCTCGCCGGAGTGCTGGCGAGAAACCCGCTGCTCATGCTGCGGGTGCTGACCTACCTGGCGGCGCATCTTTTTTCGGGCCGCATGCCGCGGCCCGTGCTGGCGGCGCTCATCAAAGGCCAGGTGCATACCGTGGGCATCGGGATGCATAACTTCATGGACGCGGCCAAGACCGCCTGTGCGGACAAGGACCCGGTGATCAAATCGCGCCTGGATTCCTGTGTCTTTAAGGGGGCCGTGAAGATTGACGGCGAATGGCAGGCGGTGCCCATGTGCAAGATGAACCAGGAAATGTGGACGCGCGTGTACGATGACCGCCTGACTGACCGCGCACTGCAGCAAGAACGCCAGGTGGCGGGCGCCCGCCGGCTGGAACCCGCGAACGTAGAATAACGAATCATGGCCGCTCCGCGAAACATCGTCATCATTGGCAACGGCATCACGGGTGCGACGGCGGCGTGTCATCTGCGGAAGCGGAGCGACGACCGGATCACGGTGATTTCCGCGGAAACCAAGCACCCGTTTTCGCGGCCCGCGCTGATGTATATCTTCATGGGCGACCTCAAGTATGAGGATACCAAGCTGTATGAGGATGGCTTTTGGGCGAAGAACCGGATCGATCTGGTGGAGGGTTGGGTGGAGAAGATCGACACCCAGGCCAGACAACTCCACCTGCGCGGGGCTGCGAGCATGAACTATGACGCGCTCGTGGTGGCGACCGGCTCGCACGCAGCGCGCTTTGGCTGGCCGGGCCAGGAGTTGGCGGGCGTGCAAACCATGGTGAGCTACCCGGATATGAAGTTGCTCGAAAAGAACGTGGTGCGGGCCAAGCGCGCGGTGGTGGTGGGCGGCGGGCTCATCGGCATCGAGCTGGCGGAGATGCTGCTCGTGCGCGGCGTGGCCGTGACGATGCTGGTGCGCGAGAAGGCGTATTGGTCCAACGTCATTCCGGAGGGCGAGGCGGAGTTGATCCACCAGCACGCGAAGGAACATGGCGTGGATCTCCGATTCGGGACGGAGCTCAAGGAAATCCTGGATGACGGGCAGGGCCGCGTGCGGGGCGTGGTGACGTCCACGGGCGAAGAGATCGCGTGCGAAATCGTGGGGCTGACCATCGGGGTGCGGCCCAATTTGGAGCCGGCGAAAAGCGCGGGCGTGGAGTGCGACAAGGGGATTTTGGTGGACGAATATTTTCGGACGTCGGCGCCGGATGTCTACTCCGGCGGAGACTGTGCGCAGATTCGCCAGCCCGCGCCGGGGCGCCGGGCGCTGGAGCCGGTGTGGTACACGGGCAAGATGCACGGGGAGTATATCGCGGCGAATATCTGCGGAGAGCAGCGGGTGTATCAGCCGGGCGTGTGGTTCAATTCGGCGAAGTTCTTCGACATCGAATACCAGACCTATGGCGATGTGCCGAGCAAGACCCCGGCGGGCATCGAGAGCTTTTTCTGGCTGGGCGAGCGGAAATCCCTGCGGGTGAATTTCCGTGCTGACTCCGGAGCGGTGACGGGCGTGAACGCGTTCGGCCTGCGCCATCGTCATGCCGTCTGGGAGAAGTGGATTCGCGAGGGAACGAGCGTGACCGAAGTGATGGCGAATCTCGGCGCGGCCAATTTTGATCCAGAGTTCTTCCGCCAGTTCGAGCCCGAGGTGGTCGCGGCTTTCAACGCGAAGTATCCCGCACGGAAGGCTGAGCTGCGCACCAAGCGCGGGCTGTTCTCGGGTTATTTCCGCCGCCTTTTTGGAACCGCTCCTGTCACTGCCAATCCATGACCACGCTCGCCTACGAAAGTCATTCCCTCACGCCGGATAAGAACCGGCTGAATCTCGTCGAGAAGCTGGCGCTCACGGTGCTCACGCTGGGGCTCTTCGCGATGGTGGCGGGGTTGTTGTTGGTGAGCAAGAATACCGGGGACATGGCCCGGGGCGTCTGGCTTACGGGGGCGTGGGTGGCGATTGCCGGGGGCGGCATCCTTTACGGGATCACCAAGCATCGCAAGGAACACCCGGGGATTCGGAACCATGGCGTGGTGACCGAATCGCTCACGGCGCGCGGGGCGATTGGCTGGGCCTTCGCGATTGCCATGACGGCGTTCTACGTGTGCATCTATTGGGCGCCGCAATTTCTGGAAGGGTGGATTCGCCTGCACGATCCGCTGAGCTACCTGCTGGCGGGCCGGCCGGCTGATCAGTGGTTCGTGTACGGGATTTTCTACAGCGCGGCCGTCCTGGTGATGGGCGTGAAGGCCCTCACGAAATATCGGCACAGCCGCTACCAAATCGTGCGGACGTGCTCCATCATCGTGGTGCAGTTGAGCTTTGGGTGGTTGATTCCGCTGTTTCTCGCGAAGTGGCAGCAGCCCGAGGTTTACCTGAGCTACTTTTGGCCCCTGGGGTGGGACAAACTCTTCCCGGGTTCGCTGGCCAAGCTCTCGTCGCAAGGGACGACCTTTGCGCAGTTTTGCGTGGCTTGGTTTGTCCTCGGTACCTTCGTGCTGGTGCCGGTGCTGACCTACTTTTTCGGCAAACGCTGGTACTGCTCATGGGTCTGCGGATGCGGCGGACTCGCCAATACCGCGGGCGATGATTGGCGCCAGCTTTCCGACAAATCGCTCACCGCCTGGAAGATTGAGCGGTGGATGATTTACAGCGTGCTCGCGCTGATCACGCTGCTCACGGCCATGATGTGGTTTGCGCCGTACTTTCCTCCATCCATGAAGGGCATGCTGGAAGCGGTGAAGGGCGTCTACGGATTCCTGATCATGTCCGTGTTTTCCGGCGTCATCGGGGTCGGCTTTTATCCGCTCATGGGCACGCGCGTGTGGTGCCGGTTTGGCTGTCCCATGGCGGCGTTGCTCGGCGTGATCCAGCGCACGTTCTCGCGCTTCCGCATCACCACGAATGGGGCGCAGTGCATTTCCTGCGGCAACTGCTCGAAGTATTGCGAGATGGGCATCGACGTGCGGTGGTATGCGCAGCGCGGGCAAGACGTGGTGCGGGCCTCCTGCGTGGGTTGTGGGCTCTGTGCGGCGGTGTGCCCGCGCGGGGTGCTGAGTCTGGAGAATGGGCCGAAGGACACCCGCAGCGCGACACCGATTTCGCTCCTGGATGCCGTGAAGGCCCGCCCGGAGAAATGATGCCGTGGTTTACTTTGCGCTCTCCGCTCTCCTGCTGTGCTACCTGGCGAATGGCTATGTGCTGCTCGCCTGGGCGCTGCTGACGCGCCGCCGAGAGGCGCGGCGCGCGGAGGAGTTGCGCGCGCAAGGTGTGACGATGCTGAACATCGGCGAGTGGCCACTGGTGCTGACGCAATTGCCTCTGTACAACGAACCAGCGGTCGCCGCGCGGGTGATCGATGCGGCGGCGGCCCTGGACTACCCGGCGGGCCGCCATCACATTCAAGTGCTGGATGATTCCAGCGATGAGACGGGAGATATCGTCGATGTCCGGGCTGAATACTGGCGCTCGCGAGGGGTGGCGATCGAAGTGGTGCGCCGAAAGGCCCGGGCGGGATTCAAAGCTGGTGCCCTCCACTATGGACTGGCCCAGCAGTCGAGTGCGCTGGTGGCGGTGTTCGATGCCGACTTTGTGCCACCGCCGGATTTTCTCCGCAAGATGGTGCCCGTTCTGGTGGCCGACGCTGGCTTGGGCTGGGTGCAGGCCCGGTGGGAGCATTTGAATGCGGGAGCCAATCTTCTCACCCGGGGGCAGGCCGTGGGGATTGATGCCCATTTCGCGGTCGAGCAGGCGGCCCGGAGTGCGGGGCTTTTCATGGCTTTCAACGGCTCGGCNGGAGTCTGGCGNCGNGGAGCGATCGAGGAGGCGGGNGGCTGGAGTGCCGCGACGCTCACCGAGGATTTGGACCTTTCCTGCCGCGCCGCCCTGTGTGGGTGGCGTGGTCTGCTGCTGCCCGACGTGGCGGTGCCGGCGGAAGTGCCCGCCAGCCCCACGGCTTATCAAGCGCAGCAATTTCGCTGGGCCAAGGGCACGCTGCAAACCGCACGCACCATGCTGCCGCGCATCTGGCAGGGAGCATGGCCGTGGTATGCGAAAGCGCAGGCCACGCTGCATCTCACACAGTATCTTTTGCATCCGCTACTGCTTCTCATCGCGTTGATGACGCCGTGGATGGCTTGGGCTGCGCCGATGAACGGAGCCGGGGGCTGGGCGGGAAGCTGGCAGCTGCTGCTCGGCATTGGACTGGTCGGTGGAAGCTACCTCGCGGGCCAGCGCCTTTTGCGGCGCCCGTGGAGTGTGTCGCTGGCCGGACTGGGCGCACTCTTACTGGTGGGGACCAGCACGGCGCTGGGGAGCACGCGGGCCGCATGGGAGGCACTGATTGGGCGCCGGAGTGATTTTTTGCGCACACCCAAGCGGGGCACCGCGGGCATGGGGGTCGTGCGGATGAAGCGGGTAATTCCCGCGTGGCTGGAGTTGGGTTTTGCCGCGTATGCGTTGGGCGCTATGGTCGTTTGCGTCACCCACGGATGGTTCGCCGCGGTGCCGATGCTTTTCTTTTGCGCCACGGGAAGCCTGGCGATGGTCCTGCCGGGGCGCGAAGGGGATGGCGTCGAGGAGGCGAGCAAGGCCGATTCGGCCGTGCTCGATGCGCGCCCCGGAAACGGCCGCCCCGAAAACCGGAAGCAACATGAGCACGTCGCTGTCTGAACCCGTGGCCAACGGCGTGGCGGCGGTGATGGCGGGCACGCTGGTCATCATTCCAGCGCTGAACGAGGAGGCGGCGCTGCCCCGGGTGCTGCAGGACTTGCGAGAATTGGGGATTACGCGCATCCGGGTGGTGGATAATGGCAGCACGGACCGGACAGCGGAGGTCGCCCGGCACCTCGGGGCCGAGGTCCGTTCCGAGCCCGTGCGGGGCTACGGGGCCGCGTGCTGGCGGGGGATGGAGGAGATGGGAGCCGAGGTGCAGTGGGTTCTCTTTTGCGATGCGGACGGAAGTGATGACTTGAGCGAATTGCACCGGCTGTTCGAACTCGCTGCCGCGGGCGCCGAAATGGTGCTCGGCAACCGGCGCGCGAGCCCGGAGGGACGCGGGGCCATGACGCCCCAACAAAACTTTGGCAATGCGCTGGCCACCGCCCTCATTGCCCTGGGCTGGGGGTATCGCTATCAGGACCTCGGTCCTCTGCGCCTGATTAGCCGACCCGGATTGGATCGAATCGCCATGCAGGATCGCGGCTTTGGCTGGACCGTGGAAATGCAAGTGCGCGCCGTGGAGGAAGGGCTGAAGATTGCCGAAATTCCCGTGGGCTATCGCCGGCGGCAGGCCGGGCGCTCAAAGATCTCGGGCACCATTCTCGGCTCCGTGCGGGCCGGTTCGGTGATCCTGTCCACTGTGGGCGGACTGTGGCTGCGCCGGATGTTTGGCGCGCGACGGACCGTGTCGCGATGAAGCCAGCGCGGTGGCGAAAGGGCGTGGCGGTGCTCGCGCTGGTCGGGGGTGCGGCCTGGCTCGGTTGCCGGGGCGGCTTGGACCACGTGGAGCAAGTCCCCCATTTGCTGGGGGCGCTCGCCGTGATGGCCGTGGGCTACCTCCTCGCGCTGGGGCGGAAGCCATTCTCCGCGCGCCTCATTTGGGTGGTGGCCATCAGCATCCGCAGCGGGCTGCTCTGGATGCCGCCCGGGCACGACTTGTATCGTTACGTATGGGAGGGGCGGGTGCTCGCGGCGGGGCATAATCCCTACACGCAGGCACCGGAATCCGCGGCGCTCAGCGGGCTTCGCGACGGTGGGTGGGCGCGGGTGGAACACCCGGAATCGACGGCCATTTACCCGCCGCTGGCCGAGATTCTCTTTGGCGTGATAGCGGGGCTCGGTGGGGGCGTGCTGACCTGCAAAATCGTCGTGCTCCTGGCCGACTTGGGAATCGGCTGCCTGCTGGCGCGGCGCTTTGGCAGCGCGCGCGCGCTGCTCTACCTGTGGAACCCACTCGTGCTTTATTCGTTTGCCGGTGCCGGGCACTACGACAGCCTCTTTCTACTGGCCTTGGTGGCGGGGTGGCTGGCGTGGGANGNNGAGCCCNGNAACTNNCGGGTGGCCTGGTGGCTGGGGATGGCTGTGGCGCTGAAGTGGCTCGCGGCGCCGCTGCTCGGCTGGCAGGCCTACGATCGCTGGCGCCGAGGTGAACGCCAGGGGGCGATGGCCGCCATGTTCCTCGGCGCGCTGCCTTTTCTGGTCGGGTGGCTGGGGATCTGCGGATGGACGCACGAGTGGAACGTGCGCCTCTTTCCCGGGACGTTTGTCCGCTATGCGCGAAGCGCGGAATGCATTCCGGCGCTGGTCGCGGCCCTGGTGCCGGCCACTCAGGTGCTGAACGAGATCTACCTCGCACCCATCGTCCTGGCCTGGGCTCTCATTCTTCGGCGAGCGAAGACATTTCTCGGCGCGGCGGAATGGATCTTCTTTTGGACCTTTCTGCTCTCTCCCATGCTCCACGCGTGGTATTTTATTTGGCTGATTCCGTTCGCCGTCGCGTCGCGAAACCGGGGCACGGTGGCACTCTCCATTTCCGGGCTGGTTTATTATATGGTCTACCTGCGATATCTGCTGCCCGATGGTGTTTGGCAGTACACGTGGCTGGAGCGCGGGGCGATCTGGCTGCCTTTCGTGATCGGCTTCCTGTGGACCCCACGAGGCCGATTGCCAGCCTCCGCGGATCCGAAGCAAAGTGAACCCATGCCCACCAGCGCCAACCTGTGATGCCCGCTCCGACTCTCTGCCTGATGCTCAAGGCGCCCCGTCTCGGCCAGGTCAAAACCCGGCTCGCCAAGGATATTGGCGAGGCGGCGGCGCTCGCCGCCTACCGTGCACTGGTGGAGCGCCAGATGCGCGAGATTCCGGCAGGCTGGAACGTGGAGATTCATTTCACGCCAGACGACGGAGCCGCTGAAATGCGCGCGTGGCTGGGACCTCTGCGGGAGGCTGCACCGGTATTTATCCCGCAAGCCGCCGGCGATCTCGGCGCGCGGCTCATCGCGGCTCTGCACTCCGCCTTTGCGAGAGGCGCGCGGCAGGTGATCTTTGTCGGCGGGGATTGCCCCGGGCTCACGCGCGAGCGCCTGGCCGAGGCGGCCGAAAAATTGGAACACGCGGACTTGGTCATTATCCCGGCGGTGGATGGCGGATACGTCTCCATTGCGTTCAACGTTCCGCACACCGGAGTTTTCGAGGGGATTGAGTGGAGCACGGAGCGCGTGTGCGAGCAGACCCAGCGGCGCGCCAAGGAACTGCGACTGAGCTTCGGCCTGCTGGCACCGCTGGAGGATGTGGACGAACTGGCGTCGTGGGAGCGGGCGCAAAGGCTTCTTGAGGGGTGATGTCCCATGGCGATCCGGCGCGGCTTCCCGCGAGCGGACGCAATCCATTCGCCAAAGCACACCCCTTGTGGCAGAACGATCCGGTGCGATGGCTTTTCGCGATCCTCTTCCTCCTGGCCACCCCGCTGTCCGCGGAAGTGCCGCGCTTTGTCGTGCGCGTGTGGCAATCGGAGGAGGGCCTGCCGGGCAACGCCGTGCGCTCGGTGCTGCAGGGGGCGGACGGGTACCTATGGGTGGCCACCGCGGAAGGGACGGTGCGATTCGACGGAGTTCGTTTTTCCAGTTTTGAAGGTCCGGGTGAGGCGGAACTAGCGGCGGCCCCCTCCCGGGCCTTGTTTTCTTTTCCCAAGGGCGAGGTCTGGATTTCCGGGGATCGGGGCGGGCTCTTGCGTTGGGATGGCGCGCGGCTCACGCGGGTGCTGCCGGAAGGGAACGTGCCCGGGGCGATTGTCACCCAGGTCGTTCCGGACGGAGCTGGGGTGTTGATTTTGCGTGGCGGGGAGGTCTGGCGGGTTGGTCCGGATGGCACGTCGGCGCTCGTGGAGCGAAGCCCGGAAATCGACGCCATTTTTTCCGACGATGCAGCGGCCTGGACCGCCCACGGCCGGGTGGTGGCCCTGCCCTCGGCCCAGCCGGCTCTGCCGAAGCTGCACGATCGCGCCGGGCGCCTGTGGTCGGTCAGTGCGGCGGGCGGACTCACCGTCACGATGCCCGACGGGGGCACCGTCGGCGTACCTCTGCCCGTGGCCGCTCCCGCGTATCGCATTTCCGAATTGAGCGAGGACCGGGAGGGCAACGTCTGGGCCGCGAGTGCCGACAACGGACTCGCGCAAATTCGAGTGGCCCGGGTCCGCGTCTTCGGAGTGGAGGAAGGGCTCTCCGATCGCGTGGCGCTGGCGATCATCGAGACTCGCGATGGCGCCGTGTGGGTGGGCGGGAAGGGGGGCGGGGTGGAGC
>FJVU01000822.1_pt1 | contig 12550 bp, 6 predicted proteins | sample 1011831 | NCBI WGS metagenome assembly FJVU01 (sample SAMEA3912450, study PRJEB9761) | metagenome | biome: forest; material: soil | place: USA | collected 2011-06-22 | depth 0.1 m
GTCTCGCTGTCGCTGAGCCACCGGCGCGATTTTTCCGATGAGCAGGTGGAAATTTTTCGCATGCTCGCGCCGGAAATTGCCCGTGCTTATTTCCGCGCGCAAACCACCCCCAAAAGGCACCCCGCCACCGAGGGACTCACGCCGCGCGAAAGCGAGGTGCTGCGCTGGGTGCGCGCCGGCAAACGCAACAGCGAAATCGGCATCATTCTGGGCATCTCCGAGCGCACGATTGAAAAGCACGTGGAACGGCTTCTCGCGAAACTGGGTGTCGAAACGCGATCCGCGGCCATCGCGATGATGGCCCCCGCCTCCGGCGTCGCTGCTTTCCGGAGCGGCGTGCATGGTCCGAAGCGGTAACGGCTGGCTCTCCCGGCTCCGCCGTTGCAAATCGACGCGTCTCCTCTTACCGAGACCATCCGAATTTCCGTGCACGTTCTCTTCATTCACAAAAACTTTCCGGCCCAATTTGGCCATCTGGCGGCGTGGCTGGTACGGGAGCGGGGTTGGCGTTGCACCTTTTTGTCGGAGCATCCGCCACGCGCTGTCCGGGGCATCGCCTGCCGGCAATACACCCCGATCGGCGGGGCGCGGGAGCAGACCCACTTTCTGTCGCGGACCTTTGAAAACGCTGTCGGCCATGCTCACGGCGTCTATGCCGCCTGCGCCGCGGAAACCGGACGGCCGGACCTGATTGTCGGCCACAGCGGATTCGGCTCCACGGTCTTTCTCTCGGAACTCTGGCCCGGCGTGCCNGTCATTAGNTACTTCGAGTATTTCTATCACCCCCACGGGACTGATTTGGATTTNCGGCCCGACTTTGCACCCTCTGCGCTGGAACTCCTGCGGGCCCGGGCACGCAATGCCATGGTGTTGCTCGACCTCCAGTATGCCACGGCCGGCTACTCCCCCACCCACTGGCAGCGCGCGCTCTTCCCGGCGGAATACCAGGGGAAAATCTCGACGCTCTTCGACGGCGTGGACCTCACCCTCTGGAATCGCCACACTCCGTGGAATCGGCGCGCGGGCGGGCAAACCATCCCGGCGGAAATGCGGGTGGTCACCTACGTGTCGCGGGGCTTTGAAAGCCTGCGCGGGTTCGATATTTTCATGCAGGTCGCCAAGCGGATCTGCGCCGCACGGAGCGACGTGGTGTTCGTCGTCGTGGGGAAGGACCAGATTTGCTACGGCTGCGATGCCCGCGTCGTGGGCGGTCCCTCGTTCAAGGACTACGTTCTCGCCCGCGACGATTACGATCTGTCCCGCTTCATCTTCACCGGAACGGTCCCCCCGCGGGAACTGGCGCAGATTCTCACCGGGAGCGACTTACACCTCTACCTCACCGTGCCCTTCGTTCTCAGTTGGTCGCTCCTCAACGCGCTGGCCTGTGGCTGCACGGTGCTGGCCAGCGACACCGCTCCGGTCCGCGAGATGATCCAGCATGAAGTGAATGGTCTGCTCGCGGGATTCTTTGACGTGGACGGCCTCACCCGCGAGGCGCTGCGGGTGCTGGACGACCCCGAGGCCTTTCGGGTCCGACTCGGTCAAGCCGGATCGGAAAAGATCGCCGCGCAGTATTCCAGCGACGTCATGGCCCCCCAACTGGCAGCGTTTTACGAGAAAGTCGCGCTGCAGGCAAAGTAGGCGGGGGTTTAACCGCGCGCGCGGTGGGCAAGACCGGAGGGAAGCCGGGACCAGCGAAAACGGGGGCCCTGTCCGCCAGACAGCCCTTCGCGGCCGGGTCAGCCGCTACTGTTTCTCCTGCAACGCCCGGATGGCATCGCGAAGCTCGGCCGCCCGCTCGTATTGCTCGGCGCGAACGGCTTTGTCCATGTCGCGGTGCATTTGCTCCAGGAGCGAAAGCGGCTTCGGTGGCTTGGGCGGCGAGGCGGGCGCGGCCTTGCGGAGTTCCTTCAGCCACTCCTTTAGTCCTGAGACTTCGGCATTGTCGCCGTCCGCCTCATCGCGGCCGGCATCGCGCAGAAATTTCTCGATGGCCGTGATGCCCTTTTGCACGAGCGTTACCGCGGACTCCACGTCCTCCTTTTCCAGCGCCAGGTTGGCCTTGGCGCGGGTATTCATCATGAGCACATAGGGGCGGAATTGCTCCACGGTCCACGAGAGTTCCTCGTCGGGCGAGTGCTTGGAAACGAAGGTGAACATGTCGAGGTTGCGCTTCGTGTCGCGAACCACCCCGGCCCAATCCTGCAATTGGAAAAACGCGAGGTAACGGTGGTAGTACTGGATGCCCTCAGCCTGGAGCTCGCCAACTTCCTCGGCGGTGAGCTTGAAATCTGGTCCACCCTCCCGGGCGCGATCCTTTTGGAGTTCCAGCAGGGACTCCGCGTCATCCGGACGGTGGCCATCCGGACGCCCCAGCACCTCCATTTGCAGCACGCCCATATCCAGCCGCAGCTGCAGCTTTTCCCGGCCATCAATTCCGGTGATTTTCCGCACCTGAAGCTTGCCCGGCTCATAGGGCCAGTCGCGCAACAGTTCACTCAGGTCAAAACTCATACGGCGTGACTATTCCGAGCCCCGCCCACGTGTCAACGGATCGGGCGCGGTCCNTGCAAATTCATCTCCCGGGCAAACCGCTCCCTGGCTTGGATCGCCTAGGCGCTCTTCCGTTTCCGGAGGCGCAACACCACGACGAGAAGAATCAGCACGACCAGAGCGATCCAGAGGTAATCGACATACTTGGCGAGCAGGACCGTGGAGCCACCCTTCCAAGTGAGGCTGCCGAGGGATGCTTCGACCTTCTTCATATCTTCAGCTGTAATATCCTGCACCGGGTTCTCTCCCGTGGCCTTCAAGCTTTCGCTGTAATACACATATTTACCGCCCCAGGAAAAGATGGGTGCGCCAAAAACGCGCACCGATTGGAATTGGTATGCGAGGGAAATATCCTCAATACCCGACGATTCTGCCATCTCCTTCAGCGGCGAAACGATAGCCACCTGTTCTCCCGTTCCGAAGGCTTCCGCCTGGGCGCGAGGGGTCCAAAGGCTGAGCGTGGCGGCGAGAAGAAGCAGACCGAATTTCATGTCTCGCTTTTACCTTCCAAGGCCGGACCATGGCCAGCCGGAACTTGGCCGAGGCCCCTACCCAAAGCGGCCACCCACCGCCCTTATGGCGCGGGCGTTCCCAGGGCTTGGGACATCTGGGCTAGGTACTGGCTCACCTGCGCGTCCACCCGATCGTGATTCACGTCGAGCACCAGACCGCAGGCCCGCAGGGCTGCCAGACAAATGGCCACGGCCGCCGTCCGCGCGTCGGCCGGGGGATGAAATCCAAACGCCGCGTGCCAGCGGCCCCCCTCGCGCCAAATCATCAGCGAGCCGTGCATGGCCGAGGCCTTTTCCACCACGCTCCAAATCAGGGGCGGGTCGGCGCAATAAGGGCGATAGGCCAGGACTTTTCGAACGATCGTCTTCGCCCAATCCACATCCGGGAGAAAACGTTGATAATACGGATCCTTGAGCGCGAGCCGTGCCTCTTCCTCGGTATCGAATTGAAAATGCCCGTGAGAATCCTCCCAAAAGACCTCGGGTTCGGCACCGATGATGTGCTGCCCTATGAATGCATCGAGGTCCGCGGCGGAAGCGATTCGAATGCTTTCTAGGTCCATATCCGGTGGGGATTCAATCGAGCCGATTACTGGGCCGGCGGGGGGGCCAGCGGCTCGACTTTGCCTGGGTCCGATCGAGGGACCGGTTTGGCCGGGGGCGGCACGGGAGTCAGCGCTTTGCCACTCTTGGTTTCCAGCTTGGNCACCGGCTTCGTCAGTTCCTGATCCCCGATCTTGAATTTTTCCATGACCGTGACCGTGCGAACGTCCTCCACCTTGTAGAGTTCCCCATCGGCGTGCTCGTAGAACTTCCTGGCCTCATCCACATGGAAGGGACGGCTGCCGCGCCGTCCGAAGATCACGGTTTGCCCGCCCGTTTCGTCCACCGGTCGGTCGCGATCCAAGCCACGGCTCACCGCCAGCGCGGGATGCCCGGTGGGATACGTGGCGATGAGGAGAGGCTTGGGCCTCGGGGTAAATCCGTAGGCATTTGGTTCGCGGTCCGGCGAAATCATCTGGAGCACGCGGAAGCCATTCTTCCCGTCTGCCACCAGCGCATACATGCTTGCCGCCACGCTGCCGATTTGCACCGCGCGCACATCGTTCAACGCTCCGTCCGCATTGTACATCTGGTCCAGCTTCGGCCGCTCCGGATTCTCCACATCCACGATGGCCAGCCCCTCGGGACCGTTGGCGATGTAGGCATAGGTCCGGGCGACGTAGAGCCGTCCCGCGTGACCGAGCTTCAACGTCGCACCCTTCACCGGCTGGGGATTCGTCGGCTCCGTGATATCCAGCACCTTCAGCCCATCGTCATCCGTCACGAACGCGTAGCGGAACTGAATCGCAATCGCCCGTGGATGATTCAGGAAGTTGCCCGCGTATTCGCCCGCGAGCCGGGGCTTCAGCGGATCTTGGACGTCCACCACCGCCACCCCGCGCGGCGTGCAGACATAGGCGCGGTTGCCCGCCAGCACCACATACTCCGCATCCGTCAGTTTCCCGTCCGGGTTAAAGGTGGCATCCTTGTGCAGGAAATTATCGTCCGGGTCGCCATTCATCAGGCACGTGGTGTCCACGATCACGAGGCCCTCTTTGCGGTCCGTGGCAAAGGCATAGCCGTAGATCGCGTGAATGGGCTGCTCCTCGTTGGCCGGGTCGTGCACCCGCTTGGGATCATTGAGCAGGGTGCTTGGCAGCGCCACGCTCGTGCAGTCCGCCAGCTTCACATAGGTCCGCTGGCCGAGTGGCGACACTGGCGAGGTGAGGAAGCGCTCGCTGAAGCCCTTGTTGTCGATGTTCGCCACGTCATACACACGGAAGCCGTCCTTGCCGCACGCCGCATAGAGATACTCGCTGCGGAGCGTGAGGTCATGCACCTCCCCCGCATGATGCTCAAAGGCCACCTTCAGCTTGCGGTCGGCCTTGACGTGATCTGCGTAATTGCTCGGATACGCGATCTTCTGGAACGAAGAACCAATCGGCGCCTGCGGCTCGTCTGCCTCCGTCCACGTCACCGCGTGGATATCTCCCTCGCCGCCCACCCAGGCGTAGCGGCCAAAGAAATTCACCGAACCCGTGCCGTAACCGAGCAACGAGGCCATCCACGCATTGTTGTCGTTGGCTTTGCTCAGATGGCAATCCGTGCAGTTCTTGGTCGTCCCCTTGCTGCTGGTCGTGTGGGCAAAGTGCGGGTTGTACGCCTGCCCGGCATAGCCCTCGGCGCTCACCGTCTGCGCTTGGGAATAGACCCATTCGCGGTTGCCCGTTTGCGAACTCACCACCACCGCACTCGAGGAGCGCAGCACCGCGAGCCGGTGATTCTTGGCCGTGGAATCAATGCCGAGTTGGAACACATCATCGCGCACCACCTGCGGGTTGTACGTCGTGTAGTTGCGGTCCAGCACACCCTCAAACTTGTTCTGCGGCACGCGCTGATTCGCCTTCATCGGCAGATGGCAGCCAAAGCAGGAGGTCGCCCAGCTCGTATGGCAGATCTGACAGTCGAAGGTTTCGTTGGCGTGGGCCAGCTTCTTTTTGCACTGTCCAGCCTCGGGCACCTCGCCCCAGGTCTCCCCGTCGCGCTGCACCGTCTTGGCATACGCCGCCTTCGCGTTGTATCGCACCACGAGGTTTTTCTGATCGTCCCGGATGTCTTGCGGATAACCCGCATCCACCACGTCCTTGGTCTGCGGGATTTCCCACCGCATATCCGGCTTCATCGAGCTGTACTGATACAGGCGCGGATACGCGGGATTCGTTTCGTCCCAGACAAAGCGCGGTCCCCACGAGGTCACGGATTTCGTCAAATCCACCGGCGTCGTCTTCCTCGTTCCCGGCTCCCAGTGCCCGCCCGCTCCGCTCGTTTGGAGCGTCGGTCGGTTGTTCACTGTCCCGTGGCAGTCGATGCACATGATGGTCGTGGCCGCCCGTGGCTCGCCGTAGAGCAGCCCGTTGCCATGCACATCGACGTCAAAATGGCAGTCTGCGCACTGCATTCCCTTCGCGAGGTGGATGTCGTTGAGATGCACCCCGTGTTTGAAATCACCCGGCGGCAGCTTCTTGTCTTCCAGGTCCAGCAGGTTGCCTTTCTTGTCCCGCTTGAAGATTGCCCGGAACACCCAGCCGTGGCCGTGGTAATCCGCAAACTGCGTCTGCTTCATCTGAGGGTTCAGCTCGCTCACCTTCTCCAGGAAGTCCTGATCGCCCCAGAGCCCGCGCGCCGCCGCTCCCTCGGGATTCTTAATGGTCACACGCACCAGTTCATCATCCTTGGGATCGTGCTGCACCTTGGGATACATCAGCTGCCCCTCCGTCTCCTGATCCCACCAGATGTAGCCGAGGTAGGGGTTCACGAACAGATTCCCCTGATGCATGTGGCAGTTCATGCACTGCGAGCTCGGGATGGCCCGGGACATCACGTGCTTGATCGGGTGCCCGCGCTCGTTTTTGGGAATGGTCGGGTCCGTGGAAAAGCTCAACCCTTGGTGCCCATACTTCGACCACCACCCGGAGTTCGTCGGCGAGCGATCATTCGCGTACACCACGTGGCAGGCCGTGCAGCCACTGCTGCGGAAATCGCCCGCGCGGTCATTACTGCCAAAGAAGCCCAGCATCGGGTCGTGCAAGCGCGTTTTCTGCGCACCCAGCACCACGGGGTCGGTGCGGTTCAGCGTGCCCAGGCCGCGCTCGCTCAGGCGGCGTCCGGGTTTGCCCGGCGGTTCGTCGAGCGTCGGGACGCCGAGTTGCAATTGCGGCTCGGTGCCCTTCTCAAAGATCCGGAACAGGTTGCCCGGCATGGAAAGATTGAAGCGTGGGATCGGCACGATCGCCGGCAGCCAGCCATGCTTGCGCGTCTCCTCCGCCGTCGGCGCAAAAGGCGCGGCCAGCTTTAGACCCACGCCATAGGCGCTGTAGGCCTGGCCCACGAGGTAGTTCTTCAAATTGAGCGCGCCATTATTATAGGCGGCGGCACCCCACAGCATGGCGCCGTGGTTCATCATCGAGTGTCCCACGTTGTGGACGATTTCTCCGTGGCAGAGACCGCAGGTCTTGTCCGCCACGCGCAAATCACCAGGATTCACAAATTGAATCCACTCCGGCGACTCATGGTTCAGCAGCACCGTCGAATTCGGCGGGTTCGCCGAGGTGGGCCAGTACTCCGGATTCAGCGGCTTCGGGTGCGCTTCCTCAATCCCCAAGCCATATTTGGGATTACCGGTATGGCAATCCGTGCAGCCCAGCTTCACATTGGGCGAGGCGTGCATGGATTTCGCGTCCGTCGTCGTATGGCAGCGCACGCAGCCGGCGGATTTGCGCTCCACTTCCGCGTCGCTTTGGTCGATCCGGTTGCGGGGCGGTCGCATCACATTGCCGGGCTTCATGGGCGGCACGGAAATCTCCGGCCCCATGCCATTGTTCGGCATGTCGGGCAGCTTCACCGAGCCCGGCTCGACCGGTGGCGGGGCGACCGGCACCGGCGTGCCGGAGGCAGCCGGAGCAGGCAGCGGAACCCCCACGGCACCAGAGGCCGGAGGGGTCTTGTCCGGGGTCTGCCCAGCCAGCCACGCAATAGGATAGCCGATGGCAAAGTAGAGGCAAATCCACAGGAGCCAAGACACAGGACGCTGGCGGAGAATTTTCGGCATAGCGATTCGTAGGTGCTTCTACCCGAAGCCCCCGCACTTGGTGGAGCACTTTCTCGCACTGATCCGCGTATTATTTTTCCGCACCTCTGCCGCAACCCCCATCAACCCGTAGTTTCCCCAGCTAAACGCCCCGCGCATTCGTCATTCGTCATTCGTCATTTGCTTCGCTCTGCTCACCCCTGCGGGGCAGCCTTCGGCTGGCCGTCTCGCTGCGCTCGGCTGTCATTCGAATTGCCACCGACCGGCGCGCCATCAATGATTCGCGCCCTTCGCCATGCTCCGCCCGATTTTCATTCTCGCCTGCACTATCACCCCACTCCTCGCCCAGGACGGCGCCACGCCCGATGGTAAGAAAAGCGGTGGCATCCCCTCCCCGGAAGCTTCCTTGAAGTCCCTCGCCGTGGAGCCCGGCCTGCATGCCGAACTCTGGGCTGCCGAGCCGTTGCTCGAAAATGCCGTCGCTTTCTCCTTTGATGCCGCCGGCCGCTGTTACGTGGTGGAGACCAACCGCCGCCGTACGTCCACTCCGGACATCCGCCGCAATGAGCAATGGGTGCCCACCATGCTCGGCTTCCGCTCCGTCGCCGATCGCCTGGACTTCATGGAGAAGGAGCTCGCTCCCGAGAAAAAGCTGCGCCCCAGCCCCACCCGGCCCGATCTCAATAAGGACGGCATCTTCGACTGGCATGACCTCACCATTGAGAGCGAGCGCATCGCCCTGGTAGAGGACAGCGATAGCGACGGCCGGGCCGATACCTCGCGCGTCTTCGCCGAGGGCTTCAATTCCCTCACCACGGGCACCGCCGCCGGCGTGCTCCCCCTGCCCTCTCCCGATGGCGGCAAAAATCCCGGCGACGTCCTCTTCACTTGCATCCCGGACCTCTGGCTCATCAAGCCCGATGGCACCAAAAAATCCCTCAGTACCGGCTACGGCGTCCACATCGCCTACAGCGGCCACGACATGCACGGCCTGCGCGTGGGCCCGGATGGACGCGTTTATTTCACCATCGCCGACTGCGGTGCCAGCGTGGTTGGCAGCGATGGCAAAAAAGTGGAATGGCCCGATAGCGGCGCCGTCTTCCGCTGCCAGCCCGATGGCACCGGCCTGGAGCTTTTCGCCAAAGGCCTCCGCAATCCCCAGCACCTCGCCTTCAACGAAGTGGGCGACCTCTTCACGGGGGACAACAATGCTGACGGCGGCGACAAAGCCCGCATCATCCACGTGGTGGAGGGCGCCGACTACGGCTGGCGCATCGGCTGGCAATTCCTGCCCAAGCTCGGCGCGTGGAATTCTGAGGGCATGTGGCATCTCGACGTCGCCGAGGCCAATGCTGCCATTCTCCCGCCTGTCGCCCACGTCGGCCACGGCCCTGGCGGCTTTTCTTTCTACCCCGGCACTGGCCTGCCCGCGAAGTATCAAGGCCACTTCTTCATGGTGGATTTCCCCGGCGGCGTCCGCCACTTCGCCCTGAAGCCCAAAGGCGCCAGCTACGAACCCGCCGACTTCGCCCCCGACGCCCCCATTCTCCAGGACAACAAGACCAGCGACCTGACCGCCAAGGTGCTCTGGAACCTCTACCCCAGCGACGTGCAGTTCCCGCCCGGCGGCGGCGTCATGGTGCTGGATTGGGTGCAGGGCTGGGAAAAGACCGGCAAGGGCCGCATCTTCCACGTCACCGCGCCGGAACTCGCGAAAGACCCGCTCATCGCGGAGACAAAAAAGCTCCTCTTTGAAGGGATGGCCACGCGCAAGGTGCCGGATCTTTCCCAGCTCCTCGGCCACGCCGATCAGCGCGTCCGTCTCGCGGCCGAGAGTGAACTTGTCCGCCGGGGCGAAACCCTTGCCTTGGTGGATGCCGCCAAACCCGGCAACAGCCTGCCCAAGCAACTCCACGCCCTGTGGGGGCTCGCGCAGCTTGGCAAAAGCGAACTCGCTCCGCCGCCCGTGAAGGATCCCGATCCCACCAAGAGCTCCGATCCCACAAAAAACTCCGACCCCTTGTACATTGCGCAGATGCTCCACGGTCTCGGCGAAAGCAAGAACGCCATGGCCCCGAGTTTTGCGAAAGCTTATCTCAAGGCGGTGCATCCCCAGGTGCGTTTCCAAGCCGCCATGGCGCTCGGCAAGATTGGCACCCCGCAAGAGCTGCCCACCGTTCTACAAGCACTCACGGACTTGCCCACCAGCGATGCCTACCTGCGCCACGCCTTCGCGCGCGCTCTCGTCAAATGCGCCGGGGACGATTTGGCGAAGACCGTCGCCGCACTCCCGGCCAACACCACTCCCGAGACCCATCTGGTCGCACTCCTCGCCCTCCGCCAGGCTCACCGCCCGGAGATCGCCGCTTATCTGAAATCGCCCGACGGCCGCCTCCGCCTCGAAGCCGCCCGCGCCATTCACGACGAGCCCATCCCCTCCGCCCTGCCGGAACTCGCGACGCTGCTTCAAGGCGACACGCTCCTCAAGGCCGATGCCCCGCTCAAAGCTGCCAGCATCAAGCCGGATGCCAATATGCCAAGCCCGCTCCAGCGCCGCGTTGTCAACGCCGCCTTCCGCGTGGGTAACGCCGATTCCGCCAAGCTTCTCACCGCCGCCGCCGCCAACGCGAAACTTCCCGAAATCGTCCGCCTCGATGCGCTCGATGCGCTCACCCAGTGGACGCAACCCGGGGGTCGCGACCGCGTGCTCGGGATCGTGCTTCCCGGCAATGGCTCCCGCCAGCCCGCCGATGCCGCCGCCGCGCTCGCCGCGGAATCCGGCCCTCTGCTCTCCAGCCCTCCGGTCGTCGCGACCGCCGCCCTCAACGCCGCCGCCGCGCTCAAGGCTAAAAAGTTTGAAAGCGCCGCCTTCGGTCTCATCAATGATTCCGCCGCTGCCGCACCCAGCAAAGCCGCCGCACTGCGCGTGCTCCAGGCCGTTAATTCCCCCAAGCTGCCGGAGGCCATGAAAATCGCCTTGGCCAGCAAGGACAAAGTGCTCGCCGAGGCCGCCCGCCATATCCAGACCAACCTCGCTCCTGCCGACGCCCTCAGAGGCATGATCGCCACCCTCAAGTCCGGCACCATCCCCGACCAGCGCGAAGCCATCGAAGCCCTCGGCAATCTCGAACAAAAAGAAGCCGACGACCAGCTCACCAACCTCCTCTTCAAGCTGAAAACCGGCAAGCTCCCCCCCGCGCTCCACCTCGATGTGCTGGAGGCCGCCGCCAAGCGCACCGATCCCACGGTGCTCGGAATGATTAAGGAATGGGACAAAATGCGCCCGAAAAACGACCCGCTCGCCGCGTGGCGCGAATGCCTCGAAGGTGGCGACGCCAAAGCTGGGCGCGAGCTCTTCGCCGAGAAAGCCGAGGTGGCCTGCTTCCGCTGCCACGCGGTGGCCAAGCAAGGCGGCGACGTCGGACCCGACCTCGCCGGCGTGGCCACCCGCCACGACCGCGCCTACCTCCTCCAATCCATTCTCGATCCGAATGCCGAAATCGCCCAGGGCTACGAAAACCTGCTCGTCACCCTCACCGACGGCAACGTCGTCGCCGGCCTCGCCACCAGTGAAACTGCCGACACCCTCACGCTGAAGAACGTCGCCGACGGCAAACTTCAGGCCGTAAAGAAATCCACGATCAAGGAGCGCCAGAAACTCCCGAGCGCCATGCCCCCCGGCCTCGCCGACGCCCTNGGCAAACACGGCACCCGCGACCTCGTCGAATACCTCTCCACGCTCAAGTAGCAATTCCTCTACCGTAAGCCTGCCATAAAACCAGGGCCAGCCCCGCGCCCGGCAGGGCCACTAATATTGTCTCGCACAAATTGCGATGACTGTTGTCTCGGGCGAGCCGTGGGTGCGGGGTAGGGTGGCCGTCTCGGCCGCCGGGCTAGGCGTCTCGCCTAGCCCTTCTTCTTTGGTTCAGAGTGAGCAGCGCGAAGCGCCCTTGTAGTGATCACGCTCCTCCGCGTGATGTTCGAACAGCAAAGCGCGAGACGCCACGACTTTTCTTCCCACCATCCACATCTCTATCCACCCCGCAAAAAATTCGCCTTTCACCCGCCGCCAATCCGGATTCCACCACCATGCTTTCACCACTCACCCCACGCCGCACGTTCCTCCCAACCACCATCCTCGCGGGCGCGAGCATCATCTTCTCATGCGTCCCGGCCGCCCATGCCGAAACCCCGCCCCCGCTTCTCGCCTACGTCGGCACCTTCAGTTCCCCGCTTCGCAACGTCCTGCCCACCCAGGTCGATCTTCCGCCCGGTAATGGCCGTGGCATCCATCTCTTCCAGGTCGATCGCACCACCGGCGCCCTCACCCCCGGCGCCATTTTCGAACAACCCACCAGCCCGAGCTGCCTCGTCCTCAACGCGGCCGGCACGCGCCTCTACTCCACCAACGAAACCGATAAAGGCGAGGACGGCAAATCCGGCTCCGTCAGCGCCTTCGAAATCAACCGCTCCACCGGCCAGCTCACCCTGCTGAATACCGTCACCTCTGGCGGCGCCGGCCCTACCTACGCCAGCCTCCATCCGTCCGGAAAATTCCTTTTCGTCGCCAACTACTTCGGCGGCTCCGTCGCCGTCCTGCCCATTCTCCCAGATGGAAAACTCGGCGCCGCCACCGATCTCAAAAAGGACGCCGGCACCCTCGGCCCCAAGAAAGCGACCAACGCCCCGGCGGGCAGCTTCGCCTTCAGCGGGCACGATATCCCCCACGCCCACATGATTGCGCCCGATCCCACCGGCCGGTTCGTCCTCTCCACCGATCTCGGCCTCGACCAAATCCTCGTNTGGAAATTCGACGACCACACCGGCACCCTCACCCCCGCCGAGCCCGCCACCA
>FJVU01000485.1_pt1 | contig 12548 bp, 7 predicted proteins | sample 1011831 | NCBI WGS metagenome assembly FJVU01 (sample SAMEA3912450, study PRJEB9761) | metagenome | biome: forest; material: soil | place: USA | collected 2011-06-22 | depth 0.1 m
GCCTTTTTGGCGTCGGCGATGGCGGCAGCCTTGTCGGCCAGGGCCTTTCTTTCGGCCTTCGTCTTCACCGGAATCTCTTTCTTGAACTGGCGCTCCGCGAGATTCGCGGCCTTCCAGAGCCCGTCGCCCGCCACCTTGGGCACGCTGGCGAAACGCGCGGCGACCTTGGCATAGGCCGCAATCGCGGCTTCGTAATCCCCCGCGTCTTCGTAGATCTGGCCCACCAGGAAAAGCGATTTGGCCTGCAGATCGAATTTCTTCGTGTTCGTGTAGCTGATGATCTCCGTCAGGCGCTTGACGGATGCCACCCGATCGGCGTCCGCCTTGAGCGTCCCGGCCGTGAGCTTGCCGTTGATGATGCCATAGTCGGCCTCCATCAGCTTGGCCGACCGGGGGAACTTGGCGCGCAGTTCTTCAAACTTCTTACCCGCGCCGGTTACATCGTTCTTCGTTTCGAGGACCTTGCCCTCCCAAAAGAGCGCGACGGCATTGGCATCTTCCGTGAGGCGCTGGGCCATGGGACTGAGACCCGGAGCATCGAGGGGATACTCCGCGCGGATGCGTTCAATCATCTTCGTCATCTCGGGGTACTTCTGTCCTTCGAAAGAGTCCGAGAGCCGTTGATCCCAATCGGACGGCTGGAACCGCGGAATCGTGGGGGCAGAAGTCGGATTCGGCCCCGCGGTGGGCGCGGCCGGTTTCGGCACGGCTCCCATTTCTGTGAAGGCCATCTCGCGAATCGTGGCCGCTTTTTTCGCATCGTAATCCTGCAGGAAGGAGGCTTCCGAGGCGTGGAGCTTGGCTTTGGTGATATTCGCAGTCCCGTAGTCGGTGATCAGCTTTTCAAAATACGCCAAGCCCCCGGCGGCATCGGTCTGCTGGGCTTTCACACGCTCCTTCTGCACCGCCACGGCTTTCTCGAGGATTTCGCCGAGGCGCTCGCCCTCGGGGTATTCCTTCACGGACTTGTCCACGGCGCGCGTCACTTCATCCACGGAGTGCTGCCAGGCGTTCTTCTGGTCTTTGCCCAGCAGGGCAAAATTGCCGTAGGTGGAGAGTTGTTTCACCCAGCGGTCCACGATCTTTACCAGCGCATCCTGCCCTCGCTGGGGCTTGATGTCCTTGGCCTTCTCGTAGTCCACATACTCGTAAAGCTTCTTGGTCCCCGCATCGAGGTCGGCAAACACCGCCCCGGGCGGCAGCGGCTTGCCGTCCTTGCCCACCTTGGGCGTGAGCGCTCCACTGTAGAGGATTTCCGCGATGTTGCTATACGCGAAGTACACGTTTTTGTGCATGGGGTACTTCTCCAGATACTGCTCCATCGCCTTCTTCGCGGCGGCGAAATCCTTCCGCTTGGTCTCGATATCAAAAATGCGGAAATAGGCGTCCGGGGTGGCCTCCTCATCCGCGTAAGTGTCGAGCACCTTGCGGAAGGTCTTGATGGCGTCGTCGGGCTTGCCGGCCTGATCCTGCACCTTGCCGAGTTGGTAAAGATTGATGGCGACATTGGTTTTCGCCTTCTCGCTCTTGCCCTTGCCGCCCTCGAAAGCGGCGTTGAACTTGGTCATCTCGTCGATGGCCCTGGCCGTGCTATTCTCCATGCCGGCGTAGATCTGGCACTGGCGGAACCACGCATCCTCCGCCTTCGGATTGGTGGGAAATTTATCGCGGATGGTTTGGAAGATGCGAATCGCCTCGTCGCGCTGGGCGGGTGCCCCCTTGCTCACCGCCATTCCTTCCAGCACCGCGCCTTTGATCAGGAGGGTCTCCACTTCCACGTCCGGCTTCGGGACGCTCGAGAGCACTTTGTCGCACAGCGTTTGCGCTTTTTCGTAGTCGCCCTTATCCAGCGCCACCTTGATCAAGATGCGCACGGCATCGGTCGCGAACTGCCAGCCGGCGCCGTTGTTGGCGGCTTTGAAGTCTTCCATTCCCTGGTTCACGATCTCTTCCGCCTTGGCAGACTGGCCTTTCTCCACCACGAGGTTCGCGGTAAAGAGCGGCAGATCCTCGCCCGCCTCATTGCCTTTGAAGGCCCCGCGGAAGGCATCATACGTCTCCACCGATTTTTCCAGGTTGTCCTGACCGAGGTAGGTGTGGCACAGCAGGGCGGCGATGGCCGCCTGTGCCTCGGGATCTTTCGCGAGCAACTCGGGCTGGCCCTGCAGGTAGCGAATCAGCACGCGGCACTCATCGTTTTTCTTCAGGAAGAGGAAGATCCGCGCGATGGCAATGCGCGCGGCAACATACTGGTCCGTGCCGTTCTTCAGCTTGTCCAGCTTCTCCGCTTCCACCGAGATCAGGTTCTCGTAGTAGTTTTTGCTCGGCGCGTACTCCGGCGTGCCCGGGGTGAGGCGGTTGATGCTCTCGTTGTAAAATTGAATCTTCGCTTCCTCGGCGGCCTTCACTTCCTCGATGCTTCGCACGGCGCGGAAAGCTTCCAGCGCGGCATTCAGGCGGGCCGTCTGTTCCTTGGTCTTCTTTTCCTCATCGGTCTCCAGCGAGCGCTGGCTCTGCGTCAGGCGGATTTGGCCGATGTAAAACTGGGCTTCGTTTTGCAGCGCAAGGTCGCCACTTTGATAGACGGCCGTGAGGGCGGGCAGCGCATTGGCCTCATAGATAGCCAGCGCCTTTTGGATATTCTCGGGCGTCGGTTCCTTGCCGGGCAGCGCGGTCATGAGATCCCCGGCCTGGATCAGAAAGGTCTTGCCCACGTTCAAGACGGCGTCGTTCTTGAGCGGGCTGTTGGGGAATTTTTGCGCCAGCGTGGCAAAGCGCTTCACCGCGTCCTCGTANCGCTTCACCTCNATGCACAGGGTGCCGCTCAGAAAGAGCGCCGTGTCGTTGCTCCGCGAAGTGGGAAATCCGGCCAGGTAGGCGTCGTACGCCTTGATGGCTTCTTCGAAAGTATCATTGCGCAGCTTGTTTTGCGCACCGGTTCCCGCCGGCAGGCCGGCTCCTTTGATAGTGAAGGCCTTCGCAATCAACAGCGACGCGCGCTCCTTGATTTCCGGCAGCACCTTGGCGTCCGGCAACAGCTTGCGGAGTTCGCGGACGGACTCGTCCGCCATGGGTTTCTCCTGATGCAAATAGGAAAGCCCCAGGATGTAGCGCACATTGCGCGAGTAGGGAGACAGATCCTTGTACTGCTCCATGAATTTCTCCGCAGCCTTCATGCAGTCCACCCATTTTCCCTGCTCGGCGAGTCCATTAATCGTCTCAAAGGCCTTGCCGTCGCCGGAGGTGGGCGCCGGGGCGGGCCCGGGTGGTTTCGCCGGGCCCTGGGCCAGGACAACAGGGGAAAAAGCGACGAGCGCCAGCACGACGGACGTGGCGAGGAAGCGACGATTGCGATCAGGATTCATAGTTCGGGGCGTAGCTGGATCTAGGAGTATAGCCGTCTCTTGCGGAGCGCCAACAGACAAGGTTGTTATTGCAAGCAGGGCCGGGAGCGCAAGAGAGGGATGTGAGAAAGTGCGCGAAGGCAGCAAAAAGTGTGACCGCCGACGGCCGACGCGGGCCTTCGGAGAGGCGAAACCTTGAGAGAATCTGAAATTTTTCTGTCTCTGCCTACTCCTCCCGCAACGCCCGAACGGGGTCCAACCGTGCGGCAAACCACGCCGGCACCATGGCCGCCAGCATGCAGATGCCGAAGGAGAGCGCTCCGATGAGGAGCATGTCGCCAGGGACGATCTCCGCCGGGATGCGGCTGAATTGGTACACTTCCTTGGGGAAGATTTCCTGCCCCGTCATATACGCGAGGGCCGACTGAATTTGGTCGCGCCAATAGATAATGGCCGCCGCCACGCCAAAGCCCATCGCNTTGCCCACGATGCCCACCGCCACCCCCTGCGCGAGGAAGACGCGAATGATGCGCCCCTTGGAGGCGCCGAGGGCCTTCAACACACCGATGTCGCGCTTCTTCTGAAACGTGATCGTGATAAGCGTATTGGTAATGGAAAAGCCAGCGACCACCACGACCAGCGCCACAATAAAGAAGAGCAAGGTCCGCTCGGTTTCCACGGCGTTGAAGAACTTGCGGTTCAGGTCAATCCACGAGGTCACCGATAGTTCCGGCCCGAGAATNTTGCCGAGCTCCGGCTTGTAGTGCTCGGCCCAGAAGGGATCTTTCGTGCGGACAGATATACCGTGGACCTCACCCTCCAGTCCGTAGACTTCCTGGGCTACGTGGAGGGGGACCAGGAGCACCTCCTGATCATACTGGAACTGGCCGGTCTCGAAAAAACCGGTGACCTCCAACTCGGTGGGCTGAATGAGCTGGCGGATGTCGCCCAGGGTCTTCGCGTTGGGGTCCTTGGCCTCCGCCTTCTTGAGCTCATTCATCACCTCCCGCAGATTCCCCGGGCCGTGGATGAGGACCTTGTCGTGAATATTGACCTTGAGCTGGGCGGCCAGTTCGATGCCGAGGATGCACTTGTCCCCATCCAGGTCGAATTCCCCTTTCTTGATATACTGGCTCACCGAAAGCAGCTTTTCCTCCTGCCGGGGGTAAATGCCCCGCATCTTGGCGGGTAGAAACTCCGAGGATTTCTCCAGGAGGATGGGTCCCATCACGTAGGGCGAGGTGGCCAGGATGCCCGGCTGCTCGTCGAGCAGCTTGCGAATCGGCTGCTCGTCGGCGATGAGGCCACGCTCCGTGGACACATTCAGGTGGGGCTCGTGGCTGAGGATTTTGCGGCGGAGTTCCTCGTGGAAACCGGTCATCACGGCGATGACCACCACCAGGACCGCAATCCCGATGGTCACGCCGAGAAGAGTGATGACACTGATGACCGAGAGAAAAGAACGCTTCGGTTTCAGATACCGAAGCGCGAGAAAAAAGCTAAAGGGCAGATTCAATGGATGCGAAAACGCGCCGGACGTTGGGGGAAACGGACGCCCGGCGTCAATCGCCGTCCCGGTGGCGGTCCCAAAAATATCGATTATTTTTTCAAATACTGTTTGACCGTCTAAGGTGGTGAAACTTAACTGCGTATTCAAACCGCATGAAAAAGGTCCTCTCTTTTCTCCTCAGCATCGTTTTCCTCCACGCGCAAACCGCCCCGCTCTTCGCGCATCGCGGTGGCCCGACGTTTGACGATCAGGTCAATATCGACATCGTGGGCACCTATTCTGGCACGCTGATTCCTGATGATCCGGTAGGCTCCGGCACCATTGCGGACGATGGTACCGCGATCAACTCGCTGGGTCTGTTCAATGTCGGTGTTCCTCAGACCGGCCCCGCCACGGGCACCTTTATCATTTTCACCCAGGGCTACACGTTCACGGGAACGATGACGGCGGTGGGGGATCCCGGCAAGGGCACCCTGACCGGCATCATGGACGGCACCTACGCCTTCACCGATTTCGTGTATGACGCGAACAACAATCCGATCATCGGCGCCAATGGCCCCCTGACGGCCAATTACGTTTACATCGTCCGGGGAGACTTGAACGCCAAGGTGATTCAAGCGCCGGACTTCGACCCAACCAGCGTTTCGAGCGTGCTCTTCAGCGTGCAACGTCTCACCGGAACGGCGGAACTCGGCGTGATTCGCCCGGGCGGCACGACGAACAAGGTTCTGCATTACACCATTGACGGTGTGAAACAGTCGAGCTCGGTGGCCACGGCCTCCGTGGTTACGACCGGAGGGTAGAAAACCTCAGCTGACGTATCGCCAAGGCCGCGATGTTTCTTATGTCGCGCACCTTTCCAGACCAGCGGCGCGCAGCGGGGTTGACCCTGCTAGAGGTAATGACCGTAATTGTGGTGATTGGGATTCTTGCGGTGCTTCTCTACCCAGCCATGGGTTGGTACTCGGAGAGGGCTCGCCGCCTGGCCTGTGCCCAAAACCTGAAGGGGCTGTATACAGCAACTTCGGCGCACTTGAATGCGAGTGGCGGGGTGTGGCCGCAAATCCCGTGGAGCACCACCGATCAGCGGGTTTACGCCCGCAATTGGTACGACTTACTCCACCCTTACGGCCTGGCCTGGTCCACTTTCATCTGCCCATCGGTGCAGCAGAAGGCTGGTAACCTCGATTACACCCAAGCCAAATACAACCGCACCGATTACATCGCGGCGTACTTTGACGATAAGGCCTGGACCGCCCGGAAATGGCCAAAACAGCCTTGGTTCAGCGAACGCCAAAGCATGCATGGCTCCGGCCAACTCCTGATCCTGACAGATGGCTCGCTCATCGATCTCGATGAAGCCCGCAAGCTTGGACAGCAACCCCAGGCGCCTTAGCCGGGTGGTCTGCCTTCTCAATTCGGCCGATCGGGGAATTCCAAAAGATGGAATTTGGTGAGTTCCTTACTTCCTGGGGGAAGCTGAGTCCACCTGAAGCAGGCCTCCCGACCGGGGGCCGAACCAGGAGTCGCCGTCTTCGGCCCGATACTCTCCAATGACTTCACGGGATCGGGGTCTTCCACGGTGAGCAACGCAGCAAGCCCGTCGCTCACCCATTCCTTTGCCGAGTCAAACTGCATCCAAGCCCAAACGCCACTCACTGCGCCAGATCCCGGCGCGCGTGCGATTCCGCCTCGTGTGGCCTGGCTGGTGGTTCATTCTGCTGGCCATCGTTGTCCCGGGCCAGACGGAAGACTCGAAGGACGCCACTCGCCTCACCGGGCTGGTTCCCTTGGAGATTTGCCCGGGGAGCGAGGTGACGTTGAAGCTGCGCGGGCTCAAACTCGATGCCGTGACCGACGTCCGCTTCCCCGCACTGGCCGGGATGAAGGCTGAGGTGAAAGAGAAGAAAAAGGCGGATCTTCCGACCGGACAGGAAGCCAAGGAAGTCGGCGACACTCAATGCGAAGTCGTTTTTAAGCTCCCCTCCGATGCCCCTCTGGGACCGCTCGATCTGGAAATCGTCTCGCCAACCGGAGTGCTAACCAAGCGGGTTCGCGTGATCCCAAAAGAAACACTGGTGGAAGAAAAGGAGCCGAATAACGGCTTTCGCGAAGCGCAGCCCATCTCCTGGGGGAAGATCTTGCGGGGGAAAATTGAGCCGGAAAAGGATGTAGACGTATTCTCGTTCAACGCGACCAAGGGGCAGCGAGTGGGGGTGGACGTCTTTGCTTCGCGGGCGACTTCGCTGCTCGACCCACTCGTGACAATTTACGACGCGGGCGGCCGCGCCCTGATGTCGGTGGACGATTCCGAGACGCGGGACCCCAGCTTCATTTTCCAAGCGCCCGCCGATGGCCCATACCTTGTCGCGATCCAGGATTCGGGNGACCGGGGTGGCCCCTGGCACGCCTACGAATTGAAGATCGAGGAGGTGGCCAGGTGAGAAGGTGGTTCGCCTGGGTGCTCGCCCTGCGTCTTGCCTGGCAGGCCGAACCGACGGCCGCCGCCGCGCCCGTCAGCTACTTCCGCGAAGTCGCGCCCATCCTGCGCGCGAACTGCCTTTCCTGCCACAAACCCGGAAAGACCAAGGGAAACCTCGACGTGACGACGCATGCGGCTCTCCTCAAGGGGGGCAAGCATGGCGACACCGTGGTGGCGGGGCATCCGGAGCACAGCACGCTCGTGGAAAACATCACCGGCGACGAGCCCGAGATGCCCAAGGAAGGNGANTNCCTCACCAAGGCCGAGGTGGCCGTGATCACCCGCTGGATCGCCGAAGGCGCCCACAACGATACGCCGGAAAAGGTCTCCCACACCCCGGCGGCGCCCCCGGTTTATCACTCCCTGCCTTCCATCCCGGCAATGGCCATTTCCCCGGATGGCACGCTCCTGGCCGTGGCCGGGCACCACGAGATCCTCCTGCGTTCCGCCGATGGCCGCGAGGTGCTCGCCCATCTCCTCGGCGAATCGCCGCGCTTGGAGACCCTCGCCTTTTCACCCGATGGAAAATTGCTCGCCGCTTGCGGTGGCGCGGCCTCGGAGTTTGGCGAAATTCAAATCTGGGACGTCGCCACACGCACGCTCACGCGGAGCATCAAGGCCAGCGGCGACGTGGTCTTCGGCGTCTCCTTCTCGCCGGATGCCACCCGCGTGGCCGTCGGAGGAGCCGACAAAATGGTGCGCGCTTTCACCATCGCCGACGGCCAGGAGGTGATGCACTGCGACAACCACCTCGACTGGGTCTTCGCCACGGCCTGGTCGCTCGACGGCAAGCAACTCGCGACCGCCAGCCGGGACAAGGCTTTGAAGTTGATCGACGTGGCCACCGGGCATCTCATCGATGACATCAGCCGCCCGCGCGACCCGTGGCTCATGCTCGCGCGGCATCCCCACGAAAACATCATCGCCGCCGGCACCGACAACGGCTTGGTGAAGCTTTACAAAATGGAGCCCCGGGGCGGCCGTCTCGCGGAAGGCGACGACAAAGAGAACAGCGCCCTCAAGGAACTCGACCGCCTGCCTGGCCCCGTCACCGCCATCGCCTGGAGCGCCGATGGCAGCATGGTCGCTGCCGCGGGCGCCGAAGGGGAGGTGCGCCTCTGGAAGAATTCCGGCGATTGGAAGCGCGCCTGGACCGCCCGGGAAAAAGTGCCCCCGATTTTCACGATCGCCTTCACTCCCGACGGCACGCGCCTCGCCATCGCCGGAGCGGATGGGCGTATCCGCCTGCTCGAGACGCAAAAAGGCGAAAGCGCGGGCGGCTTCGACGCTGTGGCGCTCGCGCCCCAGTAATTCACCTGGCGAGATCGCTGCCGCGCCGTGGACTGCGTGCAGCTTGCTGCCGCTGTGCGGAGGTCGCAGCTTGCTGCGTGTGGTGTGGTGGTTCGCGCCTCCAGAAGCCGTCCTCCCGCAGCAAGCTGCGGATACCACAGCGACAGCAAGCTGCACGCAGTCCACGATGATTCTCCGAGCTATTCGCCGTCGGCGGCGGCGATTTGGTGAAACCGAAACGAAAAAATCGTCTTCATCCAAGCGGGACTCACAGCTTTCTCAAAAGCAGCCGCGCTGGTCCACGGCCAGTCAGCCCCCCGCCGCACGAGATCATGATAGNCGGCGTTGTTATGAACATAGTTCAATCGGGCGTAATAGCCGCGCGGCAGATCGAGATACGTTTCACGATAGTTTTGCCACAGTCGGGTACGCCCGGGAGTGTGATCGAGGCGGTTCATTTCCTGAGTGGTGCCTCCATGGATGTNTCGTACGAACTTACCAAGAGAGGCCGCGCCATTGGCAGGACTGTGTGCGACGAGGTGGTAGTGATTGGACAACACGCACCACGCCTCCAGGCGCCACCCATATTTCTCGCTTAGTTCGAAGAGCGTGCGCAGAAACCAATCGCGTCGCTCCGGCGTATTTGGCAAATGACGTTGTTCTGCGCATCTTGCGGTCAGAAAATAGACACCGGCGGCGGCCAGTCGGTGCGGCGGGGCATGAAGCCAATCCCGCGTACCGCTCAGGATCTCGTCATCGCTGGGAAGTGGGGCCTCTTCAAGCATGCTGAAAAAGGAAGCGGGCCAGCCGGATTCTCGCAATCATGAAGCGACGATTGGTTTCTTGAATGGACGATTATCCCCCACGCGCAGCAAGCTGCGACACCACAGCGGCAGCAAGCTGCGCGCAGTCCACGGCGTCCACGCCTACCGCAGCGCGGAAGGCCCGGCCTTGCTCGGGCGCAGCCACAACTCCACGCGCCGGTTCCGCTGGCGCCCGGCTTCATCGGTATTATTCGCGACCGGAAGGGCCGAGCCGAAACCGGAGACCACCGCGGCTTTCACCCCACGCGCCTCCAGTTCCTTGGCGACATACTGGGCGCGTTCGCGGGACACTTTCACGTTGCCGTTTTCCGCGCCCTGCGGATCGGCAAAGCCAAAGAGCAGGAGGCCGCGATCGGCATAGCCGGGCTCCGTCAGCAGGGCGCAGACGCGATCCATGTCGCGCAGCGCCTTGTTATCGAGGGCGTTTTTTCCGGACCGAAACCGCAGGCTCACGCTGAGTCGCTCAGCATTTGCCACGCTCTGCGCGTAGTCGGCCGGCGCGCCTGCCGGAATGACCGGCCGCTCGAGGTCCACCGTCTGTTTCACAAAACCGGCGTGGCTCACGATTTCCTGCCCCTCCGGCCGCAGCGAAAACTCCACAAACTTCGCCACCAGCGGGTTCTGCGGAGCCACGGGAATGTAGAGAAACAGCCGGCGGGAAAGGATGTAATCCTCCGCCGCCACCGTGAAGCGGGTGGCATAGAAAGGCTGCGTGCCTTCGTCGGAAACCGCCAGCGCCCGCGCCTGGCGCACGTAGGGCAGGCCGGCAAAGCCAATCGACTGGGGGTCCGCCGCGACTGCGTCGGAAAGCTCGTTGCTATCCTCGTAGCGGCTGGCCGTGACGTTCAGAGGATTCGACCCGAGCACCAGGCTCTTAAAAGTATCGAACGTGCCGGATTTCGCATCCCGGGCGTGCAGGCGAATCGGCCCAGAAATTCCCCCCACGGCCGCCCAATCCGTGATCTTTCCCGCGAAGATGTCGCCGATCTGCTGCTTGGTCAGTGCTTTCACCGGGTTCTTCTTGTTCACCAGGACCGCGAGCCCATCGAGACCCAGCACGTGTTCGCAGGAGGGCGCGAGAATGTCGCCGAGGCCTGAGCTTTCGCACAGCTTCACTTCGTCGGTCTTCGCCTGCCGTGAGGCCAGGCCGATGTCGCAAGCACCCGAGGCCAGGTCCTCAAACGCCGTCGCACTGCCGTGGGCGGCAATCTCCACGGCCCGGGGCGCGCCGCTGCTGAAATGGGCAACGACCGTCATATCCTCAATCGTCTTCCCGGGGATGCGCTCCACGGACGTGGCGCCCTCGCGCTTGAGAAACTCCTCGGCCAGCATTGGCGCGAGTCTGGCGCCGATGGTATTGGAGCCATGCAGGCGCAGGACGATTTCCGCGGGCGGCTCGACCGGAGCCTTGGGAATGACCGGGGTGGCCGGCGCCGGGGCCACGGCGACTTCGGGCTTCTGGTTTTCCCCCGTCGCGGCTGGAGGACTCACCGGCTTTGCAGGCATCGGATTGGACGGCGCGCCGGGCACCGTCGGGGCCGACGCGATCGAGGCGCTGGCCGGCGCAGGAGCCGGGACAGATTTCAGATCCGCCAATGGCGCGGGCGGCTGTCCCGGCAAATTCGCCGGCGTTTGCTTCGTTCCCCAAGGAACAAACGCCAGCACGGCCGCAACGGTGGCCGCGATACCAAGACCGACGGGCAACCACCATGAACGCGCGCGGGGCGCGAGAGCATCCGGCGGGGGCTCCACCGGCATTTCCTTGCTGGGCGACGGCAAGGCAATGGCAATCGTGCGCCGGGTCACGCTGATGATGGCGTGCAGATGCTGCAGCGCCTGCTGCGCCGTGGCATGCCGCAACTCGGGCTGGCGGTTGATGAGGGCCATCACCCACTGCGTCACCTCGGGCGCCACATCCGGGCGCACTTCGCCAAGAGGGCGCACTTCGTGCCGCAGGTGCGCCTGGATCACATCGAGGACGGTCGCGCCGTCGAAGGGATAGCGCCCAGTGAGGGCGAAGTAAAAGACGCAGCCGAGCGAATACAAATCGGTGCGGACGTCCACCGGCTCGCGGTTGAGTTGCTCCGGCGCCACAAAGTGGATGGAGCCCGTCACGGATTGCTGGTTCGGGTCGGGCGTCGCCGTGGGATCGATGAAGCGCGCGATGCCGAAATCCAGCACCTTCACGAGCATCGAGCCGCTGGGCTGCCGGGCGAGCATGATGTTCGCGGGCTTCAGGTCGCGGTGCAGGAGCCCGGCGTGATGGGCGGCGGTGAGTCCCTCGAGCGACTGCCGTGCAAATTCGCCAAATTCCTCGCCATCGAGCGGTCCGGTGCGCGCCAGTCGTGCGTCGATGGTTTCGCCTTGAACGTACTCCATCACGACATAGGGCGAGCCGTTCTCCACCCCGAGGTCGTAGACCGCCACGATGTTTGCATGGCGGATGGCGGCCAGCCGCATGGCCTCCTGCCATGTGGCGCCCATCGCCTCCTCATTCACGTCGGCGACTTTGAGCCGCTTGATGGCGACGGTGCGCTCCAACTGCGTGTCCCAGGCGGCGCTCACTTCTCCGGTGCCCCCTTGACCGATGACCGCGTGAAACTGATAGCGGTTCTGTAGTTTGAAATCTGATGGCTGTGACATGGCGCGTCTTGAAATAGCGCAAGCCGTTCCACCGCAGACCCTCGAAACGTAAAGGTTTCGCGCCAGTACGCCAACAATGCCAAGACGCATTTCGCCGTCATTGACTTCAAATTGCCATCCAGGGAGACGCGTTGATCCTACATGGAAATTTTGAAGCAATTTTAATGCCTCTTTACTCCGCACTTCCCGACGTTGCCAAGCCGGGGCGGATTCCGGCACGCTGCCGGGGCGCATGTCATTGGCCATACTCAATCCCGGCGGGAGCGATCCGGAGCAGCTTTTCCCCGATGGGGCGGGCGCGCCGGAATCGCCTGGCCACGCCCCGGTGAATTACCACGCCTACGCCGCCTGCACGCGGGGCGGCTTCTTTCGCGAGGCCGCGCGCATCCCCGCAACCATGAATCAAGTGCTGGTGCTGCTCCGGCGCGATCTCCGCCCCGCGCTGGAGGCCGTGC
>FJVU01000094.1_pt1 | contig 12526 bp, 6 predicted proteins | sample 1011831 | NCBI WGS metagenome assembly FJVU01 (sample SAMEA3912450, study PRJEB9761) | metagenome | biome: forest; material: soil | place: USA | collected 2011-06-22 | depth 0.1 m
ACACCGCCGGAAGCGGAAATTACTTTTGGCAGATGCTCTATGCGAGACGGCATCACCTTCCTTCTCACACGCATATCCCCCTTATTTTCTTCCAGCGAACAGGCGCCAAAAAAAAGCGGCCTGCCGGATCTTTCGATCGCAGCAGGCCGCTCTTGATTTTGGAGCGATTTGGTCGCGGGAGGTTTACTAGCGCGGGGTGGCGGGCTCGATTCGGCTGGTGCCGAGGGTGGAGTCCATCATCACGCCGCGGCCGTAGCCGGCTTCCGGCAGGAGGATGCCGAAGAAGGGACGCGGGGCGTGGCCCTTGACGCTGATTTTGCCCGTGTAGCCGCCACGGACCAGATCGAAACGCAGCTTGGTGATGGGCGCGTTATCGAGGATGGGCACGGTGCCAACCGACATGACTTTCGTGAAGGGGTTGGACGTCGTGGGCAGGTTGTCGGTGTCGAAGGTCGGCACGTTGAGGGTGACCAACACGGAGGAAGTCCCAAAGACGCCGGACGGAGTGGTCGGGGCGGTGTAGGCCTCGCCGTAGACGGGATAGTCGGTATCGATGCCGCTGGGGATGCGGGAATCGGTGCCGGTGAACTTCCAGTGGATGCTGCCGTAGATGAGCGGGGACGTGATGATGAGGTTGCTATACTGCACGCTGGCCCCCGAGCCCACGCGAGCCTGGTAGAACGGGGTGACCCCAGCGGTGAGCAGCACGGAACTACCCGACACCGGGTAGCCGGCACCATTCTTGCCGCCCCAGGAGACCAGTCCATCCGCACTCACCCGAATCGAGAGGCACTCGGCGACTGCGGGGTTGGCGGTTTCATTCGCGGCGAGGAGCGTGTAGCGGCCAAAGCGCGGAGGATGCACCGTCTTGCTGTAAGGCGATTTGGTGCTGTCGCCCGTGAGCACGCCGGCATCGATGGAGAAGAGCAAGGCGTCGAAGCCCAAGCTGTTGGTCCCGCGCGTGACACTGATGAGCATCGAGGGCAGGTTTCGTGCATTTGCATTGAAAGTGCCAACACCGCCCACGGCCGGGCCAGCGAAGCGGCGCACGATTTGTCCCACCCGAAGCTGGCCCGAGGCGCCGCCCGTGGAGTTGAACTTGTAGAAGAGCATCCCCTTCACCTGGCCACCCGTGTCGCGCAGGAGCGTGGCGTAGTTGCCGGGGCCAACGGGCGGAGGAATGACAGCTCCCGTCACGGTGACCGTGGCGGAGGCGGTGGCGCCTTCGGAGTCCGCGACCGTGTAGGTGAACTCGTCGTAGCCGAGGTAGGTCGGCCCGGGGGTGTAGACGAGATTGCCATTGATCGCGACGGACACCGTGCCGCTGCCGCCCTGGCTGTAAGCGTCGATGTGGAGCGCGTTGCCATCGGGGTCGCTGTCATTGGTCAGCAAGTCCGTGGCTTCGGTGGCCACGAGGGCCGAGAGCACGAGGCTGTCGTCCACCGCGATGGGCGCGCGATTGGCCTGCGCCGTCACGTTGAAGACGTAGGTGGACTGGGCGCCGACGGCGTTGCTGAGGATGGTCACCTGTGCGCTTTGCAACGCGATATCGAGCGGGGCAAAGAGGAGGCCGAACGTTCCCGTGCCGCCCGCCGCGACGGTGAACGGATAGTTGAGCGTGGCGCCGACGGAATCCGTGACGCTAATCGCGAGACTGCCCACGATGCCAATGCTGGAGATGGAGAGGGTGCCCGCTCCGGTATTGCTCACGGTGAAGTAGGTCACCCGGCTGTTGCCCACGGTGGTCGTGAGCAGGGTCACCGGCGCGCCACCGGCGTTGTTCGCCACAGGATTCACGCCCATCGAGACATCGATGCTGGCGGGTTGCGAGGACGAGTAGGTGAACGTCACGAAGTTCGAGGCCAGGGAAGGATCGCGCGCCGTGATGGTCACGGGCACATTCGCTCCAGACGCNGAAGGGGTGTAGCTCCAGCTCCAGGTGCCGTTGCCGTTCTTCACCACCACGCCCACGGAGGCCGTGAGGGTGACGACGTCGCCATCCACATCGCCCCAAGTGCCGGAGTTGGTGAAGAGCGTCCCCACATCACCGTCGAGATGGGTGGAATCCTCGGTGATATCCGGCGCATCATTCACCGCGTTGACGGTGATGGTCACGGTTTGCTCGGGCGAAACGCCGCCGAAAGCGTCGCTCGCGGTGTATTTGAAAGTCGCCGGGCCGTTGTAGTTGAGGGCGGGCGTGAAGGTCACCAGGTTGCCGCCCGAGATGGACGACAGCGTTCCGGCCACGGGGTTCGGGGTCGCGGTGATGTTGTAGGTCACAGTATCGCCATCGGCATCCGTGGCGGTGAGCGTGAGCGGCAGGGCGGTGTCTTCGTTGGTGCTGGCCGTGGACAGCGTGGTGACAGGCACCGAGTTCACCGTGCTGAACACCACATCAATGCCGGTGGTGGTACCGGCGATATTCGTGGCGGAAGCGCGATAGTGATACGTGCTGCGCGCGGCGAGGCCGGTCACGGCGATGGAAACGGTCTGCCCCACGGGGCCGTCATTCGGCGTGAGCGTGAGCGGCGCACTGTCCGTGTAGGGACCGCTGGCGCCAAGGCCGTATTCGATAAAGGCCGTGGTGGGGGAACCGTTCGGCGTGATGCTCGCATTCAACGTGGCGAACGTGCCGCCGATATTGGTCGCCGGGCGGGTGACCACCACGGGCGGATTAATCGGCGTAAAGCTGCGGATGACGGAACCGTTGTTGCCCGCGGCAAAGGCTTTGCCCACGCCGACGGCGCGCACGGCGAACCACGAGTTGATGGTGGGCGAGGCTTCCACGAACCACGCATTGCCGTCCGTGGTGCGGGTGATGGCGCCGTTGTTACCGACGGCCCAGGCATTCGTGGCGTCGAACGCGGAGACCGCGTTGAGCGCTTGCGTCGTTCCCGAGGAGACGGGGCTCCAGGTGGTGCCGCCATTGTTGGTGACGAGGAGGACGCCGCCATTGCCGACCGCCCACAGCTTGCTCGCGTTCACGGCGGTGATGCCGTTGAGATTATTGGTCGTGCCGGACGTCTGCGGCGACCACGCGGTGCCGTTCCAATTGAGAATGACGCCGCCATCGCCCACGGCCCAGGCCGCGGTGGCGCTCACGGCGACCACGGCGTTGAGGTTATTCGTGGTGCCGGACGTCTGGGGAGCCCAGGAGGTGCCGGTGTTGGTGGTATTGATGATGACGCCGGTTTCGCCGACGGCCCACGCGACGTTGGTATTCGCCGCGGCCACGCCGTTGAGCTGCACCGTGGTGCTGGAAGGCTGGAGCGCCCAGTTCGTGCCGCCATCCGTGGTGTGAATGATGGTCCCGTTGAAACCAGCCGCCCACAGGGTGCTGAGGCCGGTCTCGGTCACTGCGAAAAGGTTTCGGTCGGTGTTGGAATTCTGCACCGTCCACAGGTTGCCGCCGGTGGTGGTTGGCCGGGCGGTGCCGCTGAAGCCGACCGTCCACAGGAGTTGCTCATTCGCGGAGGTGATGCCGTGCAGGGGTTGCGAGGTGCCGGTGATCTGGCCGATGTAGGTCGTGCCACCGTCGCTGGTGAGGCGATAGGTGCCAAAGAAGCCCACGGAGAGGGAGGTGAGGTCATCCACGGCGGAGACCGAGAAAAGCTGGCGCGGGGTGCCGGAGGTGGTGGTGATCCAAGTGCCGCCGCCGTTCGTCGATTTCAAAATCGTGCCCGAATCGCCAGCCGACCAGAGGATGTTCGCATCCACCGCTGCGATGGAAAAGAGGGTGCTCAGCGTTCCGGACGTCTGCGGAACCCACGTGGCCCCGCCGTTGGTGGTTTTGAGGATGGTTCCGCTGTCCCCGACCGCCCAGGCCGTATTGGCGTCCACGGCCGCCACGCTGAACAGCGAAGCGGTGGTGCCGGAAGTTTGCGCGGTCCACGACGTGCCGTTGATGGTCTTCAAAATCACGCCATTGGCGCCCACGGCCCACGCGGTGCTGGCGTTCACGGCCGAGACGGAGTTCAGGGGCTGGGCGGTTCCGGAGGTTTGCCCCGTCCAGTTCGTTCCACCATTTACCGTCTTGCGAATCACGCCCGCATTGCCCACGGCCCACACGGTATTCGCATCCACAGCGTAAACGCCGTTGAGCTGCGTGCCGACGCCGGAGGTCTGCGCGGTCCAGACGACGCCGCTATTGGTCGTCTTGAGAATCGTGCCGGCCTGGCCGACCACCCACACGGTGGAAGCGTCAATATCGCTGACGGCGTTCAAGGCGTTCGCGGTGCCCGAAGGCTGGCTGGCCCAAGTGGCGCCACCATCAAGGCTTCGGCGGATGAAGCCCGAGTTCCCCACGCTCCACGCGACGGTGGGGTTGCCCTTGGCGAAGGCCACGCCGTTTTGGACGGCACCGGTATCAACCAGCTGCCATTGGGCGAAAGCCGGACTCCCGGCTGTGAGTAAGAATACGGAACACCAGAGCAGCAGAGCTGTCAGGGACCTAAATAGGCGGTTAGTTTTCATCATTTGAGGACGTAGTGGGATGGCAATGGTAGTGGTTTGAGGTAAGCCTCGAAAGGGAAGCGACCAACGGGAGCTGGCCAACGATTTCGAGAGAGCCGGGGTGCTGGAGTTAGGGATTTTTAAGGGAAGACTGTCAATGTAATAGGCCTTTTCCGATGGGTTTATTGCGCGGAATTTCCTCCATTGGCCGGGCCCCGGGTAGGGTTCCCCGACCCGGCGGAAACTCGTTCGCCATCGCCGGATGGGGAAATGGCGACCGTAATGCGGCGGTTGACGGCGCGGCCTTCGGGCCGATCGCTGCCATCTTCATAGACGTTCGCGGCGATCGGCTCGCTGGCGCCCAGGCCCACGGCCAGGATGCTCTTCACGGGCACGCCCGTTTTCTGGCTGAGCCAGGCCCGGACGGCCTCCGCGCGCTTTTTCGAAAGGTCGAGGTTGCCCTTTTCCGTGCCGGAACTGTCGGTGTATCCGCGCACCAGCACGAGGGCGGCGGGCTGCTGCTTGAGAGCCGCCACCAAGTCTTTCAATTCGATTTCCGCGGTCTGGTCGAGCGTCACCGAACCCGCGTTGAACAGGGCGTCGGCCGGGACGCTCATGATTTCGGCCTGGCTGGCCAACGCCACGGGCACCGCGCTCATTTGCGCGGTCACGGAATTCTGCGTCAGCGGACCGACTCCGAGAATCGGAAGGGGTTTCCGATTCGTGACGGTGGGAGCAAGCACGGGGAGGGCCGGCTCTTCCGCGGGCGAAACGGAAACCGAGCCGGTCGGCGTCTTGGCCCCTGCGGCATTCGCGACAATCAAGCGCTCGCCGCCGACCGCGACCACCCGTCCGCCCTGGGCGGTCGTGGGCGTGGCAGGGCTCGGCGCTTTTACGACGATGGGTTGTTCGGCGTGCAGCGCCGCTGCGCCGGGCTGTTTCGAGGGGGCGGCCGGAGCGGCCGTCGCATTCGCTTTCACGACGATGGGCTGATCCGCGCTCAGGGCAGCTACGGTGGTTTTCGCCGCGATCGGTGCCGCGGCCGGGAGACTCGCCGAGGCATTCACCACGATGGCACCCGGGACGGCCAGAACCGGCTTGGCGCCCGGGGTGGCGGCCGAAACTTCGATGGGAGCTTCCAGAGCGAGGAGGCCTCGCGCATTGAGCACGCTCGCCTGGTTGGCCAGCGTGACGCCGGGCCGGCCAGCCAGCACCACGCCCGCCTTGGCGGCGGCGGCAGCGGCTTTTCTCCGCCTTTTTTCCTCGGCCAGGCGGAGTCCCTCGGCGACCGCTTTCGCGTCCTTCTCGGCCTCAATCTCCGCCGGGGTTTTCGGACGAGGAGGAAGGGCGGAATTCGTGGCTCCCGTCGAGGAAGCAGTGCGTTCCGATTTTATCACGAGGCCGGCGTCCTTGGCCTCCTGCATGAGTTGGTCCCACAGGTCCTGGCCTTTGCCTCCTTCCAAAGAAAGATCTCCGCCACTGCTGGTCGCATTTTTCCGCGGCGTGACCCGCTGGAGCGGGCCCGCGAGGTCGGTCTTCGGCGCAAAGCGTGCGGCCACTTCGCTGAGCCTTCCCGCGATGGCGGCCATCTTGGTGGCCTTCGGGGCCATTTTGCCGGCCACCTGCGAGAGCTGGCCAAAGGCATCGGCCGCCTTCTTGGAAGATTCCGCGGCGCTCGGCGGGCCTTTCTTGTCGGCTCCCTTGTCGGCTCCTTTCCCCGAACGGATCGCCACGGCCTCCTCTTTGGCTTTCACTTCTTCGGGCGAGGCGTCGTCTGACTTGGGCGCCTGGTTGTCCTTCTTCGCTTTCGGCATCAGCTTTTGAATTTCCTGCAGCGTATCCTGGGGGGAGCTGGTCTTGGCCACCGTGGAGCGGATGTCTCCCGGATTCGCCTCCCCGGGTTTTTGCGGCCCGGGCTTTTTGTCGTCCGGCCTTTTCCCTTCCTTGTCGTTGGCGGCCGTCGCTTTCGCCGCCTCGGGCTTGCTGGGATCGCGCAGGGCTTTTTTGCTCCCCGTCCCCAAATCTCCCGCGGGAACCGCCGAAGTTTCGAGATCCTTCTTGTGGCGATCCACCAGGGACTTCACGGAGTAAACCAAGGTGACCAACAGGATGAAGCCCAGCACCAGCAGGCGGATGAGGCCGGCGCGCACATTCTTTTCTGCCAGCGATCCCGTCCGCAACTGGCTGCGGTCCACGACCACTTCCGACTGCTCTTTCGCGTAAATAGCGTAGCAGACGACGCACATCTCGCTGGTCTGCCCGCCCTTCCTCTTTTTCTTGTCCTCGTACGACACCATGTACTGCTCCGCCGTCTCTTCACTGCATTGCGGGCAGATTTTGAGGACAGTTTCGCGTTTGGGCATGGGGTTGCTCGAGCCTTCCATATCACAAATGAGATGCGCAGCTTTCGTGCTAACTGCTAAAATTTCCACAATCCACGCGCTTTTTTGCGTAATTTCCGGGTGTAGCCGGACGCAATTTCTCGTTTCAAGACTCCGTTCCGAAACCAAGGAGGGAAAACTCACACGAAGACATCGCGCGACCACCGGGGGCAGAAAGGATCTGCTAAAGACAAAATCACGGGACACAAAATCATCCACAACCTATGGACTGGAGAACGGCGCGACCGACCGAAGGAACTGGTTTGGCCATGATTTTGTCTCCCCAAGCACTGGAACCACGGATGGCGCGGGTGACCAGATCGCAACGAAGCAAGCCACGCTGCCGGTGCATTGTATCCGTGCCATCCGTGTAATCCGTGGTTCCTTCTTTCCGCCTTCTTGAGGAAACCGGCCCATTCCCCCCTGCCGCCGGGGGCTATCGGGGGTGGGAATGCTCCTGAAGTCGGAGAGACGCGAAACCTCTGTCTCACAGCCCGCGCCCGCCGGACTATATCGGCAGTTTTACCGTATATAATTGCGTAATACGGAAGGCTTATAGACCGTTTTTCGCGGCCGGGGTTTGCTCCTCCCATGTTCAAATACCTATCCAACCTGTTCCATTCCACCACCCGTCCCACCACCCGCCAGGCGGTTCGCCGCTCGCGCTCCGGTTCGCCTTCGTCCATCGAGGCGCTGGAAGACCGCATCGCCCCGGCCGGCCTCATCGATGTCGCGTTCCACAATGGCACGCTGCAAATCAACGGCGACGCCCAAAACAACACACTCACGGTTTATGAAACCGCGGACGGCCGCCTCACCCTCACCACCGACATCGGCACCGCGCTCCGCGTCAATGGCGCCGACGTTTCCGGTTTCCTGGGNCACACNCTCNATGGCGTGGTCACCGGCGGCATCACCGTCAATCTCGGCGACGGCATCGATGCGCTCACCTTCAACGGGGCCGGCGGTCAGGATCTGGACCTGCCTTCCTTCCTCAAGGTGAACAGCGGCAATGGCAGCAACACCATTACCTTCATGCAGGGGGTCACCGTGAGCGGCGATGTCACCATCACCGGCGGCGCCGATTCCGATACGATTCATCTCAATGACGAAGTCAATTTCCTGGGCAAACTGACCATCAATAACGGGGCCGGCGGAAGCACACTCGACGCCAATACCACCGGAGAAATCCACGTGGGCGGGGTCCTCGGAGTGACCAGCGGCGCGGGTCTTGATAAGATCGACTTGAATATGGCGCAGCACGTCACCCTTGGAGGGTTCGCGCTCAAGACGGGCACCGATGCCGACGGCAGCAGCACCAAGCTCGGCCCCGTCAAGGCCCTCACCGTCAACGGCAACGTGATGGTGACGAACGGCCCCGGCAACGACGACCTGGATTTCGGCGATGGGAGCATGGACACCAAAGTCACCGGAAAAGTCACGATCGCCATGGGCGCCGGCAGCAACCATACCGATATCATCGGCAGCACCAGCCTGTCGATTGGCGGCGCGCTCAACGTCACCGGAGGCGTCGGCGGCGATCTCGTCCACCTCGGCCTGAATAGCGGCTCCGTCTCCTTCGGCAACATCACCGTCAATCCCGGACTGGGCAACAATTCCACCATCGTCGCCGGCATCGACCTCTCCGTTTTCGGCGGCATCACCATCCTCGGCGCCAGCAACGTCGATACCGTCCAGATCCTGGCCACGAATGATTCCATCATCACCGGAGCCGTGAGTGCCAGCCTCGGCGCCGGCTCCAATACCTTCGAGGCCCACGCCGACCCCACCCACACCCTCAGCATCGGCAAGGCACTGACCGTCCTCAACACCTCGCTGACGGGGAACAACGACAATATCGACCTGCGCAATCTCAAGGTGCAGGGCGCCACGATGATCAAAACCGGAGCCGGCAACGATACCGCCTCCATNGACGATGCCACCTTTAACGGAAAATTCTCGCTCCTCACCGGCGCCGGCACGGACACCGTGAATATCGAGCAAAAAGCCAGTCTGCTCGGCTACACCATCTTCAACCAATCCTTCCTCGTCCAAACGGGAGCCGGCGACGACCTCGTGAAGGTTTCCGATGTTCTGCCCAAAGCGGAGCAGAAGGCCATCTTCGGCGGGACCGCCAAGTTCGATGGCGGCACCGGCACCAACACGCTGCAGCTCTTCCAGTTTGTGAATCCCTTCTACGGCCTGCCGCCGGTGAAGATTGGGTTCTAAATGGCGGCTCTGCTTCCGGTCGGGGATCTCCTGTCAATCATTCTCCCATCCATGGNGNCGATCAATTTTCACGCATTCGTGACGCATCGCTTGACGCAACCCCGCACGCTGCTATGTCCCCCTCCCTCGCGTGAATCATCACCATCGCCCGAAAGACGAGTGCGGCGTTTTCGCCGTCTATGGACATCCGAATGCGCCGTTGCTCACATATTACGGCCTTTTCGCTCTGCAACATCGTGGACAGGAGAGTGCCGGCATTGTGACCGCCAAGGAAACGGGCTCCCGTTTCCAGCGCCATGTGGCCATGGGCCTCGTGTCGCAGGCCATCCCCGCCGAGGCGCTCGCCGGGCTCTCCGGCACTCGCGCCATCGGCCATGTGCGCTACTCCACCACCGGCAGCAGCGTGCTCTCGAATGCGCAGCCTCTCATGGTGGACTGCGTGCGCGGGCAGCTCGCCATCGGGCACAATGGAAACATCGTAAACTCCGAGGAACTCCGCCAGGAATTCGAGGCCCGCGGCTCGATTTTCCAGACCTCGGTGGACAGCGAAATCATCCTGCACCTCCTCGCGCAGCCCGGCCAGAACGGCCTCTCCTCCCTGCGCCGCGTGCATGGGGCGTTTTCGCTGGTGATGATGACCGAGAGCGAAATCATCGGCGTGCGCGATCCGAATGGCTTTCGCCCGCTCGTGCTCGGCCGCCTCGATGGCGCCTACGTGCTGGCCAGCGAGACCTGCGCCTTCGACCTCATCGGGGCCACCTACGAGCGGGAGATTCAGCCCGGCGAAGTGGTCATCATCAACGATAGCGGCATCCGCTCCGAATGGCCCTTCCAGCCAGCCAAACGCTCGCTCTGCGTGTTCGAGTACGTGTATTTCGCCCGGCCCGATTCCGATCTTTCCGACATCAACGTCGCCCGTGTGCGCACCGAGATGGGCCGCGAACTCGCCCGCGAAAGTGGCGTGGAAGCCGACCTCGTGGTGCCGGTGCCGGACAGCGGCATCTACGCCGCCATGGGCATGGCCGAGGAACTCGGCATTCCCTTCCAGCAAGCCTTTGTGCGGAACCACTACATCGGCCGCACCTTCCTCCAGCCCTCGCAGCTCATTCGCGACTTCCACGTGAAGGTGAAGCTCAACCTGATCAAGGAAATGGTCGAGGGGAAGCGCGTGATCGTGGTGGACGACAGCATCGTGCGCGGCACCACGGCCCTCGCCCGCGTGACGCATCTGCGCGAAGCCGGCGCCAAGGAAGTGCACGTGCGCGTGAGCTGCCCGCCCCACAAGCATCCCTGCCACTACGGCATCGATTTTCCGGATCCCGAAAAGCTCCTCGCCAACCAGCACACCCGCGAGGAAATCGCCGGCTACCTCGGCGCCGATACCGTGGGCTACCTCAGCCCCGAGGGCATGGTGAAGGCGACCAAGCAGGCTTTCGGCTCGCTCTGTCTCGCGTGCTTCAATGGCGAGTACCCGGTGCCAATTCCCAAGGGCGCGGGAAAGTTCGTCCTGGATAAGCAGCGCGGCCTCGCCCCCGAGCCCACGCCGCAAAAAGAATTCTTCGTCGGCGTGCGCTGACGGAACCACCAAAAACAAAACGTCCAACGCCCAACGTTGAACGTCCAACACCCAAGGGAGCGCCTCCGGGCGCACTCCCCCGCAATTGGAGGTTGAATATTGGACGTTAAACGTTGGATGTTTTCACTTCACATGCCGACCGCCAAGAAACCATCGCCCGCTGCCAAATCGAAAAAAGCCTACGCCGCCGCCGGCGTGGATGTGGACCTCGGCAACCGCGTGAAAAGCGGCATCCAGGCCCTGGTGAAGGGCACGCACGGCCCCGAGGTGCTCGGCAAAATCGGCGGTTTTGGCGGCCTCTTCCGCCCCGATTTTCGCGGGATGAAAGACCCCGTGCTCGTCTCCTCCGTGGACGGCGTGGGCACCAAGCTGAAGCTCGCGTTCATGACCGGCCGCCACGACACCGTGGGCCAGTGCCTCGTGAACCACTGCATCAACGACATCGCGGTGATCGGCGCGAAGCCCCTCTTCTTCCTCGATTACATCGGCGCGGAAAAACTGGAGCCCGAGGTTTTCGAGCAACTGCTCAAGGGCTTTGCCAAGGCCTGCAAGGCGGCGAAATGCGCCATCGTGGGCGGCGAGACGGCGCAGATGCCGGGCATGTATCATCCCGGCGAATACGATCTCGTCGGCACCATCGTGGGCATCGCGGACCGCTCGAAGATGATCGACGGCTCGCGCATCCGCCCCGGCGACGTGGTGCTCGGCCTGGCCTCGAACGGCCTGCACACGAATGGCTACACGCTCGCCCGCAAAGTCCTCTTCGAGCAAATGAAGCTGACGCTCGACTCCAAGCTCGAGGGCGTGAAAGGCACCGTGGGCGATGAGCTCATGCGCGTGCACAAAAACTACCAGCCCGAGCTCGGCGCGCTCCCCCCCGCCCTCGCCAAGGCCATCAAGGGCCTCGCCCACATCACCGGCGGCGGCCTCGTGGATAATTTCCCGCGCGTGCTCCCCAAGACGTGCGACGCCATCATCGACCGCAAGAGCTGGAAAGTGCCGGCCATTTTCCAATACATCCAGCAGGGTGGCGGCGTGGACCCGCTGGAGATGTACCAGGTCTTCAACATGGGCATCGGCATGGCCATCGTGGTCTCGCCAAAGGACGCCGCCGCCGTGGCCAAAAAGCTCGGCGCGAAGACCATCGGCCGCATCGAACGCGGCACCGGCGTGGTGCAACTCGCGTAAGGCCCCGGGCCATGCGCCGGCTTCTCCTGCTCGCCGCGTTGCTCGCGCTCCTTCCGGGCTGTGCCGCGCCCCAGCCAAAAGTCGCGCCGCTCAAGGACGAAGGAATCCGCGACACCTCGGTAGGCCGCTGGGAAAATCCCTTCCGCCATTCTGCCAATCTCGCCGGGGTCATCACCCAGCAATTTCCCGATGGCGGAGATTTCAAGCCCTATGAGGGAAAGCACCCGTGCATGATCTTGTTCGTGTTCTGGGATGGCCGCATCCGGCAGATCAACTACGAGCCCGACGGCTCCAGCCACGACGCGCAGTGGTGGCACCTCGGCCCCGAGAATCAATTCTATTGGGACCAAGTGGACTTCACCCACGGCAGCGACCCGCTCTTCCGCAACCATCCCGACCCCCGGACCAAAAAAACACCCGCCCCGCCTACGCGATAGCCGGGGCTCTGCTAAAAGTGGTCGAGGCAAAGGCGCCGATTGGGCGAGACGGGTGCGGCTATTGGTGGATGGCGCGCTCCGTCGCGGCATGGCAAAGAACAACGCCGAAGGCGCTTTCTCGATGCGCCGCGAATTCCTGACTACCTCGCCCACTGCCAATCACGCCCCGATTGCCGACTTTTGTCACTTTTTCGATTTGCAAGCGGCCACAGCGCCGCTAAAATCGTCGGCTCTACTGGGCGATGGTGTAAAGGTAGCACAGG
>FJVU01000283.1_pt1 | contig 12417 bp, 9 predicted proteins | sample 1011831 | NCBI WGS metagenome assembly FJVU01 (sample SAMEA3912450, study PRJEB9761) | metagenome | biome: forest; material: soil | place: USA | collected 2011-06-22 | depth 0.1 m
TTGCGAGCAATTGTTTCAACATCTTTACCAAAGAGGAAGGCGATCCGTCGCAGTTTTGGAACGAACTGAAAGGCCCCTCGAATTCGTAATATTCTGGGAAACCCACAGCGATACCGAAAACCGTAGTGTGGGCCGCTCCAAACCCAGCCTCGTATAAAATCCAAGGTCGCCCTACGCTCGCCGGAGTAATAAGACATATTACAAAATCTGAAGTTTTCAAATTTTCTAAAATTGCATCATACCATGATTTACCAAACGGAATGCCTTCTTTTCCTATATTATCGGAAGATCTAAAAATCAAATACCTATTTGCACAAACTTTTCTAATTAATACACTCAAGGCCTCCGCCACCTTACCCTCTTTAGTATCGTGACTAATGAATATTGTGGGTTTATCTCCACCCGACGTAGGGCCATTTTTTTTTACTAGGGGCGCAGCTTTTTTAGCCATTAATCGCAGGTATTTGATCTTGGTTTTTTCGTCAAGTTTGAAAATTTAACTTCCATACAACCTCTTGAGAAGGTTTGCCTATTTTCGCGCTCGTAAACCAACCAGATGTCGCTATGGGTAAGTTATGAAACCGCTCGTTCCTTTCCTGGTGGCCTTGCTTCCCATCGTCGCGTTCGGCAATGGGGGTGGGTATGTCGCGGGGACGAAGAGCAATGGGGCGCTGGGGGCGTTCGTACCGAAGAATGCGGAGCAGATTGAGATGCAGACGGAGGATTTGCGAATCGATCTGCATGTCGAGTTTGGCCACGTGGAGGTGGAATACACGCTGCACAATGCGGGGAAATCGTCGACGACGGCCGAGGTGGGCTTTCCCTGCACGGCGATTGGGGAGGCACGGGGCGAGGATGATACGCGGAAGAAAGGCGACCCGTGGAAGGCCACGCCGCCGCTGCGCAATTTCACCGTGGAACTCGATGGGAAGGCGGTGGAGTCGAAGACCGTCCGGAACACGGAAAGAGAAAAAAAATTCGCATACACCCCGACCGGCGGGGAAATCATGGGGAACTACCGCGACGTGCCGTTTTGGTACACATTCAAACTGCCATTTGAAAAAGGGCAGACGCGGACGCTGCGGGTGCGCTACGACACGAACTACTACGTGGGTAATTGGTCCATATCCGAGGATAGCAACAGCGCCCCGGAGACGCTGACGTATCTCTTCTCCACGGCGGCGGTGTGGAAGGGGCCGATTCACGAAGGCAAGGTGACCATCAATGCGATCGGGGTGCCGGCGGACGGCGTGAAGCTGAATCTGCCCAAGCGGTTTCAACGCGAGGGCAATGTGTGGAAGTGGAACTTCAAGGACTTCGAACCGGGGCTGGCGGATGATTTGATCATCTCGGCGTGGCCGAAGGAAATCAGCTACGGGCGGCCGATTCGGAAGCCCGAGAATGAGAACGACAACCCGGAGTACGCGGAATTCGTGGAGGTGGGGAAGAAGTGGACGCTGCATCACCGCGACTACACGGCCACGGCGACCTCGACGCTGCCGCCGACCAAGAAGGGCGATGAGGAGATCACCTACGAAGCGAAGAACGTGGGCGGCTACAATGAATCCTGCTGGGCCGAGGGGGCGAAGGGCGACGGCGTCGGGGAGAGTCTCACGCTGAAGCTGCGGATTCCGCGCAAGGTGACACAGATCGGGATTCGCAATGGCTACTGCCGATCGGACGACGAACAGCTCTACTACAAGAATGGGCGGGTCGCGGAATTTGCGGTGAGCATCAATGGCGGCAAACCCTTCACGGCCGCGCTCCCGGACGAGCGATTGGACCGGCGCGAATATATGATTCCGGTGCCGGCGGACGTGGACGAGGTGAAGACGATTACGCTGACGATTCAAAAGGTGTATCCGGGGTCGGCGTACGAGGACACGTGCGTGAGCCGCGTGGTGCTGGTGACGCCGCTGGCGAAGGAGCCGAAGATTACGCAGGCTCGCTAGCGATGTGGCGCACGGCGCATTGGGGCCTGGCGTGCTTGGGCTGGCTGCTCGGCAGCGCCCTCCTACCGGCGGCGGATACTTCGCTGCTGGACGTGTATTTTGAAGAAAGCCACGCGGGGACGTTTTACCATCTCGCCGAGACGCTGCCGCTGGATGAGCCACATACGCTGGTGCTCATCGATGCGCACAGCGATGCGAGCGCGATGGCCAATTCGGACGGCGTCCGCGCCGCGATTCGCAAGGTGCCGAGCACTGAGGCGCGCACGGAACTCTTTGCGCAGTGGCGGAAGAGCGGGGCCATCCAATGCTACGACTGGATCGAACCGCTCATGCCAGCGCCTTTNGCNAANGTGTGGTGGGTCGCGGCGCCGANGCTGAATCCNCTCGAATTGNGCCGCGCGCAAACGGCGGCGCGGGAGTATATCGATGGAATGCAGGAAGCGTTTCCGCGCGACGCTGGAGAGCTGGGGCCGCGCTACCGGGCGTGCGATTGGGCGGCCTTCGAAAAGGAGCGCGCGGGCTGGTCGCGCGAGGAGCGCGTGGTGGTGTCGCTGGATCTCGATTATTTTGCGGCCGTGCCGGAGGGGCAACTCGACGGTGAGTTTGCACGGGTATTTGCGGGCATCCTGCAAGTGCCGGGGCTGCGGGCGCTGACGATCTGCCTGTCTTCGCCGTGGCTGCGTGATGATGCCCAGCGGGAGCGGCTCACGGCCCTGGCCATGGAGTCCGCGACGGGCATTGCGAATGCCCGGGTGCATTTCGCTTCCTTTGCGGAGACGGGTCTGGATCGCTCGCGCCGGGCGGTGGCCCTGCGCCAGGAAGGGAAGCCGGTGCCGCGCCTCGATCTCGCAAAAGCAGGCCCGGCGCTGCGGGCCTTGCTGGTGTCGCAGCGCGGACACTTTACCGCGGATGGACAGACCGAGGGGCTGCTGGACGAATGGGCGCACGATCCCTTTTTGCCGCACGCGGCGGTGGTGGGCGAAATCGCCACTCCGGATGGCTGGCACCGACTGCAGGCGAACGGCGCCGGGGGGCTCCGCTGCGAGGGCTCCGAAGGAACGCGTACGCGATGGTTTGCGCTGGTGCCGGAACAGGCCTGCACCAACGTGGCAGGGCTGGCGCTGGGCTTTGCGGAGCAGGCGCCTCGTTGGCTGCGCCGCGTGCCACGCGAAATCGGTGAGGGGCCCGACCTGCCGACATCCGCACTGTGGCCACTGTTGGAACCCAGCACGCACGCGGGGACGGCGATCGTTTTTGCGTCCGTCGAGCGCGAAGGAGAATGGCTGCGGAGCAACGAGGTGCGGATGACTTTTGGGATTCCGGCGGACGCGGAGGGACGGACTTTTCGCTCCTCGCTGAGTGAACTCTTTGCCCGGCCGTATGCATTTGGCTGCGGGTTGGTGAGCGGTGGGCCCGAGGGGTTGGTGGCGGCGGATTGCGCAAACTTTGTGATTGCGGCGTTGCGCCGGGAAGGCTGGCGGATGCCGTGGGGCAATCCGAGGCTATTCGCCTCGTACTGCCGGGAACTCGCCACGTGGGAGCGTGGGCGCCCGTTCCCGGCGCTGCCGGAGCGGGCGGCCGCGGAAGGAACGTTCATCCACTTTGGCAGCCACGTGGCCGTGCTGTGGGAGGATCGTCCGCCGCTCGGGCAGCTCGATGAGGGCGATCTGGTCGCGCATCATCTCGAAGGCCTGCCGGAGATCGTGGCGCTCGGGCAGCTGCTGCGCACGCGCGACCACTTCCGATTGCTGCAACTCCGGCCGCAGCCCGGGGCGGTGCGGCTGGTCTTTGGGGGTGACGTGATGCTCGGCCGCCACGTGGCAGAGTTCATCGAAAAGAAGGGCAACCCATTCACCGGTCTGGCGAGCGTGCTGAGTGGGGCGGACCTGGCGCTGGTGAATCTGGAATGTGTGGCGTCGCCGCTCGGCGAGCAGGCCCCGGGGCTGCGTTACCATTTCCGCGCGCATGCGGACTCCCCTGCCCTGCTGGCGGGCGCGGGGATCGACGTGGTGGCGGCGGCGAATAATCACAGCCACGACTTTGGCGACGAGGCCTTTGCCGATGCGAAAGTGCGGCTGCGCGCGGCCGGAGTGCAGGTGGCGGATGATTCGCCCGGGCCGCTGGTGGTGACGAAAGGTGGCGTGAGGCTGAGCATCTTCGCCTGCATGGACGACGCGCCGGATGCGATGCTGGCAGCGATGCGCGAGGCGGCGAAGGATTCGCTGGTGGTGGTGCTGGCGCATTGGGGCAAGGAGCAATCGGCAGAGCCGAACGACGAGCAGCGCGCGCTGGCGGAGAAGCTCATGGAGGCGGGAGCGCGGATCATTTCGGGGAGCGGGCCGCACGTCCGGCAGCCGCTGGAGTTTCGCGAGGGCGCGGTGATCGCGTGGTCGCTGGGGAATCTGATTTTCGATGGACCCGGGCCGGATGCCGCGTGGTCGCGCGGGGCCTTGCTGGAAGTGACGCTGGCTCTGGATGGACGGATCGTGCGGGCGCGGGAGCTGCCGGTGCGGATTGCGGACGATGGGGCGGCGGTGTTGGAGGAACGGTGAGTGAGGCAGTGAAAAGCAATGGGCAGTTATAGCGAGATGGGCTGAGCCAGGCGGGACGCCTCGCTCGGCGGGCGAGACGCCCACCCTACCCCGCACCCGTCGCTCGCCAAACCACTGGATCCTTCGCGACGTCTGAGCTTCCCGAGCACATCGGGAATGGCGTAAGCCTTGCAGTATGAAGATGAGTTCCGACCCCTTTCGTGAGAAGCGCGATGAAACCGGCGTGCTGGTGTGCCCGTTTCAAGGTGAGAACGTGCCGATGATTTTGCGCCACGAGGACGTGCGGCGCGCGGCGCGGGATTGGAAGACGTTTAGCTCGGACGCCCCGTTTCGCGTGCCCATCCCGTCGGAAGAGGATGCGCGGCGGATGCGGCAATTGCCCATCGAGACGGACCCGCCGGACCACACCGAATACCGGAACCTGGTGGAGCCGTTCTTCCGCCGGGCGAAGGACCCCGAGGTGGAGGCGAAGGTGGCGGACTTGATCGATGGGCTGCTCACGGAGGCGATGGGGCGGGCGTCCACCGAGCTCGTGCGGGAGTTTGCGCTGCCGCTGCAATCCCGGGCGTTGAGCTATCTGCTCAATGTGCCGGAAGCGGAGGCGGAAATTTGGATCGGTTGGGGCGTGCATGTGTTTCGCGATGGCGGTTCGCCGGAGCAGAAGGGCCTGGTGCTGGAGGAGTATCTCACCGCGCAGTTCGATCGGGCCGCCGCGGAGCCGGGGCCGGATTTTTTCAGCGGGCTGACGCAGGCGAAGTTTCGCGGGCGGCCGCTGACCCGCGAGGAGATGATGGGTTTTGCGAACCTCGCTTTTGCGGGTGGACGCGACACCGTCATCCACTCGATTACCGGCGTGCTCGCTTACTTCGCCGCGCATCCCGAGGCGCTCGCATACTTGCGCGAGGACCCGGCGCGGGTGGGCACGGCGGCCGAGGAATTCTTCCGAACGATTTCGCCCATCGCGCACATCGGCCGGGTGTGCCCCGTGGAGACGGAGGTGCAGGACGTGACCGTGCCGCCGAAGGGCCGGGTGTCGCTCTGCTGGGCGTCGGCCAATTACGACGCCTCGGTCTTTGAATCGCCGGACGAGGTGCGGCTCGACCGGCGGCCGAATCCGCATGTGGCGTTTGGGTTTGGGAATCATCACTGTGTCGGCGGGGCGCATGCGCGGCTCCTCGTGCGCACCCTGTTACTGAAGTGCGCGGCGCGGGTGGGACGCATCACGGTGCTCTCGGCAGAAGAGCACGTGGAGAAGGAGGCCGCCTATCAACGGGTGATGGGGTATGAGGCGCTGCACGTGGCGATGGAGCCGACCGCGGGGTAGTGGAAACGCTGGAAGTTTGCTAACGATAGCGCGAAATCACCTCCCGGCACACCCTCCGGGGTGCGGGTCAGTGGACGCCGATCCGGGGGTGTCGCTCGTGCCTCGCTCCACGCCCCGGCTACAGTCCACCATCCCTCCAGGATGCAAATTCAAAAGGGGGGCGCGTTCTTTTCAACGGCCAGAAAGCTACGCGCGGGCGCCGCGCTTCATCACCACGAGGGCGTCGCCGAGCAAGAGCGTGGCGCTGGGGCTGGGATTCAGGTCGGTGCCGGCTTCCTTGCGAAGGATGGCGATGACGAGGAGGCGGCCGGCGGCTTCCTTTTCGACGTCGCCCACCGTGCGCTGGAGCCACGGAGAGGACGCGCCGATTTCGATTTCCTCCATGTCGAGGCCGAGCTCGGTGAGGTGGTGTTCGAACTCCACGCCGGATTTGGATTTGCCGCCGAGGAACTCGCGCGCGTTCGGGTGCAGGATGAGATGGGCGATGCGGTCGGCGCCGATGTGGGCGGGTAGAACGACACGATTCGCGCCGGCCTGGATGAGTTTGCGCTCGGTGCTGGGGACTTCGCCGCGGGCGATAATCTGGATGCCCGGGTTCATATTCCGAGCGCTCAGCGTGATGAAGACATTCGCGGCATCATTCGGCAGCACCGTGGCGAGGACGCGCGCGCGGGCGATGCCGGCGGCCCGCAGGACGGTTTCATCCGTCGCCTCCCCTTGCAGCGTGAGCCAACCGCCCTCGCGAGCCTCGGCGACGCGGTCGGGGGCTTGGTCCAAAATCACGAAGGGCACGCCGCCTTCCTGGAGCTGGCTGGCGATCATGCGGCCAATGCGGCCATAGCCGCAGACGATGGCGTGGTTCTTGAGTTTTTCGATTTCGTTTTCCATGCGTTTGCCTCCCAGGGCGCGGAGAATTTGGGCTTCGGTGAGGAACTGCACCAGCGTGCCGGTGATGAAGATGATGCCGGTGCAGCCGAGGACGACGAGCGCCATGGTCCACACGCGGAGCCAGGGATCCACGATGGGGTGGACCTCGCCGAAGCCCACGCTAAACGCGGTGATGACGACCATGTAGATGGAGTCGCCCCAGGACCACCCAGCGATGCGGTAGCCGATCGCGAAGACGGTCATGACTGCGGCCACAAAGGCGGCAGCGTACAGCAAATTGGCCTTGGGTCGGCTCAGCGGGCTCGGCATAAACTTTCAGGATCCTTCGCAAGCCCTCGGCTTGCCCGCGCGGGACTAGAGGGGGAGCAAGGCGCGGTGTCAATCGCGTGGGGGCGGAAATGCGGGAGGGGAGCCCAGCACATGGCCATTGCCAAGAATGGAGGTAAAAGCACGCGTCCGGCGCTGAGATGGCGATCACAGGGTGATAGGCGCTGCGCGCTGTAAGATGGCCGATTGAGGACAAGAAGTGCAGGCTTCGGCAAACGCGGCAGGGCCGCTGTCGCGTTCCCAGTAGCGGCGCCCTCCTTCGATAGAGCGCCGCCCCATTCGTCATTCGTCATTCGTCATTCGTCATTCGTCATTCCCCCACCCCTCCGCGTAACGCTTCTGTTGCATTCCGCCGCGAGCGCGTGTATCTCTCGCCGACTATGAAGGTCCATGTGTTGCAGGTCCCTCCGGACGGCAAACTGTTTGAAGGGGAAGAATCGAGCGCCGTGCTGGAGTTGAATGACGAGCAGGCGCGGGCGATTTCGCCCATCGCGTACTCGCTCCAGGTGGGATTGAGCGAGGGGGGGCTGTGGGCGCATGGGGAAATCTCGGTGCAGGTGGATTGCCGGTGCGTGCGCTGCCTGGAGCATTTCGAGCGGGCGCTGGAGGTGCCGGACTACGCCGTGCAGGTGGAGCTTGAAGGAAAAGACACCGTGGACTTGACAGAAAGCATGAGAGAAGACATTCTCCTCGCCCTTCCGGCCCATCCGACCTGCGATTGGGATGGGAAAAAGGCCTGCAAAGCCCAGTTTTCCACCGCAATTGTCGAGCCAATCGACGAGCAAGGAGACGCCTGGAAGGCACTCGACAAGTTCAAACTTTAATTACGAAACACCATGGGAGTTCCAAAGCGCAAAAAATCCAAGATGCGGCTTCGCACGCACAAGGCCTCGCTCCGCTGGCACGCGCCGCTGCTGAATAAGTGCGGCCAGTGCGGCAGCACGTCACAAAGCCACCGGGCCTGCCCGAGCTGCGGCTACTACGCCGGCCGGCAAGCTGTCACCATCGAGGCTTAACCTTATTTCCCCAAGCACTCCGCCGCCCCGCTTTCTCGCGCGGCGGCGGAGCTTTTTCTGCCTTGAAGGAAAGAGCCAAAGTGCTTCCCATGCCCGGTCTTTGGATGGCTGTATGATGCTGCTGCCCACACTATGAAGATCGCGCTGGATGCCATGGGAGGCGATTACGCGCCGGACAATATCGTCCATGGCGCGGTTTTGGCGTTGGCGGAATACGCCCACATTACCAAGCTCTACCTCACCGGGGATACCCCGCGCATCGAGGCAGAGCTGAAGAAACACGGTTGCACGGACAGCCGGATCGAAATCGTCCACACCACGCAAATCGTGGATATGTCGGACAGCGGACTGGATGCGGTGCGCCGGAAGAAGGATAGCTCGGTCTCCCGGGCGGTGGACCTCGTGAAAGAGGGCAAGGCCCAGGCGATGGTGAGCGCGGGGCACACGGGGGCGGCCGTCACGGCCTCCCTGATCAAGCTGCGCACCCTGCCGGGCATCGAGCGGCCGGCGATTGCGTCCATCATGCCCTCGCTGGGGAAGCATTGGGTGCTCATCGATGCCGGGGCGAACCCCGACGCGGAGCCCTCGCATCTGGTGCAAAATGCCTTCATGGGCGCGGCGTATGCCGAGCACGTGCTGAAGCGGGCGAATCCCGTCATCGGCCTGATGTCGAACGGCACCGAGGAGGAAAAAGGCAACGCCATGACGAAGGAGACCCGCGCGCTGCTGCGGGGCATCCCCTCTTTGAATTTCCGCGGCAATGTGGAGGGGCACGATCTGTTCCACGACCCGCCGGACGTGGTGGTGTGCGACGGCTTTGTGGGCAATGTGCTGCTGAAGACGTGCGAGGCGATGGCGGGCGCGATGTTTGAGATGATCAAGCGCGAGCTCTACGCGAGCCTCCGCACGAAGATTGGCGCGCTGCTCGCCAAACCCGCCTTTAAGCGTGTGCACAAACAAACGAATGCCGACGAATACGGCGGCAGCCCCCTGCTCGGGGTGAATGGAGTAACGATTATAGCCCATGGCGGCGCCAGCGCGCTCGCCATGAAGAACGCCCTCAGAATGGCCTGCGAAACGATTCGCCACGAAGTGAATCCGCATATTATCGAGGCCGTAAAGCGTCATCATGAGTCCAAAAAACCTGCCTCTCTCTCGCACGCAGCTCCCTAAGCGTACCGTTTCCATCATCGGGACTGGTAGCCATGTGCCAGACCGGGTGATGACCAATGCCGACCTCGAAGTGCTCGTGGAGACGAGCGACGAATGGATTGCCTCCCGCACGGGCATCCGGGAGCGGCGCATCGCGGCGGAGGGGGAAGCCACCAGCGACCTCGCGGCGAAGGCCTCCCTGCAAGCGCTGGAGTGCGCGGGCATCAAGGCGGAGGAAATCGACCTCATCATCCTCGCGACGATTACGCCGGACTATTTCATGCCCTCCACGGCGTGCGTGGTGCAGACGAAAATCGGCGCGACGAAGGCAGTGTGCTTCGATATTTCCGCGGCCTGCTCGGGCTTTCTCTACGGCATCGAGATCGCGCAGCAGTTCATCACCACGCACACCTACAACACGATTTTGGTGATCGGCGCGGACAAGCTTTCGAGCATCGTGGATTGGACCGACCGCAATACGTGCGTGCTCTTTGGCGACGGCGCCGGCGCGGCCGTGCTGCGTCACCGCGCCCCGGGCCACGGCGTCATCGCCACCCGCATGGGCAGCAATGGCGCGCTCGCCGACCTGCTGCAGGTGCCCGGCGGCGGCAGCGTGTGCCCCATTCACCCGGGCAACGTGGACCAAAAGCTGAACACCATCCGCATGGAGGGCCGCGAGACTTTCAAGCACGCGGTGACCAACATGGTGGAAAGCGCCCGGCAGGTGCTGGACGACGCCGGCCTGACCGCCGCGGATCTCGCCTGCGTGATTCCGCACCAGGCGAATCTGCGCATCATTTCCGCCGTGGCCGAGCGCCTGGGCGTGCCGCTGGAGCGCGTGATGGTGAACCTCGATCGCTTTGGCAATACGAGCGCAGCCGCCGTGGCCATCGCGCTGGATGAGGCCAACCGCACCGGCCGCATGAAAGTGGGCGACTACGTGCTGCTGGTGGTCTTTGGCGGCGGGATGACGTGGGCGAGCTCGGTCATTCAGTGGTAGCGCGGAGGGGCGGTCGATTTTTGCGGCAGGCCGCCGCCGGCCGGCGGGATTCCCGATCGCTTGCACGCCGCCCACAACCGCTATAGTTCCACGAATATGAAATCCCATCTCTGCTTCGCTGCCCTCTTGCTGGCCGCACCAGTCTTCGCGGCCGACCCGGCCCCGCCGGAGGGGATGGTGTGGATTGCGCCCGGGACGTTCTTCATGGGCAGCACCGAGGGCGCGAGCGACGAGCAGCCGGTGCACGAGGTATCGCTGCACGGGTTCTTCATCGACAAGACCGAGGTGACGAACGAGCAGTTCGAAAAATTCGTGAAGGCGACGGGCTACGTGACGGTGGCGGAAAAGCCGCTGAGCAAGAAAGAGATTCCCGANCTGCTGCCGGAATTTGAGGGGAAGACAGTGTCGCTCTGCCATCGGCCCCCGCCGGGCGAAGTGGACCTGCGCGACTACCGCTCGTGGTGGGCGGCGGTGCCGGGCGCGAGCTGGCGCCACCCGGATGGCGAGGGCTCGGACCTCACGGGCAAGGAGAAGAACCCGGTGGTGCACGTGTGCTGGGAGGATGCGCAGGCGTATTGCAAATGGGCCGGGAAGCGCCTGCCCACCGAGGCCGAGTGGGAGTATGCGGCGCGCGGCGGGCTCGACCGCCAGCCCTTTGTGTGGGGGAAGGAATTCAATCCCGGCGGCAAGTGGATGGCGAACACCTGGCAGGGCAAATTTCCCACGACCAACACCGCCGAAGACGGCTTCAAGGGCACGGCGCCCGTGGGCAGCTTTCCCGCGAACGGCTACGGGCTTTTCGATATGTCGGGCAATGTGTGGGAGTGGTGCGCGGACCTGTATCTGCCGGACTACTACGCGAAATCGCCGAAGGAAAATCCGCCCGGCCCGACGACCAGCTACGACCCCGACGAACCCGGGGTGATGAAGCATGTGACGCGCGGGGGCTCGTGGATGTGCGTGGATTCCTACTGCCGCGGCTACCGCCCGTCGGCGCGAATGAAGACGTCGCCCGACAGCGGGATGCAGAACCTCGGCTTTCGCTGCGTGAAGGACGCGGCCACGAAGTAACGCATGCAAGTCGATCCCAGCGTCATCCGCCGGAATATCATCATCGCCCTGCTGCTCGTCCTGGGCATGCTCACGGGCGCCATCTGCTGGTTTCTGCCCGAGGCCCTGCGCGTGAAACGCGAGCGCGATCGGCGGGTGGCCGACGGCGCGGCGGGCAGCAACATGATCAGCCTCGCCGGGGGCTCCTTCACCATGGGCGCCACCGATGGCGCGGCCGACGAGCAACCGCTCCACGATGTGCGGGTGGCGGATTTTTGGNTCGACCGCTACGAGGTCTCGAATGCGGANTTNGANCGCTTNGCGCGGGCCACCCAATACGTNACCACCGCGGAGAAGCCNCCCACGGTGGCCGCGAGTGCCCCGGCGCCACAGCATCTGGCCGGGTCGTGGTGCTTTCGCCCGCAGCCGGGCGCCGTGGCTGAGAAGCGTGCCACGTGGGCCGAGTGGGTGCCCGGAGCAAACTGGCGGCACCCGGAGGGCCCGGGCACCAGTCTCGAGGGGCGCGGGAATTTTCCCGTGGTGCACGTGAGTTTCGACGATGCGGTGGCCTACGCCAAGTGGTCAGGGAAACGCCTGCCCACCGAGGCCGAGTGGGAATACGCCGCGCGCGGCGGGCTCGTGCATAATTCCTACGCCTGGGGCCCGGACGCCACGAAAGGCGGAGCACCGCTGGCCAATGGCTGGCAGGGCCCCTTCCCCTCCAAGAACACGCAGCTCGATAAGTTCGATTTCGCCGCGCCGGTCGGCAGCTTTGACCCGAACAATTTCTCGCTCTACGACATGACGGGGAACGTGGCCGAGTGGTGCGCGGATTGGTATTCCGCGAGCTACTACGGCGAGCTGCGGCCAAACCCCGACAAGGCCGCGCACCGGAATCCGAAAGGCCCGGAGACGAGCCTCGATCCCGCCGAGCCCGGCGTGTGGAAACACGTGGTCCGGGGCGGATCGTTTTTGAGCCCCGACCAGGATTTGCGCGTGGCGGCGCGCGGCAAGGAGGAGCCGCAATTTACGGCGCAGTGGCTCGGCTTTCGGTGTGTGAAGGACAAGTAGGGCGGGACGTATACGGTGAAGCTGCGTAATTGCGTCAGGCTTTAAAACGGCGAAGCACGTGTTGCGGCGGGGCGCGATCTTGGAG
>FJVU01000315.1_pt1 | contig 12300 bp, 7 predicted proteins | sample 1011831 | NCBI WGS metagenome assembly FJVU01 (sample SAMEA3912450, study PRJEB9761) | metagenome | biome: forest; material: soil | place: USA | collected 2011-06-22 | depth 0.1 m
GGGCGCTGGCGTGGACGGTGCCGAGGTGATTGAGGTACTTGGGATCGGCGGGCAAGCGCAGGAGCTGGCCGGGCTCGGTGGCGGGCTCGAGGCCGAGGAAGGTGTTGAAGGGGAGGGTGAGGACGGTGGCGGCCATTTGGGATTTAAGATTTAGGATTTAGGATTTAAGATTTTTGCCGTGGTTCGCGGGCGGGGATTTAGTTTGGGAGGGGCCAGGCGAAGCCATTGAATGAGGGCTACAAAAAGTGGAAAGATAGTACCGGATATCTGGCGACTCCTCCGGGGTGCGGCGTCTTTTTTGGTCACGAACCCCAGGTGGGACCTGGGGATAGTTTCGGCAAGCCCTCCGGGCGACACCGCCGGAAGCGGAAATTACTTTGGGCAGATGCTCTAAACCACTAATCCACGCTAATCTGCACTAATTTTGAGAGCACGCTGGAGGTGGAAGATCGATGGCACGTCGACGGGGGCGGATTTGGCGAGGAGGAGGATGGCGAGGATTTCGAGGTTGGCGGTGATGCCGAGGAGGCCGAGGACGGGGAGAATCCAAGACGGACCGCCGAGGGTGAGGATGCAGAGGAAGGTGACGAAGAGGGTGAGGCCGTAGGTTTTGGCAAGGTAACTGTGAGTGGCGGGGAAGCGGCTGAAGCGCAGGAGGCTGGTGAGGATGCAGGCGGCCTCGGTGGCGAGGAGGACGATGATCCAGGGCGTGGCGGCGCGGATGGGAAGGGGGGCGAGGAGCCACGCCGCGGCGAGGATGCAGAGCCAGAAGGCGACATCGGTGAGGCTGTCGTACCGGCGGAGGGCGGGGGTGGAGACGCCGAGGCGGCGGGCGAGGATGCCGTCGAAAATATCGGACAGAATGCCCGCGATGAGGATGACGGCAAACCAGCCGCGCGGCGTGGTGGCATAGGCACACCAGACGGCGACCGGGGAAAGGAGGAGGCGGAGGGTGGTGAGGAGAAAAGGCAGGGATTTCAAAATTTGGGATCAGCTTCAGGTTCGAAACGACGGTAAGGATGCAGGTATCGTGGCCGTGGTGGAAGGACCCCGGGCCGAGAAACATATTTTTCCAGGCGTTTATTTTCCGGGCACGTCTCGCGCGGCTCGAAGGGAAATTAATTGAATGGCCATCTGCTGAACGAATTCGTCGGTAATGGGTTTCGCAGAAGTGTGCTGCACGAAAAGGCATAGCTCGTCGAAAACCAGAACGTAGCCGTGGGCCATCTTTGTAGCGTAGCCGTGGTCGGGTTCCTCGACCCACGTGTACTCCAGAGCCTTGCGGGAAAGATCCCGTCTGGTGGTGGAGTTGAAGAGGGAGAGCGTGACGATCTTGGTGCGGAGAGGCGAGATGGAGAATGGGACCTTCGTCTCTGGGGAGGGACCTTCGCCGCCGTTGGCGAAAATTTCGCAGGTCGAATCGGAGAACACGAGCAGATCGCGCCCTTCCCCCTTAATCAGTTTTCGAGCCGCAAAAGACAAGAGGTCCCCGGTTTCCGCGTTTCGGAAAACCACCCAGGCCAGGTCGCCGCTTTGGCGTCCCGCTTGGTGGAAGATCCAGTTCTTTCCCGCGTCGGGCAATTCGCCAAAGGGAACCAGATCGTGACCGACGAGCGGGGCGGCGAGGGCTGGTAGCAGCGCGAGCCACCACAAAAAGCGGAGCCGTTGGGGCTTGGGTTTGGCAGCGGAAATCATGGCCGAACGCTAACGTCCGGTGGCCCGGAAGCAAGGGAACGAAAGGCTTGCGGAGTATCTGTCGATACTACTTTCGGGCCTGACGGGCTCCCCCATAAGGAGGATACCGCGCCAGGGAAGGGCGCGGTAATGGTCAGCGAAATCGCACCTATGAAAACCAATCGCTCCATTTCCGCCCTGCTGGCCGCCGCCCTGGTGGTGGGCCAGCTTCACGCCGATGTGCTCCCGCCCTTGCAGGACACCTCTTCGCTCAACGGCAAGCTGACCGCGGCCACCGGCAAGGCCACCACGCTCCCGGTAACGGGCACGCGCAAGGCCTTCGTGCTCTTCAACCTCAATAGCATCCCGCAGGATGTGCTGCCCGGGGAGATTACCAATGCACGGCTGCGCGTGTACTTCGCGGCGGCGCTGCGGCCCGGTGATATCGCGGTGCACCCGGTGGTGGGCGCGTGGGATGAAAAGACCGTGTCGCTCGAGCCGGCGATCGATCCCGGGAAGATTGCCACGTTCCCGACCGGGATGGTGGTGGCGAAGAAGTTTCTCGAGGTGGACGTAACGGCGACCGTGCAGGGCTGGCGCACCACGCCCGCGTCGAACCAAGGCTTTGCCTTTGTGGCGAGCGGCCTCACGAATGTGCTGCTCGGCGCGAAGGAGGGCCCGGCCAGCGGATATCCGTGCGAGCTCGAGGTGGAGATTGACCACACCGACGCGGTGACCTTTACCGGACCGCTCGTGGGCGACATCACCGGCACGCAGGGGGCGACCGTGGTATCGACCGTGGGGGGCTCGACGGCGGCGCTGCTTCATTCCGCGGAACTGCTCGCGAATGCGGCGACGAATCTGAATACTGACGGCACCATTGTGCGACGCGACGCGACCGGAGTGTCGCTGCCCTTCTTCCGCACGGTGACCTCGCAAAACGGGCCGACGTTTCAGAGTGCCAACATCATTGCCGGCTCGACGATCAACTCCGTGGCGGCGGGGGTCACCGGGGCGGTAATTGCCGGTGGCGGCGCCACCAACGGGTTTCCGCAGCTCATCAATGCGAACTACTCGTGCATCGGCGGCGGGTATAGCAACACGATTGGCGCCAATGGCGGGCAATCCACGATCGCCGGCGGCGTCGGCAACACGGCCAACGCCGGGGGGGTGGCGATTGGGGGTGGGCAGTCCAACACCGGGGGGGGCAACTTTGCGACGATCGGAGGCGGGCAAAACAATCAAGCCTCGGGTGCCAACTCGATGATTCCCGGCGGCAACGCGAACACGGCCTCGGGCGCGAATTCCTTTGCCGCGGGCAGCCGCGCCAAGGCGACGCATCCCGGCTCCTTTGTCTGGGGCGACTCCACCGCGGCCGACGTGAACTCCACGGCGAATGACCAGATGACCATTCGCGCCAATGGTGGGGTGGTGATTAATACCTCCACGGTAGCGATCAATGCGACCGGCGGCCTGGGTGTGACGGTGAATGCGACCAATGCGGTCTCCGTGCCGGTGGGCACGGTGTATAAGGACAACACCGTGGTGGCCTGGGGCCGCGTGAATAGCAACTCGCTCAGCGATGCCTTCAACGTGGCTGGCTTTGTACGGAACAGCGCGGGGAATTATACCATCACCCTGAACACGTCGTTCACGGGAACGGCGCTGCTGCCGGTGGCCTCCCCTTGCTACGTCGGCGCGCCGCCGACCACGGCGGCCGGGGTGCGCATCGCGTCCACGGGCCAACTGCTCTCCAACACGACGTTTAATGTGTATCTCAACAGCGGCACCTTTGCCGCGGCGGACGGGGACTTCACGTTCATCGTGACGGGGCGCTAACCGGCGAATGACGAATGACGAATGGGCGCTAATTTCACACTGCGCGTGACCGCCGATCTGCCTCTGCTTCTCACTCCCGGTCGGGGCGCCTTCGGGGAGTGAGAGTGAGTGGCAGAGGCAGAGGCAGAGGCAAACCGGCACGGCTTCGTTCAAGGTGTGAAATTTTCGGGCGAGGGGCGCCGGCCGATACGCGGGGAAAAGAGCTAATGACGAGGCGGGTCACTGGTTCTGTGCAGGCACTATGAAGGGTAATTATATACTTGACGCATTGAGCCTCTGATGCCATCTTTCGTGCATGACGACCGAAAACTTGCCCGAAACGCTTCTGGAAGCGGTGACGTTCTTCTCTGATGAACGCCGCGCCCATGATTTCTTCGTGGCGATGCGCTGGCCCGAGGGTGTGAAGTGCAACCATTGCGGCTCGCAGGACATTGGCGCGCTCGTTGTCGCGGGCAAGAAGCGCAACCGCTTTCTCTGGAACTGCAAGTGCTGCAAGAAGCAGTTCACGGCCAAGCAAGGTACGATTTTCGAGGATTCTCCGTTGCCCTTCTCCAAATGGCTCCCCGCCGTTTGGCTCATCGTGAACGCCAAGAACGCAATCAGTTCTTGCGAGTTGGCCCGATCGCTCGGCATCACGCAGAAAAGCGCGTGGCATATGGGCCATCGTATCCGCGAGGCAATCCACCGTGGAGGTGGGATTTTCGAGGCTGGCCAGACCGTGCAAGCCGATGAGAGCTACATCGGCGGTCAAGCGCGCTTCATGCACTGGGACGTGAAAGAGGCCAAGGGCATCACGCAGGGTCACAACCCCGCTAAAACGCCCGTCATGGCGCTTTTGGCCAAGCACAGCCGCAAGGGCTCACAAGTTGTCGCCCGCGTGCCTATGGACGCTCCCAGCAAAGGGGAAGCGAACGCGTTCGTGCGGAAATACGTTCTAAAAGGCGCGGAAGTCCACACGGACGAGGCCACCATCTACGGCGACCTTGCGCCCGATTTCGTGCATCGCGTCGTGAATCACGCGGAATGCTACGTGAAAAACGGTGTCCACACGAACGGACTGGAAAACTATTGGAGCCTGCTGAAGCGCGGCATCAAAGGCACGCACGTTCACGTCGCGGCGTTCCATCTGTTCCGCTACTTGGACGACCAAAACTACCGCTTCAACGAGCGGAAAGACAACGACCAAGGCCGTTTCCTTGGTGCCGTTCGCACGGCCAAGAACCGCCGCCTGACATGGAAGCGGCTCACAGGGCAGCCTGAGAAAATTTAGTGCTAAATGTGTCCTACGTGGAACAAATCGCTTGCTTGGGCGCGAGCGATGCTACATTGAGAGTCAAGCGCTGGGAGTTGGGCTTTCTTGTCCCGACCGCGGGCCGAAAGGCCGCCCGGCGCGTTTTTTTGCCCAAATCACTCGCTCTGTCCGCGCATGACTTTCAGACCTGAAACGTGGCGTCCATCGTCTACGTAATGAGGAATCGCCTTCTTCATCGCGGCAAACAAAGTGTCGATATTTGGGTTGGAGGAGAACCGTAGCCCGATAACAGTAGTTACGAAATCAGCCAATTGCAGCCCCACGTTCTGGGCTTGAGAAATTGCGAAAAATGGCGTTCGGAGAATGGAATCCATCGACAATCCCCACGGACTGCGGGTGAAAAAATTTGTGATCGCAGCCGCGTTCTTATTGTTAATCCCATAGTCTCGGTCATCGAAAACCAAGATAGCCCGTTCATCCGGACGATTGATTTTCATCCACATGTCGATCCGCTCAAAAAGAAAACGGAATGTGTAATCTAGCGCCTGGACATCTTGAACCTGAAATTTGTGCAATCCCTTCTCGAAACAAACGCATCCAAAAATCGGCAAATGTTTGCTAACGATGTATTCGATCAGGTCGGTAGCGAGCGCGATATTGGTCGACGGGTTTTCTGGCGTATGCCTTCGGAACGCCCAGTTACTCAGGAGGCTTTTCCCCTTAATTTCCTCATCCTCAGCATATTGAGCGCCCATATGCTTGCGCTTCAGTTGAAAAACATCATAGGCAACCCGACCCAAGTCGTTTTGCGGGATTCCAATCCCGCAAAGTGCGCCCAGTAGTTTTTTTGTCGATTGTGACTCACGAAAGGTCTCGTCAAAGAAAAAAAGCATGGTGGGGCTGCACTAATTTTTCACGCCGACTATGCGCGCTTTGGGTTCAAGATGGCTGTAATCGCCTGCTTGAATCGATCCGCCGCTACCGGCCCTTCGCGGAAGTCTGGTTTTTTGGGCGTGCGCCCCTTCGGCTTTTTCGGCTTCTGTTGCACAAACCAAAACTACTTGACCCCGTTGCCAAGGTCAAGTAGTCTGGAAAAGTTCAACCGGAGCTGGCGTTTTCACCACTGGAAGTGGCGCATCGTGTCAGGTCATCCGATTGTGAGTCTGAGTTAGAAGTCCTCCACTGAGTCACCAGTGGGTGTAATAGGGAGCGGTTCCACGACTGGATGTCGCGTAGCCGCTCCTTTTTCNTTGGTATTCGTCTCTGACAAAATCGTTTTTGCAAGCCACTTATCGCCGTGCTTTACCGCCGTCCCTGCCGCCTCCATTTCAGTCAATGCGCGCCTGGCACTTGCAATACTAACCCCACTATGGTGTGCGATTTCTGCGGCAGTCTTCGGCTCAAACGCGTTATCCAAGGTCAATGAGACCAATGTGACCGCGCTACCCCGTTTGATTCGCAGGCGCGGAGATAGCGGAGCTTTATGAAGGGTTCCGCCTTCCGATCCGAGTGCGGGCGCTAGCACTTGTGTGTTTCCGCGTATCGCGGCATCAAGAGTCGCAATCTGTGCTTCGAGTGCGCGCGTCCGCACCATCAATTCTTCCGCCTTGCGAACGAGCGACGCGCGGACTTCCGAGAGCGTATCTTCTTCGAGTTGGAGTGTGATGGTTTTCAAGACGGCCTCACTCTAGCGAGATATGAGCGCCGATCAAGAGAATTGTGAGCGCGACGAAAATCCGGTTATCGCGTCATTTGACGCAATCGTCAAGCCCGCAAGGCATTGCATATGAGGTCTTTGCGGAGATATGAGTTTCGCAACGCTCATTTCATTGTCGTTTTGCAACACGTGCAAAACTTAAAGCTTTCGCGAGTACGGTTTGTGCTTCTATGCGCGAAGTATATAATTACCCTATGAAGCACACGCATGGCATCCTCGCGCTGACCCTGGCCCTCGCGGGCGCGACCGTCCGACTGGTGGATGCGGCGGAAAATCCCGGCCAGCAGGAACTCGCGACACTGAGCCCCTTCGGCATCGGCAGTTGCCATACGAACAACACGTCGGCGCAGGCGAATGCGCGGTGGATTCCGCAAATGGTCGCCATTGGCCTGACCAATCACCGGACGTGCCATACCGGTTGGGGGGCGGTGGAGCCGGCGGAAGGCAAATGGACGTGGGACGCGCTGGACGCCCAGATGAGCTATCTGGAGAGCCAGCACATTAATTTTGGCGGCATCCTGGCCGGGAACCCCAACTGGAATACCAAGGATGCGAGGGGGAATCTGCCCGTGAACAATCTCGCCGGGTGGAGCGAGTACGTGAGCGAGGTGGTGAAGCATGCGCACGGGCGCATCAAGCATTGGGAGGTCTGGAATGAGCCGCCCAACGGCACAGGCCGCGACCAGACGGCGGCTGACTACGCCAAAATCGTGGTGGCCGCGTATGATGCGGCGAAGGCGGCGGACCCGACCTGCACGGTCGGTATCGCGGCGAAGTCCGTGGCGGTGACCTACCTGGATCAGGCCATCAAGGCGGGGGCGAAGGGGCACTTCGATTACATCACGCTGCATCCGTATGAGGTCTCGGGCCTCACGCTCGATCATCCCGGCAGTGAAATGGTGTATCTGCAAATCGCCGGCACCGTGCGGAAGATGCTGGCGGCCCAGGATTCCGCGAAGGTGGCGTGTCCGATTATCTTTACGGAGATCGGCTATGCCGCCTCCGGCAAATACAACAAGCTGGGCCCCGATGGGCCGGGGCAGGCGCTGGTGAAATACTACACCATGGGAATCGCGGAGGGCATCGCCTGCATTCAATGGTTTGAGGGGATGGATGGCGACAGCGGCCCGATGGGATTGCTTTCGGGCAAGGGCGAAAAGCGCTCGAGCTACACCGCGATGGCGCAGATGATTCAGCGCTTAGGCCAGTATCCCACGTATCTCGGCTGGGTGCTGCTGAACGACAAGCACTACGGCTTCGTGTTCCAGGGGGCGAAGGGAACCGTTCTCTCCACCTGGGCTTCGTCCAAAACTCCCGACCATGTGAACTTTGGCCAGCCGGTGCAGATTATCGATCCGCTGACTGGCAACGCCACGCAGGCTGATTCGTATCTGTTGACCACGGCACCCATCCTGGTCGATGGCGTGCCCGAGGCNCTGGTGAAATTGGCCAAGGCCAACAAGGCGAAACCGTTTCCCTGGGGCGGCGACTATACCAATGCCAAGGCGGTCTCCATCACCATGGGAGAGAAGAACGTGGAGAAGGGCCTGCACACGCATTCCGCGGAGACAATCGCCGCCGATGTGCTCGCCTACGGCGGGTCCGCCCGTGTCGGCAGTGTGCCGGGTGGAAATGTGTTCATGGTCGATCCGAATTTCCTCTCCTACACCACCACGCCGATCGAAATCAGCGTGGTCGTCCGCCGCAATGCCGCGAATGATCCCGCCAGCCTCACGCTGACGTACGAGTCCACCGCCGGCTACAAAAAGGCGGCTCCATACGAGGTGCCCGATAACACGGAGTGGCACACCGCGACGTGGAAGATCGACGACGCGCAGTTTGTCAGCCAATGGGCCTACAACTTCACGCTGAACTCCGGCAAATACGTGGTTCAAAGCGTGACGGTGACCAAGCTTGGTGGAAAATAGGTAGAGGCTCCCTGTCCGGGCGCCATCTCAGAAGCGGGCCAGGGAGGCGCTTCGCGAACCGGGGCGTGATTTTTTCTAAGGCCTCTCGCTATGGTGGGTCTTCTTAACGGGCATCTCCCTTGACCCACACTCGTCACCGCCGTTTTACGCCAGCAGTCAGCCGCCGAAAACGATGTCTAGGATCACGTTCTCCCCGTGATTCTCCCGAGTGCTGGCACCTACATCCTTTCCATTCAGTCTCTCGTTATGATTTTTCGTTTTTCCACCCTGATTGTCACCGCGACGCTGCCCCTCGCGGCGGCTGATAAAGTCGGCTTCAATCGGGATGTGCGGCCCATTCTGTCCGACAAGTGCTTTCATTGCCACGGACCGGACGAAAAGGAGCGCAAGAGCGGGCTGCGGCTCGACTCCCGGGACGCGGCGTTGAAAGGTGGGGAATCTGGCCCAGCGTTTGTGGTGGGCAAGCCTGGTGAAAGCGAACTGGTGAAGCGTGTGCTCACGACGGACGCCGAGGACATCATGCCGCCGCCGAAAATGCACAAGGCGGTGACGGCGCAGGAGGCGGAGACGCTGAAGCGCTGGATTGCCGAGGGGGCGGAGTACCAGGGGCATTGGGCGTTCATCAAGCCGGCGCGCCCGACGCCTCCGCTGAATACGCCGAACCCGATTGATGCGTTCATTTTAAAGCGGCTGGAGGAGCAGGGACTGAAGCCCTCGCCCGAAGCCGCGAAGGAAACGCTGATTCGGCGGGTGACGCTCGATCTCACGGGCCTGCCGCCGACGTCGGAGGAAGTGGCCGCCTACGTGAAAGACACCGCGCCCGGCGCGTATGAGCGGGTGGTGGATCGCCTGCTGGCCTCGCCCCGCTATGGCGAGCACATGGCCGCGCGCTGGCTGGACATGGCGCGCTATGCGGACAGCAACGGCTTCCAAAGCGACACCTCGCGGCAGATGTGGCACTGGCGCGACTGGCTCATCGGGGCGCTGAACCGCAACGAGCCGTTTGATCGGTTCACCATTGAGCAACTCGCGGGCGACCTGCTGCCGAATGCGACGAGGGACCAGATCGTGGCCACGGGTTTTCAGCGCAACCATCGGCTGAATGGCGAGGGCGGGCGCATCCAGGAGGAATGGTTCGCGGAGACGGTCATCGACCGCGTGGAGACGATGGGGCAGACGTGGATGGCGCTGACGCTGAATTGCTGCCGGTGCCACGACCACAAGTACGACCCGATTTTGCAAAAGGAGTTCTACCAGTTCTTCTCCTACTTCAACTCGGTGGATGAGAAGGGCGTGATGGATGAATTTGGGGGCGCGGCGGGCTCGCGCCAGGGCGGGAACTCGCGGCCAGTGCTGGACCTGCCCACGCCGGAGCAGGAGGCCTCACTGGCCCAGGCCCAGGCGAAGCTTCAGGTGGCGCAAGCCAAAGTGGCGGAATTGAAAAAGACGGCGCCGCAGCGGATGGCGGCGTGGGAGGCCGGATTGGTGAAGGAGCTTGGTGCGCAAAAGCCGGCGTGGGTTCCGCTGGCCGGCGAGCAGGCGAAAAGCGAGGGCGGCGCGACCCTGACCCGCCAGCCCGACGGCACGTGGCTCGCCAGCGGCACGAACCCGCCCAATGATGTCTACACGATCACCGCGCCACTTCCGTCCGGGTCGTTCACCGGACTGCTGCTGGATGCGCTGCCGGATGCCTCGCTGCCCGCGCAAAGCCTGGGACGGAATGGCAACGGGAATTTTGTGCTGAGCGATGTGGATGCGGAGATTTCCGCGCCGGGTCTGGCCAAGCCGCTGGAGGCCAGCTTCACGCGCGCCGAGGCTGATTTTGAGCAAAAGGGGTGGTCGGTAAAAGGGATCGTGGAGGGCAAGCCGAAGCGCGGCAAAGGCGCAAAGAACCAGACGGGCTGGGCTGTGGACGGGCCCACGCGCAAAGAACCGCGCAAGGCACTGTTTGTCGCCGCGGCTCCGCTGACGGTGCCGGCCGGTGCGAGCATCAAGGTGACGCTGCGGCATGATGCGCTCCCGGCGCACAACATCGGGCGCTTCCGGATTTCCACCAGCTCGCTGCCGGCTTCCACGCTGAAGCTGAATGGCTCGGGAGTATCCGAGACGGTGCGGGCGGCCTTGCTGACCGACGCGGCCAAGCGCACCCCGGCGCAAAAGAAGGAGCTGGCGCAACTCTTTGCGGAGAACGGGGACGCCGTGCTGAAAACCGCGGAAGTGGCGGTGACGGCGGCGAACAAGGAAATCGGGGAGATCGACAAGGGCGTCGCCAGCACGATGGTGATGAAAGAGCTGCCCGCCCCGCGGGACGCGTTCATTCTCAAGCGTGGAGAGTATGACAAACCGGGCGACAAGGTGGTGCGCGCGCTGCCCGCCGCCCTGCCGCCGCTGCCGCCCGGGGCGCCGAATAACCGGCTGGGCCTCGCGCAATGGCTCGTCTCCGGCGAGCATCCGCTGACCGCGCGGGTGTGGGTGAACCGGGCGTGGGAGAACTTTTTCGGCATCGGCATCGTGAAGACCACGGAAAACCTGGGCTCGCAATCCGAGTGGCCCACGCACCCCGAGTTGCTCGACTGGATGGCCACGGAATTCGTGCGGCTGAAGTGGGATATGAAAGCCATGCACCGGCTGATGGTGACGAGCGCGACCTACCGGCAGTCGTCGAAGGTTTTGCCCGAGCATCTCGCCAAGGATCCAGATAACCGCCTGCTGGCTCACGCGCCGCGCCTGCGCCTCTCCGGTGAAGAACTGCGGGATCAGGCGCTCGCGGTGAGCGGCCTGCTGGTGGAGAAGATCGGCGGCCCCAGCGTGAAGCCCTACATGCCGCAGTCCGTCTGGGACGAAACGAGCGTGTATGGGGACATGCGAAACTACAAGGCGGACACAGGGGAGGGCCTCTACCGCCGCACGCTCTACACCATCTGGAAGCGCACGGCCGCGCCGCCCTCCATGCTGCTCTTTGATTCGCCGAGCCGCGAAATCTGCACGGTGAAACGCTCGCGTTCCAACACGCCGACGCAGGCGCTGGCGCTACTCAACGAGGTGACCTACGTGGAGGCCGCGCGCCGGCTGGCCGAGCGCATGATGACCGAGGGGGGCTCGACGCCGGAGGCCCGCATCGCCTGGGCCTTCGAGCGCACGACCGCGCGAAAGCCGGATGCCTTCGAACTGGAGAAGCTCACCACGAAACTGCGCGAGCGGCTCACCCGCTTTGAGCAAAACCCGGAGGCGGCGAAGCAGCTCATCAGCCAGGGCGCCTCGCAGCCCAACGCCAAGCTGAGCCCCGCGGAGCTCGCCGCCTACACGGTGACGGCGAATGTGCTGCTGAACCTCGACGAATGCATCACCCGCGGATGAAAGCGCTTCTCGCCCTGCCTCTGCTGGCGCTCAGCGCCGCCGCTGCGCTTCCGCCCGACCACGCGGAAAAAATGGTGCGCGGGCTGGAGCTGTTCCACCGGGAAATTGCACCGCTGTTCAAGGAGCACTGCATTCGGTGCCATGGCGGTGAGAAAATTAAGGGCGATCTCGATATGGCGACCCGCGAGGGCCTGCTGAAGGGCGGGGGAGAGGGGCTGGCCATGGTGCCCTTCAAGTCTGGAGAGAGCTATCTCATGAAGCTTGTGCGGCATGAAGATGACCCGCACATGCCGGAGAAGAAGCCGCGACTGCCCGAGGCGGATATTGCGAAGATCGCCGCCTGGATCGATCTCGGCGCGCCGTATGATGCGCCGCTCGTGGAGGGCAAAGCCCCGCCGCGCGACCGCTCGGTAGTAACCGATGCGGATCGCCAGTGGTGGTCCTTTCAGCCGCTCGCGAAGGTCACGCCACCCGCCGGCGCGGCGCACCCGATTGACGCCTTTCTGCTCGCGGCCGAGAAGGCCAAGGGGCTG
>FJVU01000681.1_pt1 | contig 12286 bp, 9 predicted proteins | sample 1011831 | NCBI WGS metagenome assembly FJVU01 (sample SAMEA3912450, study PRJEB9761) | metagenome | biome: forest; material: soil | place: USA | collected 2011-06-22 | depth 0.1 m
CGTCGCGCAGCGGCGCCGAGCCATCGGCGGGCAGCGGGAGTAGGATGTTTTCACCCGCGGGCGAGCGGCCCATCGCGCCGAGATAGGTGTCGCCCGAGCGGAAGGGGACCAGGGTCAGCGCGAAGAAGAGAAAAGTGATCGGCACGGCAAACCACTTCATCACCGCCAGGGCCTGGGCGCTGGCCCGCTGGGTCCATTCCCGGTGCAGGATGAGGCCGGCGCCCTGCATGGTCCCCCACAGCACGAAGGCCCACGAGGCCCCATGCCAGAGACCGCCGAGGATCATGGTGATCATCAGGTTGCGGTACGTGAAAATCTTGCCGCCGCGGTTGCCGCCAAAGGAGATGTACACGTAGTCGCGCAGCCACGAGCTGAGGCTCATGTGCCAGCGCCGCCAGAAGTCGGTGATGCTCGCCGAGAAATACGGGAAGGAGAAGTTCTGGCAGAGGTCGTACCCGAGCAGGCGGGAGACGGCGATGGCCATGTCCGAGTAGCCGCTGAAGTCGCAATAGACCTGCCCGGTGTAGGCCAGGATGGCCATCCAGGCGCTGAAGGAATTGTAGTCCTGCGGGGCTCCGTAGAAGGAGTCGGCCACGCCGGCCAGGTTGTCGCTGATGCAGGCTTTCTTGATGAAGCCCATGAAGAACATCACCAGGCAGCCGCGCACGTCCACCTTGGACCACTCGGTCTTCTTCAGCGTCTGCGGCAGGAACGTCATGGCGCGCACGATGGGGCCGGCGATGACCTGCGGGAAAAAGGCGATGAAGAGCGCGAGGTTCAGGAAGCTGCGCTCCGCTGGAAGGTGCTTGCGATAGACCTCGATGGAGTAGCTGAGGCTCTGGAAGGTGTAAAAGCTGATGCCCCACGGGAGGAAGACCTTCAGCGGCTCCCAGGTGGGCGAAAGCCCAAACCACGAGAACACGGCGCGGACGTTCTCGTCGAAGAAGCCGTAATACTTGAAGAAGCCGAGCACGCCGAGATTGATGGTGAGACTCGTCGCCACCCACAGGCGTCGGCCGCGGTCCGTCTTGGCGGCCTCAATGCCAATGCCGACGAAGTAGTCCATGACGGTGCTGAACCACAGGAGCAGCGGGAACCACCACCCCTCGTGGAGCAAATTCCACCGGCCATGCGCGAGATTGCCGACGAACTCGATCGGGTCGCCGACAAAGAAGGTGGTGTAAAAAACGTGACTGCAAATGAGCAGCCACACCTTGCGCGCGGTATTCCAGCGCAGGGCCCAATTCACCAAAAAGATAATCGTGAAAATCCAGACAAAGCGCAGTTCAACGAACAGCACGGGCTGCGCAGGTGGAAGATTGGCGAGCGTAACAAACATGCGGACTTTACGGGGCAGTGGGTTTCAAAAAAGGGAGGAGCTTGGAGACGATGAGATGCGTGTAAATTTTGGCGCCCGCGAAGTTCGTGTGGCCGGTGTCGTTCCGGTACTTGGGCTCAAAGAGCTGCGGGTACTTCTCCGGGTCGGAAAAATCAAACACAGGTGGTAGACCCGGCATCAGCTTGAGGAATTCCGGATCATCGCCGACCACCGGCGGCACCACGAGAAACACCCGGCCCCCGGCTTTCTCGACCAGGCGCACCTTGCGGCGCACTTCTTCCACGCTGGCGGGGTCCACGCCGAGGAGCTCTTTGCCCTTCTTCTTGGGGTCGGTTTCGGCGGCGGCCTTGGCTTTTTCCTCCGCGGCCTTGGCCTGCATCTTGGCAAAGGTCTGTTCGTACTTCTTCCAGTTTTCCGGGGGCATGAGCTCCACCTTGGAGGGGGTCTGGTAGCCGTCATTGCGTTCGCCCAAATCCGAAAGCGGCGGCGGCTTGTGGGTGTGCAGGCCGAGCCCCTTGAAGAGCAGTTCGTGGCCGCGCCCCTGGTTCGAGTTGTTCCACAGCCAGTAGACGAAATGCTCGTAAAAATCCGGCACTGCTTCCGCCAGCTTGTTGAGGCGGTTCAGCGAGCGGCGTTTCTTGCCGTCGGGGGCCAGCGCCCGCCGATAGATGGTAGCCAGACTGGTCCAATCGTGCCAGTACACCGCCCGCACCGAATCCCGGTCATCTTCCCGCTGCTTGAAGCGGATGGAGTTGCACTCCACGAGGACGATCTTCAGCGGCTTCGTCCGCATCGCGAGCGCCTTTTCGAGCAGGTAGGTATCCTCCGGGGGGCGCATCCCATCCACGCCCAGGTTGAAGGCGCGCACGGGATGGCCGGCGGCCGCCATGTCCGCCTCGAACACCTCGGGCACGATCTGCCGGAACGTGCGGCTGGAGCCGACGAATAGCACATCGTAGTCGTCGGCATGCTGGGCCAGCCAATCCATCTTCGGAGACACGATGGGGACCTGGTACGGAGGAAGTACTCGGTACAAACCGAAGCCGGTGAGACTATACCCAATCAGAAAGAGAAGGACCGAGAGCACTGCTCTCATTTCTTTTCCTCCAGGAACTGGATGAAGCGGTCGGCAAGCCGGCGGGTGGCATCCTTGGCCCCCGTCGCATCCAGATGATGGATGTCGAAGCGGTGCTCGTAATTATAGAGCTCAGGGAATTTTTCCGGGTCGTCGAAGCGAAAGAGCGGCACTCCGGGGAGCCAGTCGGTGAAACGCTCCCGGCCGAAGAAACCGGAGGCCACCACGAAAACGGGCTCGGCCCCCGCGGCGCGGATCTCGGCGACCAAATCCTCCAGAGACTTCCGCAGCAGCGGTGGCATCGGCTTCGGTTGCACCGTCGCGAGCTTGGCGAGTTCTGATTTGAACGACCGCACGTCCTCTGGGCTCAGCTTGCGATAGGGGCCGGGCTCCCAGCCATCGTCGGGCAGGGGCTCGGGCTTCTTGTCGCGGGCGAGTTTCATGGCCACCAGGAAGCGATGGCTGCCACTGCCGGCATTCAAGAGGCGCTGCGTGAAAAGCGTGAGATGGTTGTAGCACTGGGCCCCGCGCTCGCTCCAAGGCCGATCCAAATCGGGCGACTCGGCGCAGTGTTCCAGGGCGATGGCCGTGTGCTTCCAATCGTGCCAATAGACCCCGCGCAGGGAGGTCTCGTTCCCCTCGAGGAACGGTTTGATTTGCATGAGATCGATGAACACCCACCGCAGACCTTTCGGCTTCAGCGCCAGGATTTGCCGAATCATGTACAAGCTCTCTGGCGGCCACATGCCATCCTGGCCAAAGTTGAAGGACTTCACCTCGGGGTGGCCCTTCGCGGCCAGCGCGGCGTCAAACTGTTTGGGGATGAACTCGTGAAAGACCCGGCTGGAGCCGACAAACATCAGGGAGTAGGTGCTCCGATGGTCCTCAATGTGCAGATACTTCCGCCACAGGGAACTGACTTTGGGGAAGGGGACAAAGGACGAAAGGCCCGTGGCGGCAAGGATGACCCCCGCGATAAACGCGGTGAAATTCACCAGAAAACGAAGTGGGCTAACGGTCACTGCACTGAAATGCCAAAGGCCGCGCTAGAATTGCGAGCGTGTTTTTTGGACGGGGCCGAGAATGGGGGCGTTTAACGCTGGCCATTCGTGACCTGCTCAAAATCGCCACCCGCGGAGATTCAATCTGAGAAACCACTCCGCGCTCCTATGGTGCGAGGCGCCGGATCACCCACTGGGCGCCTTCCCGGGAATAGCGGAGGCGATCGTGCAAGCGGCCCGCATGGCCCTGCCAGAATTCGATGGTTTCCGGGCGGACGGCGAAGCCACCCCAGTGCTCCGGGGTGGGCGGCTCGTCGCCAAACTTGGCTTTGGCATCGGCAAAGGACTGCACGAGNTCCTCGCGATTCGCCAGCACCGAGCTCTGCCGCGAGGCCCAGGCGCCGATGCGGCTGGCCACCGGTCGCTGCGCGAAGTACGCTACCGTTTCCTCCCGCGGGATCTTTTCCGCCCGGCCGGTGATATTCACCTGCCGTTCCATGGCGCCCCACCAGAAGGTGATGGCGCAGCGCGGGTCGTGGTCGAGTTGCCGGCCTTTGTCTCCCTCGTAGTTGGTGAAGAAAATGAAGCCGCGCTCGTCGCATCCTTTCAGCAGNACCGTGCGCGACCAGGGCTGGCCCGCGGCGTCCACCGTGGAAAGCGTCATGCCGTTGGGCTCGATGAGTTGATGCTCCACGGCCTTGGCCAGCCAGGTTCGGAATTGCACCATGGGATCGGGATCGATGTCGGATTCCAGGAGCGGACAGGTGCTGTAGTCGCGGCGAAGTTGGGCGAGGTCGAAAGGTGTGGGCATGGTCGGACGCCCCCATGCGTAGCTCCGGACGCCCGTGAAGCGCAAGGGGAAGCCGTGCCCCCGGGCCCGGGGCGGAAAGTAACTGGAAATTCGGCTTGGCCGCAGGGCGGAATCGCGCGCATCTATCTCCAGCCCATGAAACGCTCCATTTTTACCTGCATGCTCGCCGCCCTGCTGCTGACTGGTTGCTTCGAAAGTACCAGCAAGCCGGCCAAGGGCAAAAAGAAGATCGATCACAGCCAGGACATCGTGGATCAGAACGGCGATGTGACCTTCCAGGGGTTCGTCGGACAGTTGAAGATTGCGGTGCATCGGCGCGACCGGGCGATGCTGGCTTCGATGATGGCGGAGAACTTCGGATGGCGCTGGGACACGCCGCCGGCGGAAGAGGATCCGTTTACCTATTGGGATAAGAATAATCTGTGGCCCGAACTCGCGGCGTTGGTGGGGGAGCGCTGGGTGCCGCATGAAGGCTACATGGTGGTGCCCCCGCAGCTTTCCATCGACGCGGAATACCGGGGCTACCGGGCCGGGGTGCAGCAAATCAACGGGAGCTGGCGGTTCGCCTATTTTGTGTCGCAGCCCCCGGCGCAATGACCGAGAGCGATCCCACCCAGCTCGGCTTGCCGCATCGGGAGCCGTTCATTTTCGTGGACCGGGTGTGCGCGCATACGCCGGGCGAAAGTGCCGAGGCCGTGAAGACCTTTACCCCGGAAACCCCTTTTTTTGCGGGTCACTTCCCTGGCGATCCCCTGGTGCCAGGCGTGATCCTCGCCGAGGCGCTGGCGCAGACCGCGGGCTTGGCCGCGGGCCAGCCGGGGAAGGCTTTCCGGCTCACGGCGCTTCGCACGATGAAGTTTCCCAGTGCGGCGCGACCGGCCGAGGAAGTGCGGCTGCTGGCGCGCAAGGTGGCGGTGGTGGGTGGCCTCTGGCAGTTTGAGTGCCGGGCGACGGTGGGCGACCGTGTGGTGGCCGAGGGCGTGGTGGTGCTCAGCGAAGTGGCGTAATATGCGACCCTGGTCCCCAAAAACAAAGCGCATCCTGCTCCGGGTGATCCTCGCTGTGCTGGCGGTGGCCGGCGGCTGGGCGGGGTGGAAATACCTGCTGCGGCCATGGCTGTTTCCGCCGAGCCCGTTGGTGATGACCCCCCAGGTAGGCCTGGCGGATTTGCAAGCGGAGTCCCTCTATTACACCAGCGAGGCGCGCGAATGGCTGCAAAAGCTGCGGCCGGATCTGCTGGCCGACGATGACCGGGGACCGCTCGGGCCGCGGGCGAACGGCTATGCGCAAGCCACGCAGGACACCGGCTTGTTTGAGGCGCTCTACGGGAAATACCGCTTCGATACGCTGCTCCTCCTGGGCGACATCAGCCTGTATCCGAACCTCTTGAATCATCTGCTCGAACTGGAGCCGGAGAAGCGAAAATTTCACCTCGTCTATGTGGACCATTGGATGATGGTTTTTAAGCGCGGCAATGTGCCGGAGTGGACCCTGGCTGACCTCGATAAGGTGAAGGCGAAAATGACTTCGCTGCATTCGGAGGATCGCGCCCGCTTCCTGGCCAAGACGGGGGATCGCATCCTGGCCATCGGGCACACCGATGCCGCCAAGAAATGGTTTGATGAAGCGCTCGCGGCGAACAGTTCCTCCACCGATGCGCTGGCGGGGATGGCCGGCTACTACTGTACGCTCTCCCAATGGAAGGAGGCCGAGAAGTATGCGGACCAGGCCTTGGAGGAAGCCCCGGACTTCCTCCCGGCGCTCCAGCGCAAGTACACGGCCAACGTCGGAAGCCGGCACATGATCGACGCCTTCAAGGTCTCCGAGCGTCTGTTGAGGATGTTTCCCAACAACCCGTCGACGCTGCTGCAACACGCATTCGTGGCGCATCACGCGCACCAGGCGAACGCGGAGATCGATGCGCTGGGGCGGTATGTGGTGCTCGCGGCGGCGCAGGGGCGTCCGGTCGGGCAGTTTGAGTATGCCATGGGGATGGCGCACGCCACGCTCGCCATGGGGAGCAAGCTTTCGATCGAGGCCAATGTGGACCGGGCGGCGGAGCATTTCAGCAAAGCGCTGGCGAGTGGGGAACTCACGGCCGATCAGCGGGAGGAGGCCCTGCACGCCGTGCAAAAGGCGCGGGAGGACCAGGCGCAGCGCAAGAAGAAGTGAGGTCCTCCGTTCGCGTCGCACCGGAGCGCGTAATCCGATCCCGTTTCGCCTTTCCTACGGGTAGGGCCAGTAGGCGCGGTAGAAGCGGTTGGTGAAGCTGGGGGCCGTGGCATCTTGGTAGATAAGGAGTCCGGTGGAGTCCGTCGTGCCGGAGCCGAGATTGGTCCAGGTGGATTGATTGGTCCAAACCTGGATGCCAAAGGCGGTATTGGGCGTGGAGGTGAGGCGGAGCTGGAAGGAGCCGTTGGCCGCGAAGCCCTGGGTCTTGAGCGCGATCACCGGGGCGGGTGGGGGGACGATGTTGTAGTCGCCGACGAGCGGGTAGTGATCGCTGCCGTTGAAAGTGGAGCCGCTGCCAGTGAGCACGATGTCGGCATACGTCGTGGCCGCGTTCGGGATGGTGGAGGCCAAATCGTCGAGCGAGTGATTGGCGGCGTCGGTGGGGGCGGCGTTCAGGGGCGTGGTGCCGTTGTTGCCGAAGGTCTCGAAGGCATACGGGTATTTGGAGGAGGGGAAATTGGCGGTATCGAACGGGTCGGCGGTGTCGGGGGCGATCTGCACGCCGCCCTGGCTATTGTACACGCCGAGCATTGGAGCGTTTACGAGCTGGATATCGATGCGCGAGCCAAGCGACGTCGTGCGGTAATTGTAGAGATAGGGGGCGTTATCGGCGGCGACATTGGCCCAGGTGACGGTGGTGGGCGGTGCCGTCTTCGACATCGGGTCGTAGGCCTGGGTCGGGTTGCTGTTCGTCCAGAGGGCGCTGAGGTCGCCCCAATTGAGGCCGTCGGAAGTGACCTGCCCGGTGAGGCATTTGTAGGCGTTTTCGCCGCTGCCATTGAAAAGATTCCAATCGCCGGAGTAGAGGATGTGCGCGCCGGTGGGCAGCTTGTATTTGGCGTCGCTGCGGATGGCCTGGGCCTCGGCGTAGCGCGCGTCGCCGACCGTGTTGTCGCTCGAGCTGCGCGCATGACTGAGGTACATGTAAAAATCGTCGCGCGAGGTGGAGCCGACGGGCCGGAGCTGGTAGACCATGGGCGCACGGGTGATGCCATTGGTGCCGCCGCCGGGGTTATACGCCGCCACGTAGGTGCCGTTGGGCTGAAGGAGAACGATCCGACCTGTCTGCATGGCACGGGCGGAGATGACCTGAACGGTGTGGGTATTGTAGATGAGGCCATCGGGGCCCCCGCCGGTATTCGGATCGGGCGTGGGGTCGTAGGCGTAGGTGCCCGCGCCGTAGATGGAATTGAGCTGGGTGACGAGGGCGTCGAGGGACGTGGTCTTCAGCTCGGTGAGCCCGAGGATATCCACCTGCTGGGCGCGGGTGCCGAGGTGATGAAGGCCGATGGCGCGGATGACGGTGGGCAGGCTGTGCGCGGCGCCGGTGATGTTGTTGTCGCTGCCTTGGTCGGCACAATCGATGTTGTAGGAGACAATGCGGAGGGTGGTAGCCCCAGCGCTACAGGCCGCCAGGAGCATTGCCAGCAGGGCGGCGAGGATCTTGCGGTGATGGGGACCTTTCGTCATTTCCGGTTAGCGAGAGGCGATGGGGTGGGCCGGCGCGGCGGGAAAGTGGGGAACCGGCGTTGGCGGGCAGATGGGTGCAGGCATGTCGGCAAACCGCAACATGGCGGATTCTGGGCATTTTCCAACTGATTTTGGGGTGACGGTCTGTTTTGCCCGCCGCGGAGGTGCGGAAAAGGACAAAACTTGGACCTCAGTTTAATGGGCGAAGGGCCTTCATCATCGAAGGGCGCTTGTCCCGGTTTTTGCCGATGTGCTATTAATACTTTGCCTCGCTGTGCCTTTCGTTGGAGCGGACTTGTGATGGGTCTGGTTCCCGCGACCATTTCGCTGAAGACTGAATTTCATCCCACGAACCATGAACCGTCCGCTCTACCTCGCTGCCCTCACTCTCGCCGTCACGACTACGCTCGCCCAGGCGGAAGAGCCGAAGCGGCCGAACATTCTCATCATCGTGGCCGATGACCTGGGCTACGGCGAGTTGACGGCGCAAGGGTTCACCCAACAAATTCCGACGCCGAATATCGATACGATTGCGAAGAACGGCACGCGGTTTACCAGCGGGTATGTGTCGGGTCCGTATTGCAGTCCCACGCGGGCGGCCCTGCTCACCGGGCGCTACCAGCAGCGCATGGGGCACGAATTCAACCCCGGCCCCGCGGCGGTGCCGGGCGTGAAGGTGGGCCTGGATCTTGCGCAAAAGACGATGGGCGACCGACTGAAAGCGGCGGGCTACGCGACGGCGTGGATTGGGAAATCGCACCTCGGATACGATCCGGAGTATCACCCGCTCAAGCGTGGCTTTGACTACTACTTTGGCTTTTTGGGCGGCGCGCACAGCTACCTCGACTTTGACGGGAAGGGGCACGACCCGATCCAGCGCAACGGGACGGCGATCAAACCGGAGGACTATCTGACGGATTCGCTCGGACGCGAGGCCGCGGAATTCATCGAGAAGAATAAGGACAAGCCGTGGTTCACGTATCTCGCGTTCAATGCGGTGCATGCCCCGCTGGAGGCGCCGGAAAAGTATCTGACGCAGTTTGGCTCGCTCACCGATGTGAAGCGCAAGAAATTCGCAGGCCTGCTGACCGGCCTCGATACGGCGGTGGGCACAGTTCTGACGAAGCTGCACGACACGGGTCAGGACGAAAACACGCTGGTCTTTTTCATCAGCGACAATGGCGGACCCACCCCCTCGACGACTTCAGGAAATGGGCCGCTGCGGGGCTACAAGGCGCAGACGTGGGAGGGCGGCATTCGGGTGCCCTGGATGGTGCAGTGGAAGGGCCATCTGCCCGCGGGGAAGGTGGACGACCGGCCGGTGATTCAATTGGACATCCTGCCGACGGCGCTGGCCGCGGTGGGTGTGGAGCCGCAGGCGGACTGGAAGCTGGAGGGCGTAAACCTGCTGCCTTATATTAAAGGCGAGAAGACGGAGCCGCCCCACGAGGCGTTGTTCTGGCGCTTCGGCCAGCAGATCGCGGTGCGCAAGGGCGACTGGAAACTCGTGAAGGCGCCCGGCGGCGGTGCGGATCCACGCGGTGGGAGCGCTCCTGCGACGACGAAGGGCGCGGAACTTTACAACCTCAAGCAGGACCTCGGCGAGAAGACGAACCTCGCGGAAAAGGAGCCGGAAAAGGTGAAGGAACTCGCCGCGGCGTGGGACGAATGGAACAAGGACAACATCGCACCCAAATGGGGCCCGGGCACGGGCCCGGTCGCACCGCGGCGCGCCAAGGCTGCGGCGGCGGCGGTGACCTCGGCGACTCCGGCCACCTCCGAGAAAGGGCCGTGGAAAAAGGGTGACGCGCTGGAGGGCGCGCAGGCGCCGAAGGTGGCGGGCCACGGCTTTACGGTCTCAGCGCAAATTGACGGAGCCTCGCCCCAGGGAGTGATCCTGGCCCAGGGCGGGCCGGGGAACGGCTACGCGCTGTTTGTGCAGGATGGAAAACTCGCCTTCGCGCTCCGCGCCAAGCGGGAGCTGACGATGGTGACCGCGAGCCAAGCACTCGAAGCCGGGCCGCGCGAGGTGGCTGCAAAAGTAGGTGCGGACGGGCACATCACGCTCACGGTGGATGGACAATCGGTCGCCGAGGGAAAGGCCGCCGGGCTCATTCCCCGGGAGCCCGTGGAGGGCCTGACGGTGGGCAACGATGGACGCGCGGCCGTGGGCGAATACACCGCGCCGAATGAATTCAACGGCAAGGTGGAGAAGGCCACGGTGACGGCGAACTGATCGCCGGTGCCCAACGCGGTGCTCTCGAGCGTCCCGTGCCAGGTGTTTCACGCTACCCTGCGTGAGTCTTTCCATGCGCGAAGCGCCAGGAGCGGCGGGAGAGGCTCGGTGCGGCGGCTCCCTTCCACGGGTGTTCACTTGTCATTTCATAAGACAGGTGGCTTTTTGACCCGGAATGAAGCGCCTTCCTCGCCGAACGTCACTCGTGGCCCAGACTGCTGAAGTGCTGCGCGAATCCATCGCCGTGGGCGAATGGCCGCGCTGGCTGCCGGGCGAGCTGGAGTTGGCCCGGCGGCTGCATGTGAGCCGGGTGACGCTGCGCGCCGCGCTGGCCGAGCTGGAGCGCAAGAAGTTGATTCGTGGCGGACAGGGGCGGCGCCGGGAGATTCTAAAGCCGGAGCCGGAGGGCAGGGGCCAGCGGGCGCGACATGTCGTGGTGCTGCTTTCTCCCGAGCCGTTGCATCGCCTGCCCTCCTCCGCGGTTTTTTGGATTGATGCGCTGCGCGAGCATCTGGAGGCGGCGGGCTGGCCGCTGGAGGTTCACGAGAGCGCTGCGGCGTACCGCCGCCGGCCGGGCCAGGCGCTGGAGGAGCTGGCCGCCCGGCTGCATCCTGCCGCGTGGGTCCTCTATCGCTCCACCCCGGGCCTGCAGCAATGGTTTGCGGAGCATGCGCCGATGGCGGTGGTGGCGGGCTCCACGCATCCCGGGGTGGCTCTTTCGGCGGTGGATACAGACTACGCGGCGGCCTGCCGGCATGCGGCGGGGCGCTTTCTCGCGGCGGGCCACCGGCGCCTGGCCGTGGTGCGGCCGGATACGGAGCTCGCGGGGGATCTGGAGAGCGTGGCGGCGTTTCGGGCAGGGCTTGAGACCGAGGTCGTGGTGGCGCTGCACCACGGATCCGTGCCGGGCATTTGTCTCGCGTTGGAGCGGCTCTACCAGAGCCCCCGGCCGCCCACCGGGCTCCTGGTCTTTCACGCCCGCCACGCGCTCACCGTACTGGGCTGGCTGCACCGGCAGGGAAAGCCGGTGCCCGGCGCGGTCTCCGTCGTCGTTCGGGATGATGAACCGTTCTTGGAATCCGTCTTGCCCGCCCCGGCCCGCTATTCGTTGCCGGCCTCGCACTTCGCGCGAAAGATTTCGCACCTCGTCGTGCGGCTCGTCTCCGGGGATGGGCCGGCGCCCCGCCAGCACCGACTCATCCCGGTGCTGGTGCGCGGAGAATCGCTGGGGCCGGCGCGCGACCTGTCTTAAGAAAAGACAAGTGGTTGTGGGTGGCTTGGTCCGCCGCACTGCGTAGCTTGCGCTCTATTCCATGAGTGCACCCATCGCCCACCNTTTGCTTGCCGCCGCCGTCCTTCGGGGCGGTCACCATGGCGAGAGGCGGGCTCGCGGTCTCCTCTCTGAAAGTGCCCGCCCCGGTGCGCCCTGTGGGCAGCCGTTCAGCCTTGGCAAGGTGGTGCCCGGTGAGCACCTTTCTCCTCAACGTCGCACCGTGACCCGCCTCCTCTCCATTTTTTGCATGACGGCCCTGGCCTGCGCGGACGACACCCTGACGTGGAAACAGTTGCCGGCGTTGCCGGAGCCACTGGGGGTGGCCGCGCCCTTTGCGGGCGTGAGCGGCGGCGCGCTGCTGGTGGCGGGCGGGGCGAATTTCCCCGGTCGGATGCCTTGGGAAGGCGGCGTGAAAATGTGGCACGATCCCGTGTGGGTGCTGGAGCGGCCGGAGGGCGCGTGGCGGACCGCGGGCCATCTGCCACGGCCGCTTGGCTATGGGGTATGCGTGACGCATCGCGGCACGGTCGTGTGTGTGGGAGGAAGTGATGCCACCCGGCACTATGCGGACACCTTTCGCCTGATTTGGAAGAACGGCGCGCTGGCGGCTGAGACGTTGCCCTCGTTGCCCATTTCCCTCTCCGGCGCCAGCGGTGCGCTCGTGGCCGATACGCTGTACGTCGCGTGCGGCGCGGAGCAACCCGGTGAGCAGGCGGCCACGAAGCGGGCCTTTGCGCTGGATCTCGCCGCTGTCGTTCCGGCTTGGCGCGAGCTGCCGCCCCTACCAGGGAGGGCGCGGTTGCTCGCTGCAGGCGCGGCGTATGAGGGGGGCTTTTACGTGATGGGCGG
>FJVU01000689.1_pt1 | contig 12235 bp, 10 predicted proteins | sample 1011831 | NCBI WGS metagenome assembly FJVU01 (sample SAMEA3912450, study PRJEB9761) | metagenome | biome: forest; material: soil | place: USA | collected 2011-06-22 | depth 0.1 m
ACCCACCTGTGGGCGCTTCCCAATCGATCATCTCCCCGGCGCAATAGACGCCGGGCAGTTTCTTCAGCATCAAGTTTTCATCCAGTTCGCTCCACGCCACGCCTCCGGCAGATGAGATGGCCTCCGCCAGCGGGCGCGGTTGCGTAAGCGGAATTCGGCAATCCTTCACCAAGCGGGCCAGCGCCTCCGCCGAAGTGAACGGTCCGTGGAACTGGTCCACGATGGCCCCCGCCGCGTCGGGCAACTTCCACCGTTGGCGCGCTTCGCGGACAAAATTACGGCGCGCCGACTCCATCTTTCGGACCAATTGCTCGACCGTAAAGGTTGGTTTGAAATCAATCCGGATCTCCGGCGCGTCCATCGCTCGCAACGTCCGGCCGAGTTGATAGATAAGCGTGCCTTCCAGTCCATAGCGCGTGAGCATGACTTCGCCCACGGCCCGTTCCGTTCCGGCGGTCACGTGGAGATTGTGCAAGGGCTGGCCCTCCACCCGCGCCTGCGTCTCGGGAGTCCAGGCGCATTCCCAGCCGCAATTCGCTGACTGCAGCCGAGGTACTTCCACCCCCAACCCTTCCAAAATCTGCACCCAGCCCCCGTCCGAACCGGTCTGCGGCCAGGTGCCGCCGCCCATCGCGAGAATCACCGCTTCATGCTCCCTCACCACCTCCACTTCCTCCGGCCGACGNCGGAAACTCACCACCTGCGGCGAACCAGGCCGCAGTCCCGACCATTGATGATTCATCGCCATCACCACCCCCAGACCGCGCAGCCTCTCCACCCAGCGCCGGAGCAGCGGGGCCGCCTTCATCAAACGTGGAAAGATCTTCCCGCTCGAGGTGGCCACCGTTTCGATGCCCAGACCGGATGCCCACTCGCAGAGCGCCCGGCTGTCAAAGGCCGCCAGGCACTCCCGCCACATCGGCGTGGGTAAATGGTCCCCGGAATACACCCTGACAAAATCCTCGAAGCCTGCGGCATTGGTCAGGTTCAGTCCGCTCTTGCCCGCGACGAGAAACTTCCGGCCCACCGAGCGCTGGGCATCATAGAGGGTCACGGTGGCCCCCGCCGCCGCCGCCACTTCCGCCGCCCGCAGGCCAGCCGGCCCGCCGCCGATGACGGCTATGTTTTTCGAGATACTCACGATGGCACGCACCATTTCGATTGGCTCTGAGAAGCCAATCCAAAATGCCGCCGTCCCGTCCGGCGATGTTCTCGCAGAGCGACTACAGCGTATCGTTATCCCGAACGACCGTCACGCCGCTGTCGCTGCGAATCCGCGGGCGGCTCGCACCCATGATGATGCCCAAGCCCAACAAGATGACCGAGCCAATGGTAACATACAGTTGCGGTGCCCCGGCCTCGATAGCCGCCCATGCCAGCCCCCCGATCAGAATTAGAAAACCGATGATGTAGGCGAGGAATCTCATGATACTCAAAGCATCGGCCTTCCCGCACCGGTCGGTTGTATGGAACGGACGCGTGCCGTTTCCTCTTTCGGATGCCCCCACCGCGAATCTAGTCCCCACCCTTGCTCAGCCGTTTCTTCGGGGCATCCACGAGGAGAGTATGCGCCTCGCGGAGCATGCCGGGAATTTTTGCCGCCACGGGCGAGGCCGCGCAGGCTTTGACCACCGCCGCCTCCTCAAACTTCGCCGCCGTCTCGCCGGGGAACCAATGGCCGCCATTTCCGCCGAGCAAATTGTAGCGCATCCGCCCCCAGTCCACGAGGCCGAGTCCGCGAGCGTAGGTAAAGAGCCGCGCGATCTCCTGCACATTCACCTCGCCCGGCACGTCCACATAGTTCGGCAGCCCTTCCGGCCACCGCGCACACCAGTCCGCCCCCAGTTGCGCTTCCAGCTCTGTGCGCAACCGTTGCTCGATCGGCGCGGTGATTTCCGCCGCCCGATCGTAGTGCTCCAGCGCCGCGATATGCGCATCGAAATCGGAAGGTTTCGCGGCCCCAATCGAAAGCGTATGGACCTCGGGCCGGGCCAGGCACCACAGATCGTTGAACGCCATCGGTGTCAGTGGCGCGCATAGTTCCTCCAGCCGGGGCGGCGGACTGTAGAGTTTCCCGCCTTTGTCGTTCGGGCTGATGATAAACAGGCCCAGATCCCGCCTCGCCGCCGCCTGCATGGCCGGCCAGTTCAATTCATTCACGAAATACCAGTGGAGGTTCACGTAATCGAATTCATCCGAGTCAATGGTCCGCACGATGAGGTCCGTCGTCGCGTGCGTGCTGAAACCGATGAACTTGCAGCGCCCTTCGCGCTGGATCTTGCGCGCCTCCTCCAGGCAGCCGCCTTTGCGCAGCGACCAGTCGAGCAACTCGGCGTTGTTGATGCCATGGAGCGAGAGCAACTCGACGTGGTCGAGCTTCAGATACTTCATGCTCTTCTCAAACGTGGCGCGAAACTCCTTCGCCGTCGCGTAAGGCGACACCTTGGTCTGCACGATCATCTTCTCGCGCGGCAGGCGCGGCAGGATCCATCCGAGCTGCATCTCGCTGCTGCCGTAACCCCGGGCCGTCTCGATATGATTGATGCCGAGCTCCAGCGAGCGAAGAATGGTGGCCTCCAGATTGCGCTGGCCCGCCTCTTCCACGGCCTCGGGCTTCAAATCATCCCAACTTTGCTGATAACGCATGCCCCCGCAGGAAAAGACGGGCATCTGCAAATTCGTGCGGCCAAAGCGGCGGTATTTCATCGGTCCGATGGTGCCGCACGGCCGCCCGCGCGAAAAGCAGGAACTGCAATCCGGGTTTTGACTTCCCAGTTCCGCCCGCCATCAATCGCCGCCATGCGCGAAGTGTTTTGCCACCAGGATTCCGCACGGGTGGGCCTCTATCAATCGATCCTTCAGGAAGCTGGAATTCCCAGTTTCATCCGGAATGGCCACACGAACAATACGGTAAGCCCGACCCCGAACTTCTATCCCGCCCTTTGTGTCGTGAATGACGACCAGTACGCCGCCGCCCTCGAACTCCTCCAAAACGTTGAGGAGCCCGAGCCCGCCCGTCTGCCCGAATGGGTCTGCCCCGGTTGCCAGGAAGAAGTGCCGGGCAATTTCGACGCCTGCTGGAACTGTGGCACCCCATCCGTTGGTGAGACCCAGGCCGACCCACGAATCAGCGATTGAAAGACCAGCCGTCCTCCATCCGTATCCCGCCTATGCGATTTCTTGCCTTCCTTCTCAGCGCCTTGTTCCTCTCAGGCATGCAAGCTGGCTCCCAAGAGACCGACCGCGTTGCTGCCGCGCGACCGCGCGCGGAGCCGTTGATGAAAACACGTTTCCAAAAGGCCGGCGTGGCCTATCCGGCGGCGGAGATATTCCTCCGCGCCTTCAAGCGCGAAGGCGAAGCGGAACTCTGGGCTCGCAGCCGTGACTCCGAGAAATTTCAGCTGATCCACACCTTCGCCGTGACCCAGGCCAGCGGCGGACCCGGACCCAAGCGCCGCGAGGGCGATGGCCAGGTTCCGGAAGGATTCTATCAAATCGAGCGCTACAACCCGAAATCGCTTTTCCATCTTTCGCTTGGCCTGAACTACCCCAATGAATCCGACCGGGTTTTGAGCGACCAAAAATCACCCGGGAAGGACATCTTCATCCACGGCAGCAACGTCAGCGTCGGCTGTCTGCCACTCGGCGATGAAGCCATTGAGGAGCTCTATATCACGGCCATCGATACGCGGAAAAAGCCGATCCAAGTCCATATTTTCCCCGCCCGGATGAACGCCGCGGACTGGTCGGAATGGCGCGACAAACATGCGAATGGGGTCCCCGGGCTCGCTGCCTTCTGGGCTCAACTGCAGCCCGGCTTCGACCTGTTCGAAGCGAATCGTCAATTGCCCATCGTGAGAGCGGAGAAGGATGGCCGCTACACTTGCGGGACGGCCCGCTGATGCCATCGGAATGGAAGGGGCGTTGGCAGGGGGTCCCCAATTCACCCAGAGAGCGCCTTCGGCGATGTATTTTGGCATGCCGCGGCGGAGCGCGCCATCCACCAAAAGCCGCACCCGTCCTGCCAGATCGGCACTTCACGGCACAAACTTTGAATAGCGTCCCCAGGATTCACGCTGCCGCTTGGCAATCCGGAAGAGTGCGAGTAGATCCCCGCCATGGATCTGCTGTCTGAGTTACGTTCCCGGTTTGGTCACGACGCGTTCCGCGATGGGCAGGAGCAAGTCGTCCGCGCCCTGCTCGCCGGCGAGTCCGCCCTCGCTCTCTTTCCCACCGGGGCCGGCAAGTCGCTGTGCTACCAGCTTCCCGCCGTGCTGATGGAAGGCACGGCGCTCGTCATCTCGCCGTTGATCGCCCTGATGAAAGACCAGGTGGATGCCCTCCGCGCCCGCGGGATCAAGGCCGCGCGGCTTGATTCCAGCCTGTCATCGGAAGAAACCCAGCAGGTCTACGCTGACTTGCGCTCCGGGGTGCTCAAGTTGCTCTACGTGGCGCCCGAACGGCTTTCTGGTGAGGCGTTTATCGAACGTCTGCGGCGCGTGAAAATCTCCCTCCTCGCCATTGATGAGGCGCATTGCATCTCGGAATGGGGACACAATTTTCGTCCCGAATACTTGCGCCTCGCCCGGGTCGCGCAGGACCTCGCATTACGCCCAGTCCTGGCGCTCACGGCCACCGCCACACCCGAGGTGGCCGTGGACATTTGCGAGGCCTTTGACATCGCCCAGGAGCGGCACGTGCAGACGTCTTTCCGCCGAAAGAATCTGCATCTCCGCATCACGCCCTGCGCGGCGCACGAGCGCATCACGCGCCTCACCGAGCGACTGCAAAATGCCAAGGTGCGGCCCGCCGTGGTGTATGTGACTTTTCAAAAAACCGCCGAGGAAGTCGCCGAACACCTCGCCAAGGCCGGTTTGGCGGCGCGGGCATATCATGCGGGCATGGATTCCGAGGATCGCACCGCGGTGCAGGAGGCTTTCATGCGCGGCGAATGCGAAATCGTCGTGGCCACCATCGCGTTTGGCATGGGCATCGACAAAGCGGACATCCGCAGCGTGACTCATTTCAATCTGCCGAAGACGATCGAAAACTATCAGCAGGAAATCGGGCGCGCTGGGCGCGATGGAAAGCCCGCCCTCTGCGAACTGCTCGCGTGCGCCGATGACGCCATTCCTCTGGAGAATTTTACCCTCGGTGATACTCCCACTCCCGACGCGGTAGCCGCCCTCGTGCGCCGCCTGCTGGGGGCTGGGGATGAATTTGACGTGAGCCGCTACGACCTCAGCCAGGAGACGGATATTCGCCCGCTGGTGGTGGAGACGGTCATTACCTACTTGGAACTCGAAGGACTTCTGCGCCCCACGCACGTGTTTTACGACAGCTTTCAAATTCAAATGCTGCGGCCCGAGGGCACCATCCTCACGGGGCACACCGAGGAGCGGCGGAAATTTCTCGCCGGTATCTTCGGCGCCGGCCGCCGGGGATCGAAATACATCACCCTCGCGATCGAGGAGGCCAGTCGCCAACTCGGCGAGCCGCGGGAGCGCATCAGCAAAGCGCTCTCGTGGCTGGAAGAAACGGGGGCCATCGTGCTGAAACCTGCCGGTCTCCGCCACGCCTACCGGCTGTGTGGAGACGCGGCACAACGAAATCCCGGCGAGGTGGCCACACGCCTCGCGGCCATGTTTGTCCAGCGCGAGGAACGGGAATCCGACCGACTGCGCGGTATCCTCGAATTCGTCGGCGGCGCGGGCTGCATTACCGAGCGTCTGCTCGCCCACTTCGGTGAATCACTTGAGGAAGAAAACTGTGGGCATTGCCATTGTTGCCGGACCGGCGTCGGCGCCGAGGGGCTCGATCTTCCCTCCACTCCCGTTCCTCCTTTTACCGCTCGCCACGCCGAGACCGTGCGGGTCCTCGCGGACGCCGGACACACCTCGCTTTCCAGCCCACGGCAAATCACCCGCCTGCTCTGCGGCCTCACGAGCCCGGCCACCAGCCGGGCCAAGCTGACCAAACGGCCAGAGTTTGGACTCTTCGCCACGACGCCGTTTCGACAGGTTCAAGCGTGGGTTGAAAAGTTGTAGGCTTCGAAAAAGTGCGAAGGTTCAATATTTCCCTTGCACGGCAGACAACTCTGTCTACATCACTATTCCGTGTCCGAAGCCAAACAACGCATTCTCGAAACCGCCGGCAAATTGTTTGCCGAGCGCGGGTATGAGTTGGTGGGCATCAATGAGCTCATCGAAAAATCCGGCGTCGCCAAGGCTACTTTTTACCAGCACTTCCGGAGCAAGGAGACGCTGTGCTTTGAATGGCTCCAAGGAGAGGCTTGGGAGAGCGAAAAGGACGCCCTGGCGCTGCTTGACAGCCCACTCCCGCCTGCGGAAAAGATCGCGAGGAAATTCGATGGTCTGCGAGACCATTTGAAGGGTTCAGACTACCGCGGATGCCCATTTTCCAACACTGCGGCCGTGATGCTGAATGATAATTCGGTGCGCGCCTTGGTGGACCAGTATAAATCCGCCACCCGTCTCTTCTGGCATTCGCTGGCCCTGCAAGTGCGGCGCGAGCCCTCCGCCGCGCGAGCCTTGGGGGACGCCTTCTTTCTGCTCTTTTCCGGCGCGGTGACCGAGGCGCAAAATGCGAAAGCCACCTGGCCGGTGGAATCCGCCAAAGCCGCGGCGCTCGCCCTCTGCGGGAAGACCGCTTAGCCCCAGCCGCCCTTGGCACCGATGCATCCACGACCGCACCCTTTTCGTATCCAAACCAGACTGACTTGTCTGTCTTTCTCTCGCAACCAAAACCAAGCCATCACATGACCACGAAACCCGACCTGTTTACGCCACTCCGACTCGGCGCCGTTGAAACACCGAACCGCATCTATCTTGCCCCCCTCACCCGTTGCCGGGCCGAGGCTGGAAATGTCCCCGGGGACCTCAGCGCCGAATACTACCGTCAGCGGGCGGGGGGCGGACTGCTCATTACCGAGGCGACCTCGGTATCGCCCCATGGATTTGGCTACCCGAATACCCCCGGTATTTTCACCGGCGCCCAAGTGGCGGGCTGGCAGAAGACCACCCAGGCCGTGCACGAGGCCGGGGGGCGCATCTTTCTCCAACTCTGGCACGTGGGACGCATCTCGCACCCGAGCTTCCAGCCGAATGGCGAGTTGCCCGTGGCTCCTTCCGCCATCAAGCCCGCGGGCCAGATTTTCACCGGCACCACCATGGCCGACTTCGTAACGCCTCGCGCTCTCGAACTTTCAGAAATCCCGGGCATCATCGCGGAATACGTCCACGGCGCCCGCCTGGCGAAAGAGGCTGGTTTTGATGGCGTGGAAATCCACAACGCCAACGGCTACCTGCTCGACCAGTTCCTGCGCGATGGCACCAACCATCGCACTGACTCCTATGGCGGTCCGGTGGAAAATCGCGCCCGGCTTACCCTCGAAGTCACACGCGCGGTCGTCGAGGTGTGGGGCGCGGATCGCGTCGGCATCCGTTTCTCACCGGGTGGAATCTTCAATGACATGCGGGATGCGGACCCGCTGGCGACTTTCGGACACGTGCTCCGCCAACTCGAGCCCCTCCATCTCGCTTACGCCCACATCACGCAGGCCACGGCGCAAGACATTGCGCATGGCGCGAAAGACGGCGTGGGCCCGCGCGAACTGCGCCCGTATTACTCGGGGAGCATCGTCACCGCCGGTGGCTTTACCCTGGAGTCTGGCAATGCCGCGCTCGCCGAAGGCTGGGCCGACGCGATTGCCTATGGCGTGCCTTTCCTGGCGAACCCCGATCTGCCCGAGCGCTTCCGCCGACGCGCTCCCTTGAACCAGCCGGACGAGGCCACCTTCTACGCCTCCGGTGCCAAGGGCTACACCGACTACCCCGTCCTCGCGGCCTGAGCCCTCAGAAACCTCCCGCCCACGAGCTTTACCGATCCATCCAATCCACCAGACGAAAGCGAACCAAACACACACCATGAGCACCAACATCAACGCACCCGACCTCACCCAGCGCCCGCCGCGCAGCGCCCGCACTCGCCTCGGAGGCTACGTCCTCCTTCCGCGCATGCTGGACAAATGCCGCGCCACCATCGTGGGCAAGAACGGTGAGTTCCACTATAACTGCCCGCTGGACCAGCACATCCTCAACTTCCTCGGGATCGATCCGGAAGCCCTCAAAGCCGAGGTAGCCACCGGCAAGGGCGACGGAGAAATCCTGGAATGGATCAACGCCAACGCGAAGCATCAGCGCGCCGCGTGGGAAATCGCCCAGTGGAGCGACTTCAATGACCACCGCGGACCCGATAGCGATGCCGAGACCCTCGGCTATTTCGCCTCCGCGGTCGCCAAGTTCAGCACCACCCGCGAAGACATTCGCACGTGGGCCGATCTGCTCGACCTCGACGACTACGTGACCTTCGGCGGCAAGGCGTAAGCCAGCCCGTCGGCTCCGGGTTCCGTTTGCGGAAACCCATCACGCGACTCGCCTGCTCTTTTGCGGGCGAGTCGCTCTATTTTGGCGTCAGCTTCGCGCCATCCTTGGTGTCTTTCACCACCCAGCCGAGCGCCGCAATCGCGTCGCGCAGGCGATCGCTTTCGCCCCAGTTTTTCGCCACCCGGGCGGCTTGCCGCTCGGCCACTAGAGCGGTTACTTCGACAGGAATGCTCTTCGCCTCTGGCTCGATCGTGAGCACACTATTGATCCGCGTCCAGCCCGCGAGGATCTCCTTGGCTCCCGCTGAATCGAGGAGCCCTTCATCGGCCAGCCGATTGCTGACTCGCACGAGGTCGAACAACTGCCCCATCGCCCCGGAGATATTCAGGTCATCATCCAGGCCCTCGAAGAATTTCTCCACGTTGTCCTTCGCTTCCGCCGGGAGCCCGGCGTTTCCGGCATCGCTGCGCACGGCGATTTCCGTGAGGCGCGTCACCCATTCGTCGATGCGCTGGAGTGCGCTGCGCGCCCCGGCCAGGCCTTCGAAGGTAAAATTCAACGGCAGGCGGTAGTTCACCGTCAGCAGTGCGTAGCGGACTTCGCGGCCGGTCCAGCCCTTCTCCAGCAGGTCGCGCAGCGTGTAGAAATTCCCCGCGCTTTTCGACATCTTGCTGCCTTCCACCATCAGGTGCGCGCAGTGCAGCCAGGTGCGCACAAAGGTTTTCCCCGTGCAGCACTCCGTCTGCGCGATCTCCGCCTCGTGGTGCGGGAAAATATTGTCCACGCCGCCGCAGTGGATGTCCATTTCATCCCCCAGCAAGGCGGTGGCCATCGCGCTGCACTCGATGTGCCAGCCGGGCCGGCCCGGGCCCCAGGGGCTGTCCCAGCGCACGTCGCCGTCATCCTCATCCCAGGCCTTCCACAGCGCAAAGTCGCCCACGTTCTCCTTCTCGTATTCGTCACTTTGGATGCGCACCCCGGGCCGCAATTCATCGAGATTCAGATGCGCCAGCTTGCCGTAATCAGGGAATTTNCTGATGCGGAAATACACCGACTGGTCCTCGGCCTGGTAGGCGATGCCTTTTTCCTCGAGCTTCTGAATCATCTCAATCATCCGCGGCACATGGTCCGTCGCCGCTGGGAAATGTTGCGCCCGCTTGATGTGCAGCGCATCCAGATCCTGAAAAAAGGCCTCCTTGTACTTTTTGGTAAAGTCCGCGAGCCGCACGCCCATGGTCCGGCAACCGCGAATCGTTTTGTCATCCACATCGGTCAGGTTCATCACCCGCAGCACTGAAAAGCCGCGCGCCTCCAGGTGGCGCTGCAGCAGGTCCTCAAACACATACGCCCGGAAGTTTCCGATGTGCGCGTAGTTATAAACCGTCGGCCCGCAGGTGTACAGCTTCACCTCCCGGCCGGCGGGGTCGAGCGGGCGAAAATCTTCGAGCTGTCGGCTGAGTGTATTGAGAAAGCGCACGGGCATCCCATGCCATTGCCAAGGGAATGCCATCGTGCCAAGCGCAAGCGTGCTTGGGAGGCCGTGAAAAATATCCACCGCACGCCGCTGGCGCTTTTCTAAAGAATTTGCCACGGTGCGCCTCACCCATGCGTTTGCTCCACCTCATCGCGTTCTGGTTGCTCGGGATGCTCCCTGCTTTTGCGGCTCTGGATGTGAAAAATCCCCGCTGGGGTTTCGGCGGTAAAATCGTCCCCGGCACCTTCAACGTTCTCTCCTTGGAAGTCCGCAATACCGGGAATGAGATCGTCACCGCCACCCTCCGGCTCGCGCCGGGCGAGACGGGCGGCTCCTCCGCGTCGAGCTATCAGGCCCTCACGCTTTCCCCGGGCCAATCGCGATGGATTCAATTCACCCCCTACATCGCCGCCTACAAGCCACACTTCACCCTTTCGTGGGGCGAGCACGCCGACGAATCTCTGGAGCTCGCGGATCGCCCTGGTGAAAAGAACTCCGGGCCGCCCGCCGTGGTCATCCTCGCCGATCCCGAATTCCTCCGCGAAGCCCGCCTGCCCGTTTTTCCGGAGGAACTGTTCCCCGTCACCGTCTCGGCGACCGATGGCCTCCACGCGGTCATCCTCGACCACCAGCCGAAGTTTCGCGGCGCGGTGCAGGCCGACGCCTTTTTCGATTGGGTGCAACTCGGCGGCATCGTCCATCTCGTGCCCAGCGCTTCCGGCGCCCGGCCGGTCTTCGATGGCAAGCTTGCCGCCCTGAATACCGCGGGCGATCGCGCCCGCGTTGGCGCCGGCTGGGTCGTCAAGCATTCCCTCCCGCTGGCCGAGATCACCCAGGCCCAGCTCGACCAAGCGCAATTCCCCGCTCCGGCCGAACGCGAAGCTTCCCTGGAAAACAACAACTACGGACGCTACCAAAACGACGCTTTCGCCGATTCCTCCTTCTTTGAAAACATGGCCAGTGTCACGCGTCCCCACATCGCGTGGTGGCTCATTTACCTGCTCACCTTCGTCTACGTCATCATTATCGGACCGGTGTTTTTCATCCTGCGCAAGCGGGATTACCGACTGCTCCTTCTCGGCTTCCTGGGCACCGTGGCGCTCTTCGCCTGGATTTTCACCGTCATTGGCCGGCGCGGCTATGGCGAGAGCCAGGTCTGCCATTCAGTGGCCATCGCGCGCGTGCTCGGGGGGGGGCGGTACGATGTCACGCACTGGTCGCACGCCTTCGCTACCACCGGCCATACCTACCATCTGGCCTACCCCGGCACGTCCCACCTCTACGCAGCCAATAGCCAGCGCGGTGACACGGTTCGCGGCAAAATCACCGTCGGCGCCAATGCCGCGTTCGATGCGGATATCCCACTCTTCTCCTTCCGTAATTTCATTCACCGCGGCGTGATGACGTCGGACGACATCACAGCCACCGCCGTCTCCATTCCGAAGTCCGATCCTGCCTCTAATCAAACCACGTGGCGCGATTCCTTCAAAATGACGCTCGCGTCTGAGATTCCCGACGAGGTCATCGCCTCTGCCGTCCAGGTCGGCAGCTATTTCCTGCCGGCGGAAATCCGTGGCAAGGAGGTGAGAGTGAAGGGCTTTAGTTCCGGCAACGGGATCGGGACACTCGTGCCCGACGGCTCCAACTATCAGTCCCGCAATAACTACTACTACGGCGGTTACGGCAACAGCCCCGAGACCGCCCTGGCGATGATGCGCAATGCAGGCCCTCCTCTCGCCCAGCGCGCCCTGGGCGACCTGCAGAATGCCAAGCGCGGCTTTGGCCGCGAGCCGGGCAAGGAGACGCTCCGCCTTTATATCTACGCCGCTGCCCCCCGTTCCTTCCGACTCGCAGGCGACCAATTCTCCACCGGTAAGAATTTCGTCCTCTACGTGCAGGACTTCGCCATCCCCTCCTCCACCACGCCCTCTACGCCTTAACTCCGCATGGAAAATCCATCAGTCATCGACATCCGCGGCCTCCGCCACGCCTACAAAAATCACGTCGCCGTGGCGAATGTCACCTTCACCGTGGCCCGCCAGAGCATCCACGGCTTTGTCGGCCCGAACGGCGCCGGCAAGACCACCACGCTCAAGGTCCTCGCCACCTTGCTCAAGCCCCAGACCGGCAGCGTCGGCGTGTTTGGGAAGGACATCGTCCGCGACCGCAATTTCGTCCGCCGCAAGATCGGCTACATGCCCGATCACTTTTCGATGTACCGCCAGATGACCGTGTTTGAGTACCTCGATTTCTTCGGCGCGGCCTACGGCCTCGGCCAGGCCCAGCGCGACAAAATCATCGGCGACGTCCTGGCCCTCACGGATATGGCCGGCCGCAAGGACGACTTCATCCAGGG
>FJVU01000876.1_pt1 | contig 12126 bp, 12 predicted proteins | sample 1011831 | NCBI WGS metagenome assembly FJVU01 (sample SAMEA3912450, study PRJEB9761) | metagenome | biome: forest; material: soil | place: USA | collected 2011-06-22 | depth 0.1 m
TCGCCGCCGTGGCCCCGGCCGCCGTGGCGTTGTTCACCTTCGTGGAAAAAGTTTCCGTGCCGCGCTGGATCAATGCGATATTTCCACGCACCGCCGCCGGAAATTCCGCGGCCGTGTTTCCCGTGCCGCAATCCACGATGGTGCCCGCGACGCCCGTCGTCGCGCCCGAGAAAGTCATCGCCGTGGAGGCGTAGGTCACGCCGCCTGCTTGGAACGTAACCGTGGACGGTTTGGTGGAAAAGATGTTCGAGCCAGGCGCGGCCAGATCCACCGTGGTCGCGCCATAGTTCGAGTAGCTCGCCAGGGCATCCTTTTGCTCCGAGGCCGCCACCACGATCATATTCGAAAGCCGGTAGCTCGCCGGATACGTCGGCGTCGTGTCATTGTTGGCGCTGCTATTGCCCGCCGCCACGCACATGATAATCCCGGCATCCCCCGCCGCTTGAATCGCCGCACTCTCCGACGCGCTAAAGCCCCCGCCCCCGTATGAGGCATTGAGCGCCACGATGTTCACCCCGCGGTTCTTCAGCGCCGTCGCATACTGCAGCGCACTGATGGTCGCCGCTGAACTGATGGAGTTTCCGTCGTTCGATACCTTTAGCGGCAGAATGCGAACCTTGTCGTTGATGCCAATGACGCCCTGCGCGTTGTCACCAATCGCCGCGATGGTTCCCGCCACATGCGTGCCGTGTTCGCCGGAGTCCGCCGGGTCCGCCGTCCCATCCACAAAGTCATACCCGTGCGCATCGTCCGCATAGCCGTTGCCATCCTCGTCCACGCCATTCAGCGGCGTCTCCAGCGGGTTCGTCCACACGTTCGCCGCCAGGTCGGGATGGATATAGTCCAGCCCCGTATCGATCACTCCCACCACGATCTCGCCCAGCGGCGCCCGAGCCTGCGCGCGAGCCTCCACAAACTTCACATCGGCCGAGGCCGTGCCCGCTGTCCCGTTCACGGTCTGCCCCGTATTCTTCAAGCCCCACATCTGTGCGAAAAACGTGTCGTTCGGATCCGCGTTCACCCAGCGCAGGTAGTTCGGCTCCACCGATTCCACCGTGGGGTCGTCCTTGAGTGAAGCGATCAGTTGGGCCGTCGTCTTCGTATTATCGCGCACCAGTCCCGTCTCCCGCCGGCGCTTCGCGGAGAGCACGCCAAAGCGCTGCGCGAACGCCAGCGCCTTCGTCTTCAACACGGATCGGGCCGTCTCCACCGTCGCCGCCGGACGGAAGGTCACAATCACCTCCCCCTCCACGTAGCGGGTCCCCCGCGGGGCCGCGGATGCCGTGGAAACCCACAGCAGCAGGCCGAGGATGGCAGCGAGGACTGTCGAGGTGGGTTTCATGAGTTCGATGGCGAAGGGCGCGTCACGCTATGGCACGGTGTTTACGGTTACCAGGGGGCATTCCTTAGCCCTGACTGTAGGTGCCGCTGGGCCCGCGGGAACCCCCACGGCCACAAACTCCGAAGCTGATGGAAAGGGTGCGGCCGCATAGGGTGGTGCCGGTCTCAGACACCCGTCTCGCCGCGTCCGTTCACAAAAATACCACGGGTCTGCGCGCGGCGCGGCCTCTAGTCCATTTCCTCCACGTCAGACGCCTTGGCCTTGGCCGAGGAGGGCGCGCCCTCGTCAAAGTTCACGGTCTGAAGAAGCCCGGCAACGACTTTGGCCGGAATCGCATACGTTTCGACGCGGTCGACTCGCGCAATGTTTACGCCCACGACGCGGCCGTGGAGATCCACCACCACACTGCCGCAATCCTCGGGGCGGAGAGGTTGATCATGCTGGAAGATATGCGGGTACCCAGCGTGCTGGTCACTCACTTCGGTGCCCAGGGATTGCATGGGGTTTTCGTGCGATTTGCTCGGCAGCTTGGCCCGGTCACCGAGCACCACCTCCGCGGTCTTTTCCTCCCCTCCCCGGCGATACTTCACCACCACCTTGGCTCCCGGCTTCAAAGTCCGGACGTGGGCGCTCAGATCGGTGGNGGCCTTGAACGGTTTTCCGTCGACCGTAAGAATGACATCTTTCTTCTGCAAACCAGCCTTCGCACACGGGCCATCGGGCACGGCCTCGCCCACCTCCACACCACCGTCGGCTTCACCTAGTGCGAGCCCGAAATAGCCGCCGCTTTCCAGAAGCGAACGATCCAGGACGCTGCACACGCCCATAGCCACCATGGGCTGGGCCGCGCTGCTGGCCGGCGTGAAAACGAGCCCGCCGGGGCGCAAGCCGGAATCCTCACCGGGAATGGTAAGCGCCGGCAGGCCGGTCGCCTCCACCTTCACCAGCGCCAAATCATACTCGGGAAACTGCCGCACTTCCTTAGCGGGCAAGGTGCAACCACTGGAGAGTCGCACTTGCAGGGTTCCCTTCGCCTTGGCGATTTCGGATTGCTTGGTAAGGACGAATCCATTCTCCCGCACGATGGTGCCGAGGGCGAGCGGCTTTCCCCCCTGCAGCAGGGTCACCACGCTGGGCACGCACTTTTCCAGCGCCGGGCTCACCGCGGCAAGAATCTCACGATCCTGCGCCACAATCGGCTTCATTTCTTCGGAAATCTGGGCGCCCTGGCCGGACGACTTAGCCTGGCCCCGGCCGCCCAGAGCCCGATTGATCAGGCGTGTGATTTCGCCTTCCGGGAGCGCCTTCGCGCGCTCGGGCTTCATCCCGCATTCCTCCAGCCATTTCGCGAGGACCGCGGGGACCGCCTCGATTTTTCCGTTCGCTTTCGCCCCCTCCATCATCAACCGCTGCTTGAACTTTTCCAAATCGAGCCCCGCGAGGTCTTTAATCTCCTCGGGAGTTCCCTCCTTCGGCTGGCTGGCGGCAGCGGTGCCGGCTCCGATCGCGCGCTGCAAGAAGCTGGCCGCTTCCGAGTCGCTCATCGCTTTCACCCGCTCAGGCTTCATGCCAAACTCCAGGAGCCACTCGGAGATTTTCGCCGGGGTGAGTTTCAGCTTGCCATTCGTTTTCAGCGCCTCGCTGGTGACGCGCTCTTTGAATTTCCCCACATTGAGCCCCGCGCGCTCCTCCTCGGTCAGGGCCGAGCCGTCGGCGGACCCGCCCCCCGAGACCCCGGCTCCGACCTTCGCTGAGGCACCCAGGGTCTTTTTCACAAACTCCATCATCTGAGTGAGGCTCAGCGACTTCACGTGCTCGGCGTTCATCCCGCTCTCCTCCAGCCAATGGGCAAGATTTTCCGGGGAAGACTCCAATCGCCCGCCATGCTTCATGGCTTCGGACACGATGCGAGCCTTGAACTTCTGCAAATCCAGCCCGGCCAGCTCCCCGGCCGGAATGGCGGGCAGCTTTCCGTCGTCAATCCCATGCACTTCGGCCATGCCGCCCAAGGCCTTCTGCATGAACTGCACGAGCGCGGCCGGGTCCATGGATTTCACGTGCTCCTCTTTCATGCCGCAGTCCTTCAGCCATTGTGAGATCGTGGAGGGCTCGGCCTGAATCGCTCCTTTTCCCTTAAGCGACTCCGCGATCAACAGTTTTCGGAACTTGGCGAGGTCCAGATCGTGCAATTCTTCGGCGGGGATTTCGGCCACCTTCTCCTCGAAGCGGTGCCCCCAATGCTCTCCCTTGATCAGGCGATCCCAATTCTTGCGGACGGCCCCGGCGGGGGCATCGTGGTTCGCGCTCATCTCCGCGCTGACGTTGGAATGCACCCCAATGACCTTGCCCTCCAAATCGAACAGCGGACCACCGGAATCGCCACCGATGAGCGTGCAATCGGAGCGAATCTGGCCGTCAGGCTGGTAGTCAAACACCCGGCCAAAGCGCACCGGAGCCTGGCGCTTCGGGTCGAAGCCGCCCGGGTGCCCCAGTGCCACCACCATCTCGCCCACGGCGAGCTTTTGCGTGTCTCCCAACTCCACAAACGGGAAATCGCCGGGCTCGGTAATCATGGCCAGGGCCACATCGCGATCGTAATCCGCCCCGAGCACCTTGGCGTGGTAGCGCTTCCCATCGGGAAAGGTGACGTCCAGCACCTTGGCCTCGCCGACCACGTGGGCGGCCGTGAGCAGCAAGCCGTCGCGCGCGACGACCACCGCACTGCCACTCGCCACGCCGCCATTTTGCGCATGCGTGACCGCGACGGTACAGGGGCCCGCTTTCTGGGCCACGGCCTGCACCTTTTTCTCCAGGTTTTCCAGCGCCGGCAGATCATACGCGGCGTGGAGCGGGAGACAGGGCAACAGCGTCAAGAGTCCCAGAGGCAGGAGGCGGGTGCGAAGGGAAACGGTGGTGGATGATTTCATGGTGGTCGTGTCTCCCAAAGCGACGCCCAAAAGTTTTTTGTCTAAATATCGGACAAATATCTTTTATAAAGGATTCCCCCAAGACTGCCGCTGTCGTCTCGATAGAGCTCTCCCGCCTCACGCCAACCATATCCGCTGGCTGAATTTACCAACGACCACTCAGAAAAACGACCGCTGATTATCCGATACCTCAAGCGCTCCCCTCTCCCGCCACGTTCTGGTGGATTCCGGCAGCCGCCTACCCGGCACACGACGTGCCAAACATGATTCGATGCCCATCCGCGGTCACCACGCCAAACTCTCGCATCTGCCACGGCTCGTCACGCAGGGACTTGCAAATCTTCGCACCCGCCGCCCGCACCGACGCATACATCAAGTCGAGCGCGTCGGTGTCCCCCACTTCCAGATAGGCAAAGTAGGAATGATCCCCCAACTGCGCTGGTGGGATAGCGTTCGGGCATTCCCCGGCCATGATCTTACAGTTGCCCGAGGTGTAGAAGAGCCAGCCGGGATCGGAGATCGTGTGAATGGTAAAACCAAGCACCTCGCGGTAAAACGCCGCCGACGCCTGAAGATTCGGAACCGCTATGACAAAGTGGGATTTGGTTATCGCGGGCATGCGCCCGGAGGTGACATCACACCTCCGCCGTTCTGCAAGCGTGGATGCGAGCGACGCGCAGCATCCAGCATGCAGCCCTGGGAGAGGAAACATCACAGGGGCTCGGTTCCCATGGGCGCGCCCAAAAGGCGAGAAGTTTACCCCTTATACTTCAACTCGCCGAGCACCTTCAACGCCTGGGCCCATTGCGCCGCGGACCCGCTGAACGAACCATGCCACAACTGACCGTCCACGCTGAACATAAACACCGACGTCAGATTGGTGGATTCCCCTGTTTTCATATGGAAAATCACAAACTGCCCCTGACAGTGACCACCCGCAATCTGGCCGCGCTCGTATTGTTCATCCCGCAAGGCCAACACGTCCGACTCCTGGACCCGCTTCAGGAATTCACCGGAAAGGGTCTGCTCCAGGCGCGGAATGTCCGCGGCCTGGCCCGGCCCCGTCCATTTGGAAAACGTGAGCACCCCCCCGCCCTCCTTGGCATAGAGCGCATACGCGGTGCCTCCCGAGCGATCTTTGCGGGGCGTGCTCCAGCCCTCCGGCACCGCAAAATCGAGCGGCACAGCCTTTGCGCCGCCACGCGAGCAAGCCGCGACCAGAACCAGCGCAGCGAGCAGAAGGAAGTTACGCATAAAACAGAGCCCGGGATAACCCAGCCTGCTGGCGGCTCGCAATCTCGAACCACCCCGCGGGCCAGCTCAACCCCGTCCCCGCGCGCCTTTGACCTCCAGTTTCAGCAGCCCGAGAAACCGGTGCAGCAGCGGGTTCGCGTCTCCCCTCCGCCAGGCGGCGCCGACCTTCCAGCGCGCGTCCGGATCTTTCAAAATGTGGAAGCGCAGCCCGGCGAAATGCGTGGTGCCAAACGATTGCGGAATCATCGTCAGCCCCAAACCGGCCTGCACCAGCGCCAGCGCCGTCGTTACCTCAGGCACCTCCTGCACCATGTTGGGGTGGAAGCCATACTTGGCGCAAAGCGTCACCGCATGGCGGTGAAACGTGGGCGACCGCTCGCGCGAGATGAAGACGAACGGCCGCTCGCGGCAATCCTTCAGCGAAAGATTCGCCGGGAGATTTTCCGCCAGACTGGAAACCAGCATCAGCCGATCTTCGATCACTGGGAGCGTCTCAAACTCCGCCCCCACCGGGAGGCGCACAAACCCAAGGTCGATCCGCTCAGAGCGCAGCGCCTCCACCTGCTCCACGGTGGACATGTCGCGCAGGCTGAGCTCGATGGACGGCACGCTCGCGCGCAGCCGCACCACGATGCGCGGCACCAGCTCAAACGTGTGAAACCCGAAGCCGATGCGGAGCCGCCCCGCCTCGCCCGTGGCCGTGCGCCGCGTGCGCTCGAGCAGCTCATCGAAGTCCTGCACCGCCGTCCGGGCGCCGCGCAGGAACTGCCGGCCCAGCGCCGTGAGCTGCGTGCCGTGCCGCCCCCGGGTGAGCAGCGTCCCGCCGAGTTCCTCCTCCAGCCGGCGAATCTGCTTGGTCAGCGCCGGCTGGCTCACGTGCAGCAGCCGCGCCGCGCGCCCAAAATGCAATTGATCGGCGAGAGTGACAAAGGAGCGAACTTCACGCAGTTCCATTCCCCACGGTTATCACCGTCATAAAATAATGCCATTGGAAGAATCGCCGAACNTCCGGCAGNNTTAGCCCATGAACCAAACGAACCAAGACCAACCCTATCGACTCGCCTTCGTCGATTTGGACGACACGCTGTTTGGGCCGGACAAGCAAATCAGCCCTGACAATCTCGGGGCGCTCGCCCGGCTCCGCGGGGCCGGCGTCCAGATCGCCTTCGCCTCCGGGCGCCACCATTTCAACATCACCTCGCTGGAGCGCGTCGCCGCGCGTGATTGGGTGCTCTCGTCCAATGGCTCCATGGTGCGCCACCAGGCCACCGGCGAAGTGCTTTCCGAGCTCACGATTCCTCGCGACCTCGCCGCGCACCTCTTCCAACGCTCCCGCGAGCTGGGCCTCACCCTCCTCGCCTACAACCGCGAGGGCGCCTACGTTGAGCAGGAATCGGACTGGACCACCCTCTATGCGCGGGGCGCCGGCTGGCAGCCGCAACGCGTGGATTTTTCAACCCTGCCGCCGGACGGATTCCTCAAGGTGCTGTGGTCCGACCACCCTGCGCGCATCGCCCAGCTCGCTCCCGCCATGCAGGCGGAATTTGCCGGCCGCCTGAACGTGCTCATCACCAATCCCGAGCTGCTGGAGTTCTTCTCCCCCACGGCCAACAAGGCCGCGGGCGCCCAGGCCCTCATCAGCAGACTCGGGCTCGCCCCAGCGCAGACGCTCGCCTTTGGCGACGGCAACAACGACGTAGAGCTCCTCCAATGGGCCGGCCTTTCCGTGGCGATGCACCACGGCCGCCCGGCCGCGCATCGCGCCGCCCGCTTCGTCTCGCCTCCCGGCCCGCCCGAAAGCGCCTTCGCCCGCGCGGTGGATCTGGCGCTGACGACGGCAAAGTAAGTCCTTTCCGCGTCTCGCTCGGGCAATCTACGCAGCGCCGTTTAAGGCACACTCGGCAAGGCCGCCGCGCGGTGGCCCTGCGTCGCAGCAGACGCCTGGCTTCTTCCTGGCCGATACGAAAACACGCCCAGCAAAATCCCGGCGAGCACCATGCACACGCCCACGAACAGACACCATCCGCCATAGGAAGTCCCTAGCGGACCATTGAGCTCCACGTGCTTCTGAGTCTGCGCGAGAAGACTCGCCACCAGGCTCGTCGCAATGACATCGTGAATCATGGGGGCAATGATGATCGCGGTGCCGCAAATGATCGTCGTAATCGAGATGGCTTTCATAGTGCTTCGGGAGAATCGCTGGGGTGATAATGCAGCGCCGCTTCGAGGAGGCAACGCAAAGCTTCCTCGTCAATTTCGTCCACGTGACGGATCGATACGTGGCGCTTGTGCTTGCCCGAACCTCGGAGCAGCCGCGCGGGATCTTCGAGCGCAGCGCCGTGAATGAAACCCAAGTCCACCCGGTCGCGCTTGGGCGTGATGAGGCACACCGCGCCCTTTACGCGCCCACCCAGCGCCGGCCGATGATACGACAGGCTGCCCCACAAAACCGTCTCCTCCGTCTCCGGCACCACCCAGCGGACCAGCCGCCGCAGGGCGTCCACCAACTCACGCTGAGCCGGAGGAACGCGGGCGAAAAAAGACTTCAGATCGTGAGGAAATATCGGGGCGCGCATGGTGCTGCGTGGACGTTTCAGCAGGTTAGCGATCGCACCATTCGACGTCAAACGGCAGTAAAATGCGGCGACTTCCGGAAGCCGGTGAAGGAACGCAAGGGACTTCAATCTGCGGATTCGCGGGCGATTAAGACGAGCGTGAAAATGCAAAAGCTTACCTGCACCCCAAACCACCGTTCGAGTCGAAGCCGGCACCATCGCTGGCCTTCTCAATCCTCCACGCCCACCACGGACCCCGTCCGCGTGGGCGCAAAAAGCATTCGGAGCAGTCCGTCGAAAAACCACCAGAATCCCACGAGGAAACCCACGGAGGTCAGCATGAGGACCCGGCCCGTGATGAATCCCAGGTCGTGCCAGAACCACAGGAACAAACTGAGCGCCAGGGTCCACACCATAAAGCCACGAATCGCGCGCCGCATCCCCTCGCCTCGCAGCACCGAGATCCGCTCGGCTCGTGCCCGCGCATACAACTCCTCGGCTTCGCTTCCCACGAGGCCATTGACCTCCAGAATTTTAAAGACCTTCTCGCGCGACTCGCCCCACAGGACCGCACGCTCCACGCTTCGATAAATGCTTTCACGCAAGGCCGGGCTCATGGCGGCAGGATTTCCACGCTCTGGATGTCAAAGATCAACACCGCATTTTTCGGAACTCCGGGCACCGCTCCATCGCGATAGCAAAGATGCGGACTCGCCCGAAACTTGCGCGTCCCGCCCGCCCGCATTCCCTCGAGGCCATAGCGAAACCCCGCGATCAGTTCGCGGCTTCCCATGGTAGTTTCGCACACCTGTTCTTCGCCGAGGAATTCTCCGCGATGCAACTGCATCCGGTAGCGAAGGCGAACCCGATCCCCTTTCTTCAACTCGGGCCCCTTCCCCATCTCCTCTGACAGAATCTTGATGCTCTTTTCGCCATGGCACGCCATTCCAAGTCTTCACTCAATGCTCCTGAAAGTGTTTTTTGAATGCCTGAAAATCAGCCGAGGCGCCCATCGGCAACTTCAGTTCATCGAAGATCTTTGCGAGGCCGAGGAAATCCACGTAGGTCGCCGTGCGGCCCGGCTCCGACCGCGTGCCCAGGCAGCCGAAGCAGACCTCGAAAAAGGCCACGGGCTTTTTCTCCGCATCGTAAAACACCACGGCGTTGTGCGGGATGTAGCAGGCCGCCACCGCGTAGTCCGGGTGCCGGCCCGTCACCGCCGCCCGCAGCCGCTTGATTTGGTCTGGCGAGAGCACCGCGCCGTCCTGGTTGACCACCCCGGGTTTCAGTTTCATCCCCGGCAGAATCACCGCTGCCGTTTCCGTGTCATCCGGCCACGCATAGGCGCGGGCCTCCGCAAACTTCACCCCCGGCCACGCCTCTCCGGCGAAGAGGGAACCGACGAAGCAAAGCAGTAGGAGAAGGGCCCGTTTGATGAAAGACATGAGTGTGGCGCAGGTCCGCAAACGTTCGGCACCGACACCCCGAAGGCAATGGTCAATTCGCTCCGCGCCGACGTTTACCCGCACCGACGGGAAGGTCCTACTTCGCNGCGGTGCTTCGCGAGATGGTTCTGACTATCAGGAAGGNCGCCTGAGGCAAGAAGTCCTCCAGTTGGAAGCCACCGCAAACAGCAACAAGGCGCGCTAACCCTGAATCCGTTCCTGTCGGCNCAAAGCGTCCACCCGTGCGAGCAAGGTTGGAATACGGGATTTNCCATGCATGGACCGGACACGCTCCGCCGCCTCCTCGACCGGCAAACCTGCGGCGGAGACGAAAAGCGGCCGCTGGCTCGATCCCCGAAGGATTTCAACAACGCCGGAAGCATCCAAAAATTTCGTCTTCGCCACGCCCACTACGACCGCCCGTCCGTCCAGCGCCTCATAAAGATGGGCCCCCAACCCAGGCTTGGCCTCACCAGCCAGCCACACATAGCCATCAATGACGACCGTCTCGACTGGAGGAAGGGTGTGCAGAACCGCCAGCACGCAGGGAAGTTCTCGACGAAAGAATTCACCCGGCACGTACGGCTGGACTTCCCCTACCGAGACAACGCGCTCCTCCATTGGGACGCCATCGCTCCAAGCTCCACACATGACAGCCGCAGCAAACGCCCCGCGCTCCGGGTAGTGAACATCAATACAGGCGATCATGGCATCTGGTCCCCATCACCAACTCACGTGAACTTCGTGCTCATCCGCACCGCTGCCTCCGTCTTGAATACGAAAAGATAGCGTTTGGTTGTTCTGGGTGGTCGGCGGCTCGACGACAGTGGTCTCGCCCCGGCCCTTGGCCTGCTTGACGGAAACTTTGGCTTCCACAAACGGTGCCAGCGCTGCCGAAAATCCGGTAAACATCTCCGAGGTATTGCCTTTCCAGGTGGGCTCCCAATTGACCCCGTTCACCGCAATTCCCGTGGGTTTCTTCGCCCCTCCGTGCTCGATCCAGAGCCGCCCGCCACCAATCTTCACCACATCGCTCCCGTCCACGCGCATCTTAATGGTCACCCGCCGAGCAGTCCCGATCACCGGAATGCCCGCCGGAGACACGCCTGGTCCACCCGGGGCCTTGCCCCCCGCTGGTGCAGCCGGCTGGGCCGGATTTCCACGCGCGGTGATTTTGGAGGCTGTCTGTGGATCGGAGAGCGCGACCGTCAGCATCATGCCGGGCCGCAGCTGATCGATCGTCGCCTTCGCCCCGTTCAATGAAATCTCCGTAAATTGCTTCGCCCGAAACGCCTTCAAGGTTCCCCGTTGATCCACGGTAATCAGGCCGCTGGAGACATCGACTGAAACCAGTTTGTCGTCGCCCCGCCCCGGCATGGGAAGCAACAGCACACAGAGTAGAACGAGGAGTGAGAGGTGGGTTTTCATGGCTGCGTGAAGGTGCAGCCCTGGGGCCGCAGTTCGTTTCTGCTCGGATTTCAGAGCAAAGTAAATTAACCTTCGCGATCCGGGCCGGGGTTCCTTGCACCAACCAGGCTGATTTTCCTAAAAACGCCGGGCCAAATGCCCTTCGGCGCAGTCGCCCTGGCCACGCCGAACCAAATTTCGCGGCGTCCTCTTACCCCTGCCCTACCGCCCCTCCCGCACTTTCCCCACCACAAGATCTGGAGATTTTACTCAACGTTCTAGACAAAGTCGTGGTCTTATAGCGCTTTCACCTCACTCACTGCATGACGAATACTCAGGAAATCACCGCGCGCGTCCAGGAACTCAGTTCGTGGGTCCCCCGGCTGGAAAAGGAAGTGGCGCGCGTGGTCGTGGGCCAAAAATACCTGGTGGATGGCCTCCTCATCGGCCTGCTCACCAATGGCCACGTGCTGCTCGAGGGCGTGCCCGGCCTGGCCAAGACGCTCACAGTGAAGACGCTCAGCTCGGCCATTCATACGGGTTTCCGCCGCATCCAGTTCACGCCCGACCTGCTGCCGGCCGACCTCGTGGGTACGCTGGTGTATAATCCTCGCGAGGGCGTGTTCACCACCAAGCAGGGCCCGATTTTCTCCAACCTCATCCTGGCCGACGAAATCAACCGCGCCCCGGCCAAGGTGCAGAGCGCGCTGCTGGAGGCCATGCAGGAGCGGCAGGTGACCCTCGGCGACCAGACCTACAAGCTGCCCGACCCCTTCCTCGTGCTGGCCACGCAAAACCCGCTGGAGCAGGAGGGCACCTACCAGCTCCCTGAGGCGCAGCTCGACCGCTTCATGCTGAAGCTGAAGGTGGGCTACCCGAGCAAGGCTGAGGAACGCCTCATCCTCGACCTGATGGGCACGAGCACCCCCAAGCTGGACGTGGGCGCCGTGGTGGAGCCCGCGGACATCCTGCGCGCCCGCGAGTTGGTGAATAGCATCTACGTGGACGACCGGGTGAAAGACTACATCGTGGACATCGTCTTCGCCACCCGCGAGCCCGCCGCCTACAAGCTGCAAATGAGTGGGCTCATCCGCTACGGGGCCAGCCCTCGCGCGACCATCGCCCTCACGCTCGCCGCCCGGGCGCGCGCCTTCCTCTCGGGGCGCGGCTACGTCACCCCGCAGGATGTGAAGAGC